>OUNM010532623.1_pt1 | contig 60399 bp, 52 predicted proteins | sample 1769961 | NCBI WGS metagenome assembly OUNM01 (sample SAMEA3914820, study PRJEB12502) | metagenome | biome: forest; material: soil | place: USA | collected 2012-03-12 | depth 0.3 m
CAAGCTCGACGGCGAGGCCTTCACCGTCCAGGTCGCCCCAGCCGCCGAGGGCTTCACGATCCGCCACCGGGCGACCAAGGCCCGCGTCCTGGTGCTGACCGCCCGCAGCGCCGAACTGCATGACAAGCTGCCCGAGAAGCAAGCCGCCGACACCTCCAAGCTCGTCCTCTCGCCCATGCCCGGCCTCGTCGTCTCGATGGACGTCGCCCAGGGCCAGCAGGTCCGCGAGGGCGAGGTCGTCTGCGTCCTCGAGGCCATGAAGATGCAGAACATCATCCGCGCCGAGCGCGACGGGGTGGTCAAGGCCGTCAACGCCAAGTCCGGCGACCCCGTCGCCGCCGATGAAGTCCTCGTGGAGTTCGCCTGATGAATTTCCAGACCCCCATGTCCCTCGACCGGACGCCGTTGACCCGCGCGCCCATCACCCCTGCCCTGTCCCGAACACTCATGGCGCCAATGCGTCTTGTCGAGATCGGCGCGGCCTCTCGCCAGATGGGCGTCACCACCCGTACGTTGCGCCACTACGAAGACCAGGGCCTGATCCGATCGCAGCGTCTGGCTCGCAATGTCCGGGGCTACGACGTCGCGACGGTCGAGCGCCTCAAAGCGATCGTCGCCCTGCGGGCGGTCGGACTGCCGATCGCCGCCATCCGCGAGATCCTGGCCCTCGGCGACCAGCCGGACGACCAGGTCTGCGCCCTCCGCATCGCGCTGGCCGACGCCTTGCGCGAGCAGCAGGCTCAGATCGAACGCCTGACGGCCCTGGCCGACCACGTGGCGGACGAGCGCGCGACCTTGCCGCCCGCGATCGCCGGCCTGCGCGCGGCGTCCTGACGTCAGATTTCGCGATGAAACGCGCTTCGACGTCCATCCACGTCTTGCCCTGACGCTACGACAAGCCGGTAAGAGTCACATCGTCATTTAGTCGATCGATTAACACGCCAGAAAACACCGCCCAAGGCGGACCTGCGGGAGGCTTTAAGACCATGCGCGATCCCCATCTATCGCCGGTCATCATCGGCGTCGGCGAAGCGATCGACCGTCCGCCGTCGCTGGACCAAAGCCTGGAACCGGTGGCCTTGATGGCCCAGGCTCTGCGCGCCGCCGAGGCCGACGCCGGGGCGTCCATCCTGGACCATGTGGAGTCGCTGGATTTAGTCGGCCTGGTCTCCTGGCGCTACGCCGATCCCGTCACGCAGCTGGCCGCCAGCCTGGGGATCGCCCCGGCTCGCAAGACCAACGCCAGCATGGGCGGCGAGACGCCGATCCGCCTGATCCACGAGGCCGCCGTCCGCATCGCCCGCGGTGAGCAGAAGGCCGCCGCCATCGTCGGTGGCGAGTCCACCCACAGCGCCACCCGCGCCCGGCGCGACAAGGTCATGCCGCCCTGGACGCCGATGGTCTCGAGCCAGGACGCCGTGCGCTTCCCGTCCAGCCGCTTCGCCATGAGTCCGCCGGCCGTGGCGCTGGGCATGCAGGACCCGGCCCAGATCTATCCGTTCTACGAAATGGCCGCCCAGGCCGCCTGGAACCAGACGCCGGGCCAGGGCCAGGCGGAGTCGGCCGCCCTGTGGGCGCGGTATGCGCAGGTCGCCGAGACCAATCCCAACGCCTGGATCCGCACCGCGCCCGACGCAGCCGCGATCGGCGAGGTCACCGCCGACAACCGCCTGATCAACTGGCCCTACCCCAAGCTGATGGTCGCCAATCCGCAGGTGAACCAAGCCGCCGCCATCCTGGTCACCAGCCTGGCCCTGGCCCACGAGCTGGGCGTGCCGGAGGACAGGATCATCCACGTCTGGAGCGGCGCCGCGGCGCGCGAGCCCGAGGACTATCTGCTGCGCGACAGCTATGCGCACTCGACCGCTCAACAGACGGTGCTGGAGACCGCCGCGGCCCAGGTCGGCGGCGCCGACCGCTTCGCGCATCTGGAGCTCTACAGCTGCTTCCCGGTCGTGCCGAAAATGGCGCTGCGCACCCTGGGCCTCGATGCCGACAAGGTAAGCCCCACCGTCACCGGCGGCCTGACCTTCTTCGGGGCGGCGCTGAACAACTATATGGGCCACGCCACGGCGGCGATGGTCCGCAAGCTGCGCGAACATCCCGAGGATCTGGGCCTGCTTTACGGTCAGGGCGGCTACGTCAACAAGCACCACGCCCTGGTGGTCAGCGCCCGGGCGCCAGCCGAACCGCTGGCGCAGGACTATTCGGTGCAGGCCACCGCCGACGCCGCGCGCGGTCCAGTCCCGGCTCTGATCGAGCGCTATGACGGCCCGGCGGTCATCGAGACCTACACCGCCCGCTTCGGCCGCGACGGCGCGCCCCAGGATGGGATCGTCATCGCCCGCACGCCGACTGGCGAGCGCCTGATGGCCAAGGTCTCACCGGACGACGAAGCCTCGATGGCGCAACTGCTGTCGACGGAGCGCTCGGCGGTCGGCGCCGAGGGTCATGTGCGCACCGACGTCTTCGGGACGCTGATCTGGGAAACGGGACCCAAGCGGGCTCGGATCGAAAGACAAATGACGTTCGCCAAGGTCGACCGCGAAGGTCCGCTGACCATCGTCACGATCAACCGTCCTGACGTGATGAACGCCCTGCATCCGATGGCCAACGCCGAGCTGGCCGAGATCTTCGACGACTTCGCCGCCGATCCGGATCAGTGGGTGGCGATCATCACCGGCGCCGGCGACAAGGCCTTCTCGGCCGGCAACGACCTGAAATACACCGCCGAGGCCATGGCGCGGGGTGAGCAGACGCTGACGCCGACCACCGGCTTCGCCGGCCTGACGTCGCGCTTCGATCTCGACAAGCCGGTCATCGCCGCGGTCAACGGCCTGGCCATGGGCGGCGGCTTCGAGGTCGCCCTGGCCTGCGACCTGATCGTCGCCGACGAAGGCGCGGTCTTCGCCCTGCCCGAGCCGAAGGTAGGCCTCGCCGCCCTGGCCGGCGGCCTGCATCGCCTGCCCCGCCTGATCGGCCTGAAGCGCGCCATGGGCATGATCCTGACCGGGCGTCGGGTCGGCGCGCGCGAGGGCGTCGAGCTGGGCTTCGTCAACGAGGTCGCGCCGGCCGGCGAGGTGATGGCCGTCGCCCGACGCTGGGCACAGGACATCCTGGCCAACAGCCCGATGTCGATCCGCGCGTCCAAGCAGACGGTCCACAAGGGCTTGGATGAGCCGACCCTGGAAGCCGCTTATCGCGGCCAGGGGGCCTATCCCGCCGTCAAGGCGCTGTTCCGTTCGGCTGACGTGCGCGAAGGGCCGTTGGCGTTCGCGCAGAAGCGTGCGCCCAAGTGGACGGGTAAGTAGGAAACTAAGCTGTCATCCCGGGCGAAGACCCGGGACCGCCGGAAGCTCTGAGTTTTCTGCGGTCCCGGCTCGGCGCGCTTCCCTTCGGGTCAAGCCCGAGGGTTGGCCGGGATGACAGAGTTTAGCGTCTCGCCGCCCAGTCCTCGGCCACCCGCCGCGCGGTCGCCGCCAGGGTGTCCATGTGCGCGACCATGTCGGCGGCCTCGCCCGATGAGGCGTTGCCGCGGATCATCCGGCCCTTGATGCCGTGAATGATCGCCGCCAGCCGGAAGAGGTTGAAGGCGACATAGACGTCGAGATCGGCGATCTCGCTGCGGCCCGTACGCTTGAGATAGGCCCCGACATAGGCCGCCTCGTCCGGATAGCCCAGGGCCTCAAGGTCCCGTCCCGCCAAGCTCCAGCGCATCGACGGCGGCGCGCGGTACATCATCAGGTTATAGGCGAAGTCGACGACCGGATGACCCAGGGTCGACAGCTCCCAGTCCAGCACCGCGATGACCTCGGGCCGCTCGGGGTGGAAGATCATGTTGTCGATGCGGAAGTCGCCGTGGACGATGCTTGTCGCCTCGTCCGTCGGCGCGTGGGCGGGCAGCCAGTCAACCAGGAAGTCCAGGTCTGCGGTGCGACCGGCGTCCGTGTCCTCTCGGTACTGGCGCGACCACCGCTCGATCTGGCGCCTCAGATAACCGTCGGGCCGGCCGTAGTCGGACAGGCCCAGGGCGGCGGGATCCAGGCTGTGCAGACGCGCCAGGGTGGCGTTCATGGCGTCCAGGTGCGCGGCCTTGGCCTCGCGCGCCACGCCGGGGAAGTCGCTGTCCCAGAAGATGCGACCCTCGACTAGGTCCATGACGTAGAACCACGAGCCGATCACGGCTTCGTTCTGGCACAGGGCGTGGACATGAGGGACCGGGAAGCCCGCGCCCTCCAGGGCCATCAGGACCCGCGCCTCGCGATCGACCGCATGGGCGCCCTTGATCAGCTGACCCGGCGGCTTGCGGCGCATGACGTACGACCGCTTCGGCGTCGTCAGGCGGAAGGTCGGGTTGGACTGGCCGCCGGCGAACTGCTCGACGCTCATCGGACCCAAGAAATCCGGGACGTTGGCCGCCATCCACCGCTCGAGCGCGGCGGCGTCGAAGCGGGCGTTGTCGCGCACCGCGATAGTCGCCCCGCTCATGGCTGCGCCGCCGCGTCGCGCTTGATCTTCTTGGCCAGGCTCCATTTGTGGACCTCGGTCGGGCCGTCATAGATGCGGAAGGCGCGGACCTCGCGGAACACCTGCTCGACGATCGTATCGCCGGTCACGCCCGTGCCGCCCATCACCTGGACGCAGCGGTCGGCGATGCGCATCAGGCCCTCGCTGACGGCCACCTTGGTCATCGAGCTTTCGGTGACGCCCAGCGAGCCGCCGTCCAGCACATCGGCGCACCAGTCGATCATCAACTCGGCCTGTTTCAGCTCGATCAGGTTCTCGGCCAGCATGAAGCCGACGCCCTCGTGGTCGATCAGCGGCTTGCCGAAGGCGTGGCGCTCGACCGCGTAGGCGGTGGCGATCTCGTGAGCGCGCGTGCAGGCGCCCAGCCAACGCATGCAGTGGGTCAGGCGGGCCGGCGCCAGGCGCATCTGGGCCAGCTTGAAGCCGTCGCCAGGCTGGCCCAGCACCTGGTCGGCCGAGACGCGCAGGCCTTCGATCGCGACGATGGCGTGGCCGCCGGGCATGGAGCTGTCGATGGTGTCCAGCACCCGCTCGATGCGGATGGCCGGATCGGGCAGATCGACCAGGAACAGCGTCGCGCCGGCTTCGGCCTTGGCCATGACGATGCCGACCTTGGCGCCATCCGCGCCCGTGATGAACGCCTTGCGGCCGTCAATGACCCAGTGGTTGCCGTCCTGCACGGCCGTGGTCATCAGCATCGACGGGTCCGAGCCCGCCCCGCCCTCGGCCGCCGGCTCGGTCATGAAGAACGCCGAGCGCGCCTGGCCGGCGACCAGCGGATCCAGGAACCGCGTCCGCTGCTCGGGCGAGGCGACCCTGCCCAGCAGGTACATGTTGCCCTCGTCGGGCGCGGCGACGTTGACCGCCTGCGGCCCCAGCGTCGACAGGCCGGCGGCGCGCAGCACCTTGGCGGTTTCGCGGTGCGAGATGTGGTCGCCGCCCTCCAGGATGTGCGGGGTCAGCACGCCGGCCGCGCGGGCCTTGGCGCGCAGTTCGTCGATCAAGGCGTCCGAGGGCCCGTGAGCGCCGCGCCGGGGATCCTGTTCGTAGGGCGCCACGACCTCGCGCACGAAGGCCTCGACCTTGGCGGCGATGGCCGCGCCTCGGCTGTCGTCACGCGGGCTCATAGGGATTGTCCGTCGTCGATGGTGAAGTCCGATCCGGTGACGCCCTTGCTCTCGTCCGACAGCAGGTAGACCAGCATCGGATCCAGGGCGTCCTCGTCCAGCATCTGGCGGCGCGGCCACTTGCTCATCTGCTTGATCCCGCCCTCGGTCTCGAACCAGTCGCCCGCCAGCTCGGACTTGATGTAGCCGGGGCACAGGTTGTTGACGTTGGGACCGGTCCGCGCCCACTCGCGCGCCAGATGGCGGCCCATGTGGCTGACGGCGGCCTTGGAGGCGCTGTAGGCCGTGACGCCAGGCGTGATCATCTTGGCCGTAATCGACGAGACGACCACGATCCGGCCGCGCTCGGCGATCCCCGCCGCCCGCATGCGCCGCGCTCCCTCGCGGGCGGTCAGAAAAACGCCGCGGACATTGACCGCGAACACCTGGTCGAACTCTTCGACGCTGAGGTCCACGGCCAGACCCTCGGCTTGGATCCCGGCGTTGGCCACCACGCCGTCGACCGGCCCGAAAGCGGCCTCGGCGGCGTCGTAAGCGGCGATGGTCGAGGCCTCGTCGGCGACGTCCAGCGCCACCGCCAAGGCCTTGCCGCCGTCGGCGACGATGGCGTCCCGCAAGGCTTCCAGCCGGTCGACGCGCCGCGCCCCGATCACCACCGCCGCGCCCTCGGCCGCCACGACGCGAGCAAAGCGCGCGCCGATCCCCGAGGACGCGCCGGTGATCAGCACCGTGCGGCCGGCCAGTCGCTGGGTCTGGCCCATGCCTAGCGCGGGGCCATGCGGATGCCGCCGTCCAGACGCACGTCCTCGCCGTTGAAGTAGCCGTTGGTGATCATGGTCAGGGCCAGCTGGGCGTACTCTTCCGGATTGCCCAGACGCTTGGGGAACGGCACCGACGCGGCCAGGCCCGCCTTGACGTTGTCCGGCGCGGCGGCCAGCAGCGGCGTGTTAAAGATCCCGGGCAGGATGGTGTTGACCCGGATGCCCTCGCCCATCAGGTCGCGGGCGATCGGCAGGGTCATGCCGACCACGCCGCCCTTGGACGCCGAATAGGCCGCCTGGCCCATCTGACCATCCTCGGCCGCCACCGAAGCGGTGTTGACGATCGCGCCGCGCTCGCCGTCTTCGAGGGGTTCGAGATCCAGCATGCCCTTCGCCGACTTGGCGATGCAGCGGAAGGTGCCGACCAGGTTGATCTGGATGATGCGGTCGAACGCATCCAGCGGGAAGTGCTTGGTCTCGCCGCTGGCCTTGTCGCGGCTTGCGGTCTTCACCGCATTGCCGGTGCCCGCGCAGTTGACCAGGATCCGCTCCTGGCCGTGCGCGGCGCGGGCTTTCTCGAAGCCGGCGTCGACGTCGGCGTCCGAGGTGACATCGACCTTGCAGAAGACGCCGCCGATGGCCTTGGCGACCCCCTCGCCCTTGGCCTCGTTGAAGTCGAAGATGGCGACCTTGACGCCTTGGGCGGCCAGCGCGCGGGCCGTGGCTTCGCCCAGGCCGGACGCGCCGCCGGTGACGACGGCGGCGACGGTGTTGTCGAGTTTCATGGTGCTTCCGATCAGGCTTCGAGGCGTTCGATGATGATGGCGGGGGCCATGCCGCCGGCGGCGCACATGGTGACCAGGCCATAGCGGCCGCCGGTGCGTTCCAGCTCGTCCAGGATCGTGCCGATCAGGATCGCGCCGGTCGCGCCGATCGGATGGCCCAGGGCGATGGCGCCGCCGTTGACGTTGACCTTGGACCGGTCGAGCTTCAGGTCGCGGATGAACTTCTCGGCGACGACGGCGAAGGCCTCGTTGATCTCCCACAGATCGATGTCCTCGACCTTCAGGCCCGCCTTGGCCAGCACCTTGCGGGCGGCCGGCACGGGGGCGTTCAGCATCAGGGTCGGATCGTCGCCCATATTGGCCATGGCCACGACGCGGGCCCGAGCCTTCAGGCCGTGCTTGTCGGCATAGTCGCGCGAGGCCAGCAGCACGGCGGCCGCGCCGTCCACCACGCCCGACGAATTTCCGGCGTGGTGCTTGGCTTCGATGGTCAGGTCCGGATAGCGGCGATTGATCTGTTTACGGAAGGTCGTGCCCTTCTCGTCGTAGGGAAAGTCGGCCATGGCCGTGAAGGCCGGCTTCAGCTGGGCCAAGCCCTCGGCGGTCGTCTCGGGACGCGGATATTCGTCGCGGTCCAGCGCCACTTGACCATCCTCGCCCAGCACGGGGACGATCGACTTTGCAAAGCGCCCCTCGGCGATGGCGCGGGCGGCGCGCTTCTGGCTTTCCAGGCCCAGGGCGTCCAGGTCCTCGCGGCTGATGCCTTCCAGGCTGGCGATGGCGTCGCCGCAGACGCCCTGGTGCGACTGCGGGTGCAGTTCATCGAGGTGCGCATTGCCCGAGCCCATCAGGCCGGGCGCGAAGCCCGCCGCCTGCTCCTGGGCGGCCATGGCGGCGGTCAGGCTCATCATCTCGACGCCGCCGGCGACCACCAGGTCTTCCATGCCGCTCATGATCTGGGCGGCGGCCAGGTTCACGGTGGTGATGCCGCCGCCGCAGAAGCGGTCCAGCGTCATGCCCGAGGCCTTGATGTCGTAGCCGGCGTCCAGCGCGGCCATGCGGCCCAGGTCGCCGCCCTGCTTGCCCTTCTGGGTCGAGGTCGACCAGATCACGTCGTCGACGTCGGCGGTGTCGAGCTGGTTGCGCTCGGCGATCGCCTTCAGGACCGTGGCGGCCAGGTGTTGCGGATGCAGGTGGGCCAGCGCGCCCTTCCCCACCTTGCCGATACCGCGCGGCGTACGAACGGCGTCGATGATCAAAGCTTCGGCCATTTTCGGCTCCTCCCTGAACCTTGTTTACTTAGCGATTAATTGGTCGATTAAACATCGTCAAGCCGTTTGCAGCACGACTGTCACCTGGCGCGCGGCGGCCAGGATCTCGGCCTCGACAGGCTCCAGCACGCCAGCCTCGACCAGCGCCGCGACTCGCTCGGCGTCCAGGCTCAGCCAGTCGCCCATCACGGCGGCGGTGTGCTCGCCCGCCAGCGGCGCGGGACCCAGGCGCGCGTCGTCCAAGGCGCTGCAGCGGACATGGGCGCGCTCGGCGATCACCGGCTCGGCGAGATAGGGATGGCTTTCCACGCGATAGAACCCGCGCTCGCGGTAGTAGGCGAAGTCGGGCAGGTCCGAGACCCGCAGCATCCGCGCCGCCGCAATGCCGACGGTCTGCAGGGCATGCATGGCTTCGTCGGCCGAGCGCGTGGCGATCCAGGCGCCGACCGCAGCCTCTGTCGCCTCGCCGCCGATCGCCGCGCCCAGCGCTTGGCGGTCGGCGTCGCTCCGCACGCTGACCACGCACCACTCGTCGTCGCCGGCGGCCGGGAAGACGCCATCGCGCCAAGCGGCCACGCTGCCGGTCTCGCCCAGCGAAGTCCGGGCGACCTCGGCGGCGAAGTGGGTCAGCATGACCTCCGACTGCGCCACGCTGGCGCTGCCGCCGCGTCCGGTGCGCAGGCGGCGGATCAGCAACGCGGTGACCGCCATCGCGCCGATCCGGCCGGCCACGTGGTCGGGATAGATGGTGATGGAGTCGCTGAAACTCTCCAGGTCGTCGTCATAGCGCCAAGCCCGCGTCAGGCCGGTGGCGGCGCGCACCAGGGGTCCATAGCCCATGCGTTCGGCCCACGGCCCGGTCGCGCCGAAGGCCGAGCTGTCGGACATGACGATGCGCGGATTGATCTTCGAGATCGTCGCGTAGTCGATGCCCAGCCCCTCCAGCGCGCCGGGCTTGAAGTTCGAGAGGATCACATCGGCCTGCGCCGCCAGCTCCAGGAACAGCGCCCGCCCCTCGGGATCGCGGAGGTTCAAACCGAGGCTGCGCTTGTTGCGATGGCCGGCGGCGAAGCTGACCGACAGGCCGTACGACAGGAACGACTGGCGATTGCCGTCCGGAAAGGCGCGGCTCTCGACCTTGATGACGTCCGCGCCCTGGTCGGCCAGCAGGCGGCCCTGCTCGGCGCCGACAACGATGACGCCGAGGTCGAGGACCCTGAGACCTTCGAACGCCCGCGCGCCGGGGGACGCTTGCGGCGCGGGCCAAGTTTCCGAAACCTCGACGACGGCGTCACACGGCCCCATCCGCGCGTCATCGATCGTCACGACGCCGTTGGGCAGCTTCACCCCATCGACCTCGATCAAGGCTTCACGCGCCGCGACATGGTCCGAGGCCATGAACGCGTCGAGGTCCAGCACGGCCGAGATCGGCACGCCATGCGCCTGCCCCTCGCGCTCCAGATCGGCGCGCTTGCGAGTGGCGAAGAACGCGGCGATGGCCGGCACGAGATCCGGCGATCTGTAGCGCACGCTGACCTTCTCGAACTCGGGCGAGGCGAAGGCGGCGGGCGAGCCCATCCAGCGGAACATGCCCTGCCACTGGCGCTTGGCCAGCAGGCAGATGCGCACGTGGCCGTCGGCGCAGGGCAGGATCGGGTACTGGAAGCCCTTCGGCGGGCGATCGCGCGGCAGCAGGTGAACCGGCCTTCCCAGGGTGGCGCTGCCGTTGATGCCATAGCCCGGATCCAGGGCCTGCACCGCGCCGTCCAGCGCCGAGAAGTCCAGGTGGTCGCCCCGCCCCGTGCGCAGGGCGTGATAGAGCGACACCATCAGGGCGTAGGCGGCCTGGGAAGCGGCGCACTGATAGGCCAGTTGGCCCGGCGGCGGCAGCGGCGCGCGGCCGGCGATCCCCGAACGCGACAGCTCGCCGCTCAGAGCGTGCAGGACGAGGTCGCTGCCCTTCCAGCCGGACAGGCTGGTGTCGCTCCCGAAGTCGCTGACGGCCATGGTCACCAGCGCCAGGCGACGAGCGCGGAGGCTGTCCAAGTCTAGCGCCTCTCCCGCGTCGAACACGATGACGTCGGCGTTCTCCAGCAAGCTATCCGACAAGGCGTCCACGCGACGCTTGCCGACATTGGCGACGAGGTCGTCCAGCGCGTCCTCGGCCTGGCCATCGTCGCGCCGCGTCACGCTTGCGCCCAGCTCGGCCAAGTAGCGGGTGATGACGGCCAGCGGGCCGCGCACGAGGTCGACGACCTGGATTCCCGTCAGCGGACGGTCGACGCCGCTCACGCCGCCGGCCCCTTCTCGAAGCGCGGCAAGCCTTCCGGAATGGTCGCCCACGGCAGAGCCGAGCGGGTCCAGATGTGCATCTGCGGCGCGAAGCCTTCCGGCGCGTCCAGCGTCCCGGCCTTGACCGCGATCATCTTCGGCGCAGCCGTCGGGACCGAGCGGATCGGCGAGCCGCACCGGGCGCAGAACTGCCGGTCGATCGGCGCGCCGCTTTCGGTGTCGGGATCCGGCCAGCTGGCCAGCTCGCCCTCGATGGTCATCGTGTCGGCCCGGACGACCAGGTTGACCGAGAAGGCCGCGCCCGACTGCCGGCGGCAGCTGGTGCAGTGGCAGGCGATCACGCCCAACGGCGCGCCGGCGATCTGGTAGCGCACCGCGCCGCAATTGCAGCCGCCGCTGAGGGCCTGGGCCTGGTCGGTCATTTTCGTCTCCTCCGAGGCCTTCAGGCCATCTTGATTTCGACTTTACCTAACGTCATTAGATTGAACCGACAAGCAGCCGAGGGGCGATGCATCCCGACGGCGACCACGGCGAGGAGATCACGTTCATGTCGACCCCATCCGACCCCACCTACGCTATGACCATCGACGGCGAGGCGGTGCGAACCGCCGCCACGATCGACGTCCGAAACCCCGCCACGGGCGAGGTCTTCGCCCAGGCGCCGGCCGCCGACGCGGACGATCTGGATCGCGCCGTCACCGCCGCCCAACGCGCGTTTAAGGAGTGGAGCCGCGCTCCCGTTGCGGAACGCAAGGCCCTTCTTTTGAAGGCCGCGCAGGTCATCGACGACCACGCCGCCGAGCTGGCCGCGCTGTTCACCCGCGAGCAAGGCCGCCCTCTCCCCGGCGCGACGGCCGAGATCAAGGGCGCGGCGATGTGGCTGAAGGCCGGGACGATGCTGGACATCCCGGTGGACGTCACCGAGGACAGCCCCACGCGCCGGATCGAGGTGCATCACGTACCGTTGGGCGTGGTCTGCGCCATCGTGCCGTGGAACTTCCCGGTGCTGCTGGCGATCTGGAAGATCGGCCCGGCGCTGATGGCCGGCAACACCATCGTCGTGAAACCCTCGCCGTTCACGCCGCTGACCACCCTGCGGATCGGCGAGCTGCTGGCCGACGTCTTCCCGCCCGGCGTGCTCAACATCATCTGCGGCGGCGACGAACTGGGCCCGCTGATGACCGCCCACAAGGGCTTCGCCAAGATCTCCTTCACCGGCTCGACCGCCACCGGCCGCCGGGTGATGGAGAGCGCCGCCCGCGACCTGAAGCGCATCACCCTGGAGCTGGGCGGCAACGACGCGGCCATCGTACTGCCCGACGTCGATGTCGACGCCGTGGCGGCCCAGTTGTTCGAAGGCGCCTTCCACAACACCGCCCAGGTCTGCGTGGCGACCAAGCGCCTGTTCATCCACGAGGACATCTACGACCGCCTGCGCGACCGCCTGCACCAGCTGGCCAAGGACCTGCCGGTCGGCGACGGAACCCAGCAGGGCGTGCGCTACGGCCCCGTCCAGAACGAGCCTCAGTATCGCCGTGTGCTCGGCCTGATCGACGAGGCCCGCCGCGAGGGCCTGCCCCTGCTGGAAGGCGGCGCGGTGCCCGAGCGCGGCTATTTCGTGCCCCTGACCCTGGTCGACAATCCGCCGGACGACGCCCGCGTAGTCACCGAGGAAGCGTTCGGCCCGGTGCTGCCGCTCCTGAAGTTCAGCGACATCGACGACGTGGTGCGCCGCGCCAACGACACCGAGTACGGCCTGGCCGGGGCGGTGTGGTCAGCCGATATCGAGCAGGCCAAGGCCATCGCCCATCGCCTGGACACCGGCACGGTGTGGATCAACCAGAACCTCCAGTCGACGCCGTTCACGCCGCTGGCCGGCGCCAAGCAGTCGGGCTTTGGCCAGGAGAACGGCCTGCCGGGTCTGCTGGAATTCACTCGGCCCAAGGCGATCTACATCCCCAAGGTCCCGGCCCAATGAGCTTGGCCCTCTCATCCGAGGACGCGGCCTTCCGTGACGAGGTCCGGGCCTTTCTCGATCGTGCGTTGACGCCGAAACTGCGACGCGCAGGCACGTTGATGACAAGCGTCTATTGCGACCACGAAGCCCAGCTGGAATGGCAGGCCCTGCTGCACCAGCAGGGCTGGGCCGCGCCGTCCTGGCCGGTCGAATACGGCGGCTGCGGCTGGTCGGCGGTGCAACGCTACATCTTCACGCGCGAGCGACTGCTGGCCGGAGCTCCGACCTCGCCGCTGGGCATCAACATGGTCGGCCCGGCGATCATGGCGTTCGGCGATCCGGCCCAGAAGGCGTTCTTCCTGCCGCGCATGCTGAGCGGCGAACATCTGTGGTGCCAAGGCTATTCTGAGCCCCAGGCCGGCTCGGACCTGGCCGCCCTGGCCATGAAGGCCGAGCGTGACGGCGACGATCTGGTCTGCACGGGGACCAAGATCTGGACCACCCACGCTCATGTCGCCAACTGGATGTTCTGTCTGGTGCGCACCGACGCCGGCGGCCGCAAGCAGCAGGGCATCACCTTCCTCCTGATCGACATGACGAGCCCCGGCGTCACCGTGCGCCCGATCGTCATGTCGTCCGGCGAGGCGGTGCAGAACCAGGTGTTCTTCGATGAGGTGCGAGTTCCCCTTGCCAATGTCATCGGCGGCATCGACCAGGGCTGGACCGTGGCCAAGTATCTCCTCGAGTACGAGCGCGGCGGCAGCGCCTATGCGCCCGAGCTGCAGGTCAAGCTGGACGCCCTGCGCCGCGACGCCGGCGCCGAACTGGCAGCCAACCCACTGCTGGCCGCGCGGGTCGCCGAGACCGAGATCGAGGTCGAGGTGCTGGACGCCCTAGAGGCCGAGATCCTGTCGGCGCTCTCGGCGGACAAGGCCATCGGGACGGACGCCTCGATGATGAAAATCCTGGGCACCGAGCTGCAGCAACGGGTGACCGAACTGGCGCTGGACGCGGCCGGTCCGCTGGCCCGCGCGTGGCAGCCGGGCGTGGCGGTTCCGGGCGGTCCGGTGGTGGGTCATCCCCTGCCGCTGGACGACTATGCCAGCGGGGAAACCTGGCAGGCGATCGCGCCGCTGCGCTACCTGAACGAACGCGCCGGGACGATCTATGCCGGCGCGAACGAGATCCAGCGCGGGATCTTGGCGAAGGCGGAACTAGGACTCTGAGGATCAGTCAGAGCCCCATAAACTCCCGTCATTCCCGCCCTTGTGGCGGGAACCCCTCTGTCCGCCGCAAGTGCGGGAGGGGCGGATCGCTGGCGATCCGCTTGCATCTCACGTGTCAGCTGACCCAGGGGTTCCCGCCACAAGGGCGGGAATGACGGGAGGTTTTGGGCGGTCAGTCTGAAGCCCCTCCCAGCTCGGAAAAGAACGCGGCGACCTTCAGGCCGCCGCGCCAGTCACCGAGAACCTCTTCAGATGCTGATCGGCCCCGCCGAGCTGGGCCTCGATCACGGTCAGGCGCTTGAAGCAGCGGCCAACCGGCAGCTCCTCGGTCATGCCCATGCCGCCGTGAAGCTGCACCGCGTTCTGGCCCACGAAGCGGCCGGCGCGGCAAATCGTGACCTTGGCGGCGCTGACTAGGCGGGCGCGGACGACCGGATCGCCGTCGATAGCCATCACCGCGCGGCGAGCGATGGCGCTGGCGCGGCGGGCCTGGATGTTCATGTCGACCAGACGGTGCTGCACGACCTGGAACTGGCCCAGCGCCTGGCCGAACTGCTGGCGCTGCTTGGCGTACTCCACCGTGTCGCGCACCAGCCGGCGCATCAGCCCGGCGGCCTCGACGCAGATCGCCGCCACCGCCTCGTCGCGGGTGAGTTCCAGGTCAGCCGTGATCGGCGGTGACGCCTCGACGCCGGCGAAGGTCACGTCGGCCGCCATGCGACCGTCGATCGTCGCCACGGCGCGCAGGGACAGCCCCACCGCCTTCGGATCGGCCAGGAAGACCCCGGCGTCAGCGACAACCAGCAGCGCCCGCGCCGCCAGGGCGTCGACCACGACCTTGGCTTCGCCGCGCAGCCGCCAACCGTCGCCTTCCGGAACGGCGGAGATCGCGTCGGCGGTCTCCAGCCCGGCGACGGCCACCACCGCCCCGAACTGCGCCACCTCGGCCAGCAGGGCGTCGGGCTTGGCGGCGCGCGCCAGCAGGCCAGCGGCGATGATGCCGGTCTCCAGGAACGGCGCGGGGAGGCACAGCTCACCCAGCGCCTCCAGCACCGGCTCGGCGTCGGCGAAGGTCAAGCCTAACCCGCCCTGCGCCTCCGGAACCCGCAGGCCGGTGACTCCGGCCGTATGCAGTTCGCGCCAGGCCTCGCTCGGGCTGGCGGTCGACAACCGCCCCAGTAGGGCGTCCTTCAGCTGGATATGGTCGAAGCTCATGCCGAGACCTTCGCGTCTTCCAAGATCAGGTCCGCCGCCCGCCAGGCCATGGCCATGGTCGGGCCGTTGGTGTTGCCGGCGGGGATGGCCGGCATGATCGAGGTGTCCATCACCCGCAGGCCCGTGACGCCGCGCACACGCAGACGCGGATCGACGACCGAGGCCCCGTCCGAGCCCATCCGGCAACTGCCCACCGCGTGATAGCCGCAGGTGCCGAACTTGTCGTAGGCCTCCAGGATCTCGGCGTCCGACTGATAGGCCGGCCCCGGCATGGTCTCCTCGGCGACCAGCTCGGCCAGGGGCGATTGGGCGACGTAGTCGCGCATCACCCGGATCGCCCCGACCATGGCCTGACGGTCGGCCTCGGTGGCCCGGTAGTTGGGCTTGAACGACGCCGGCGCGTCGGGGTCTAGCGTCTCGATATGGATGCTGCCGCGCGAGGTCGGGCGCAGCGGATAGACCACCGCGTTCATGCCCGGGAACGGCTCCAGCGCCGTGCGCTGCTTGGCGAAGTCGAAGCTGTAGGGCGCGATCAGCATCTGGGCGTCGGGACGGTTCAGGCCCGGCCGGGTCTTGAACCAGCCGCCCAGCTCATAGGCCGCCGACGACATCGGCCCATCGCCGGTCAGGTAGTAGCGCGCGGTGGCGCGCAGCAGCCGCCAGCCGGAGAACTCGCGGTTCTGGGAGATGTCCTGCTTCAGCCGCCACTGCAGGATGACGCCGCGATGCTCGATCAGGCCCTCGCCCACCTCGGGATTGTCGTGGACCAGCGGGATACCCAGCTTTGCGAGCCGCTGGGCGTCGCCGACGCCGGAGCGCTCCAGGATACCCGGACTAGCCATGGCCCCGCCGCAGACGATCACCTCGCGCCGGGCGCGGATCGTCTCGACCGCGCCATCGCGCAGGATTTCGACCCCGACGGCGCGTTTGCCTTCGAAGACCACGCGATTGACCGTGCGCTCGGTCAGGATCGTCAGGTTCGCCCGCTTCTCGGCCGGACGCAGGAAGGCCGTCGCCGCGCTCTGGCGCTTGCCTTTGTGAATGGTGCGCGGCGCGTAGCCGATCGATACGGCGTCGTCGGGAGCGTTGACGTCGGCCTTCAATTTCCAGCCCAGCGCCTCGCCCGCCGCGATCTGGGCGGCCGACAGCTTGTCCTTCAGGGTCGGCATTGAGACCTTCAGCGGTCCGCCCGTCCCGCGCGTCTCGTTCCCGCCTAGAGCGTGGTCCTCGATCGCGCGATAGGCCGCCTGGATGTGCTCCCAGCGCCAGTCGTCGCTGGAGAGCTCGGCGATGGCCTCGAAGTCGGCCGGCTGGCCGCGCACGTACATCATGCCATTGACCGAGGTGGAGCCGCCGAGCACCCGGCCGCGCACCCAGACCTCCGACTGGCCGGCGGTGGAGGCCTCCGGCTTGCTGGCATAGGCCCACAGGTGCTTGGGGTCTGCCATGACCTTGGCCAGGCCCTTGGGCATGGTGATGAAGGGGTGGCTGTCGCGCGGCCCGGCCTCGATCAGGGCCACCCGCACCGACGGATCCTGGCTCAGCCGATAGGCCAGCACGCAGCCCGCCGCGCCGGCCCCGGCGATCACATAGTCGTAGTCGGCCATGGCCGGTCTCCTGAGCGTTCAGTCTTCGGGCGCGATCGCGACTTCCAGGCCGTCCAGGCCGGCCTGGAACTTCAGCTGGCACGACAGGCGCGAGCTGTCGGTGCGGTGTTCGGAGCTGTCCAGCAGGTCGTTCTCATCGCCGGCCAAGGGCGGCAGGCGACCCAGGTCCTCGGCCTTCACATAGACGTGGCAGGTCGCGCACGAGCAGCAGCCGCCGCACAGGGCCACCAGCTCGTCGAAGCCGGCGCGGCGGATGATCTCCATGACGCTGAGGCCAACCTGGGCCTCGATCTCGTGTCGCGCGGCGTCACGGGTGATGACGGTAAGACGGGGCACTGGAGTCCTTGGGTCATTTCAGAAAAGTGGGGCGGGTGGCCGTGGGGAGACGCCCACCCGCTCGCGCGGTCAGAACTTCAGCGACAGTTCCAGGATGATCTCGCGCGGGTTCTCGACGAAGGCGGACATGTCGGCCAGGACGCCGGTGGTCGTGCCCGTGCCCGTGCCGCCGGCGAACGGAATGTCGTTGGCCGAGGTGACCACCAGCTCGTTCGTCAGGTTCTTGCCGATCAGGGCCAGGGTCCAGCGATCGCCCGGTCCGCTGACGCTGACGGACGCGTCGACCTTGGTGTAGGCCGGCTGGACGCCGTCGGGCCGCAGCGTGTCGGTGAAGTTGTACTTGGCCGTGCGGCTGACATCGCCGTTCAGGCGCAAGGTCATCCGCTCGCTCAGCGACCGCTCGTAGCTCCCGCCGACGCGACCGGCGAACTTCGGCGCCTTGGGCGGTGTGCGACCGTCGTAGTTCTGGGCCGTGTAGGCGCCGGCCACCATCTGCTGGTTACAGCCCTGGGCGATGGTCTGGCCGCTGTAGCACTGGCCGATATAGTCCTGGTACTCGACCTGATCATAGGCCGCAGAGGCGCGCAGGCTGAGGCCAGGCACAGTCGGAACGCGCCAGGTCAGGTCAGCCTCGACGCCGCGAGTGCGCAGCTTGCCGGCGTTGGCGGCGATCAGCGACACCGACTGCGGGTCGAAGGTCTGAACCTGCAGGTTCTTGTAGACGTACCAGAAGCCCGTGACGTTGAACTGGACGTCGTGGTTGAACTGGATCGTCCGCAGGCCGACCTCGGCGCCCTGGGCCGTCTCGCTGCCAAAACGGCCGGCGGCGACGCTGGCGGTCGGGCTCAGGGCCTGGGAGATGTTGAACCCGCCCGACTTGAAGCCCTGCTTGTAGGCCGCATAGATCGTCGTATCGGCCTCGGGCTTGTAGCGCAGGCTGACCTGGGGCGAGAGATTGTTGTCCTTGAACTTGTCGTGCAGGTAGATGTTGCCCGGGAACGCCGCCGCGAAGGCGATGTTGGCCTGCAGCGAGCGCTGGAACGAGTCTCGCGCTTCATGCGACCAGCGCGCGCCGGCCGACAGTTCCAGCTTGCTGGCCAGGTTCAGCGTGCCCTCGCCGAACACCGAAAACGAGTCGCTCTCGAAGCCGTTGTCGCGTTTGAAGGTCGTGTAGGTGCCGGTCGTCGGATCCAGCGGCACCGGGAAGATGTAGGCGTCGGTGTTGAAGTCGAAGTCGCCCTTCGACCAGAACGCGCCGAACAGCACGTTCAGCGGCCCCTCGAACTTCGACTGGAAGCGCACCTCTTCGGAGAACTGCTCGAAATCGGCCAGCTGCGAGAACGACGCCGGATAGGCCTCGCCCGACACGTTGTTCAGGTCGGTCTGCTTGAAGTGATAGTACGAGGTGATCGAGGTGATCCCGAACTTGCCTAGCGTCAGGTTGCTGGTCAGGGCCGCGAACTGCGAGGCGAAGTCGGCGTACATCTTGCCGTCGCGGGCGTAGCGGTAGTTGGCCTGGGCCACCTGGGTCGGCAGGCTGGAACTGTCGGCGACGCCGTTGATGCTGCAGTCGGCGTTGGGGCTGGGCGGGATGCCGTTGGCCGTGAACGGCGTGGTGCGACCGCCGCCGCAGATGCGTTCCAAGACGTCGGTGGGTCCGCCGTCCTTCAGGCTGGTCAGACCAGCCTTCAGCTGGAAGGTCAGGTTCTCCGCCGCGTCCCAGTCGACCGTGCCGCGCAGGCTGTAGACCTTCTGGCCGCCGCGCTTGTCGCTGTTGCTGTGGCGCTGCATGCCCAGCGGGTCGAGATAGGTCTGGGCGGCGCTGTTGGTGAAGGCGCCGTCCGAGTCCGAATAGCGGCCGGCCAGGCGGGCGCGCACGGTGTCGCTCAGCGGTCCGGAGACATAGCCTTCGACATACTTGTCCTTGGCCCTGAAGCCGTAGCCGGCCTTGATCCCCGCCTCGGGCGTGGCCGTGGCGTCGTTGGTGACGATGCTGATCAGGCCGCCCGTGGTGTTCTTGCCGTAGAACAGGGCCTGCGGGCCTTTCAGCACCTCGACGCGCTGGACGTCGTACTGCGGCAGGGCCAACTCGCGCCCCCGGCTCATCGGCAGGCCGTCCATTACGAACGACACCGACTGGTCGAAGCCGGCGCTGAGCGCCGTCGAGCCCACGCCACGCAGGAAGATACTGGCCGAAGAGCCAGAGGCCGCCTTGCCGGCGATCAGGGTCGGCACCATCGTCGCCAGGTCCGAGACCTTGGTCACCGAATAGGTCGCCAGCGTCTTGCCGCCCACCGCCGAGATGGCGACCGGCGCGTCGATCAGGCGCTCGTCGCGACGCCGCGCGGTGACGATGATCTCGTCCACGGCGGTGACTGTCGACTTGGCCGAGGCGTCGTCCGCCGGCTGCCCTTGCGCGTTTTCATCCTTGGCGAACGCCTGATCGGCAAACACCAGTTCCCCGCTCAGGGCCACTGCGGCGCAGGCCGCCATCAGGCCGGCGCGATAAGCCTTCCCCGTCATCCGGATGCTCCCTCTCCCATGGCCCACTTGCGGAGCCTAAAACTAATCCTAATAGTCGTAGATTGAAGGTCAACCGGATTTGACGATTTTTACTTCATCGATTGATTAAACTTGTTGTCGCCGTGGATATCTCGCCACAACCCACCCGCTCAACGGCCGCCTTGAGCCCAGGCGCCGCGGATGCGAAAATGCGAACCTCTCTCGACTCGGAAGTGTCTTTTTGGCCCGTCCCTCCTCGCCCCTGATCTCCCGCACAAGCGCCGCAGAGGCGGCCCTGGCCGTGATCGACGAGGTGGGTCTGTCCAGCTTCAGCCTGGCGCGTGTGGCGGCCAAGATGCAGGTGCAGGCGCCGTCGCTGTACCACCACTTCGCCGACAAGGCCGCGCTGCTGGAAGAGGTCGCGCGCCTCTTGCTGCTGAACCTGCCCGGCATGGAGAAGACCGAGCTGCCCTATGAGGAGCGGATCGTGACGCTGTGCGTCTCGGCGCGGCGCTCGCTGTTGCGCCACCCGAACGCGGCGTTGCTGATGCTGCAGTTCTTCCCCCGGCATCTGCTGCTCAGCGCCTATAACGAAGCCGCCGCCAGCGACCCCTACCCGCCCGAATTCCACATGGCGGTGATCGAGGGGACCGAGAAGCTGACCTTCGGCTCGGCCCTGTTCGCCGCCGCCGCCCAGGCGCGCGGCATCGCGCCGATGCCGGACGCCGACCGCGAGAAGCTGCCCCGCTTGGCGCGGGCGCTGGACGCCAACCCCTTCGCCGACGAAGAGGCGCTGTTCGTCGAGACGATCCGAATCTTCTTCACCGGCGTGGCCGAACGCTATCGCCGCGGCTCGCTGGGCCAGCCGGTCAGCGACAGCGTGCAGTTCGAGGCAGCCTCCTAGCGGCTGGGGCCGATGGATATTCAGCAGCCTGCCAGAACCCAAAAAAACTCCGCCTTCCTGGGCCTTGTGCCCAGGACCCATGGCTCAGAAGCACTGCGAGGGAAGCTAGGACTCAGCCAAGCCGCTCTAGAAATCCCGCCAGCCGAGCTCGCCCCAAGCCTGGGTCCTGGGCACAAGGCCCAGGAAGGCGGGATATTTGCCTAGATTGATACCCGATCCGACCTAGACCACCGCAACGGCAGGGTCTCCAGCGCCATCACCGTGCCCATCCGGAACGCGTGACGCTCGCCGGGCGTGGCCTCGAAGACCGGGATGCGCTTCGTCCATTCCTCGGTGAGGATGCGCAGCTCCGCCCGGCCCAGCACGTGACCGACGCACAGGTGCGGTCCCGACGAGAAGGTCAGGTGGGTCGCGCGCTTGCGGTCCAGGTCGAAGGCGTTGGGCGCGTCGAACTTGCGCGGATCGCGGCTGCCGACACACAGCACGTTCAGCACCATCTCGCCGGCCCGGAAGCGGGCCTCGCCGATGTCGCGATCCTTGACCACAAGGCGCGGGGTGTTGACCACGCCAAACAGCCGCACGGCCTCGTCGGCGAAAGACGGGATCAGCGACGGATCGGCCACGAGCCTCGCCTGCACGTCCGGCATCTGGGCCAACTGCTGGAAGGCAAAGCCGGTGACGTTGGTCACCGTGTCCATGCCGCCCAGGAACAGCACGAAGCTCATGGCCAGGATCTCGTCCTCGCTCATGGTGCGCCCGTCGATGTCGACCGTGATGAAATGGCTCATCAGCTTGTCGTCGGGATTGGCGCGCTTTTCGTCGATCAGGGCCTTCAGCGTCCCCAGGATCAGGCCCGAAAGCCGGCCCATCTCGGCCGCATCGTTCTGGACCTGGAAGAAGCCCTCGGCCAGGTGGCGAAACTCCTGGAGGCGCGACAGGTCCATGCCCATCAGCTCCATGAACACCGTCACCGGGAAGATCTTCGAGACCTCGACCTGGAAGTCGCAGGCGCCCTTGGCGACGACGCGGTCGACGATCTGCGCCGCCCATTCGCGGATGCGCGGCTCCAGGGCCTTGATCGCCACCGGCCCGAACATCGGCATCATCGCTCGCCGGTAGGGCAAGTTCTCGGGCGGGTCTAGGCTGAGCGGGATGAAGAACGGCGGGTTCTCGACGCGCGGGATCTGCATCTCGCGCACCGAGAAATGCTCGGGATCGGTGACCACCGCGGTGATGGCGTCGAAGCCCTTGGCGATCCAGTGGCCGCCATTGCGGTTGGTCCAGAAGACGTCCGGTGCGTCGGCCAGGGTCCGGGCGTAGTCGCCCTGCACGTCCTGGCCGACCCGCGCGTCGCCATAGATGTCGAAATCGAACACCAGGTGGTCGGGAACGTGGGCCGGCTGGTTGGCCACGATGTTGGCGGGCGCGTTCATTGGGCGGCTCCCCTTAGCGGACGCGAGCGAGGGTCTGGTGCGCGCCGGCATAGGCCTGGCGCACGGCGGGCTTGGACAGCTTTCCGGTGGCCAGGCGCGGCAGGGGTTCCGCCGAAAACACGACGTAGCGCGGCACCTTGTAGTTCGAGAGGTTCTCGTTGCAGTGGGCGATCAGCGCCTCGACCGCGACCTCGGACGCGCCGTGATAGACGACCATCGGGGTCTCGCCGAACTTCGGATCCGGCGCGGCGATGACCAGGGCCTCGACCACGCCGGGGAACTCGCAGACCACCCGCTCGACCTCGGCGGCCGAGATGTTGAGGCCGCCCGAGATGATCAGGTCCTTCAGGCGGTCGACGAAGGTCAGCAGGCCGCGTTCGTCCAGGGCCCCGATGTCGCCGGAATAGAGCCAGCCGTCGCGGATCGCCTGGGCCGTGGCCTCGGGATTGCGCCAGTACTCCTTCATCATGCCGGGCGAGCGCATCAGGATCTCGCCGGGCTCGCCGGGCGCGCAGTCGGTCCCGTCGGGGCGCACGACGCGCAGGTCGATGAACAGACCGCCCCAGCCGCACTTGTCGGGCTCGGACAAGGCGAGATCGGCCGGCATGATGGTGGCGTTGCCGCCGACCTCGGTCTGGCCGTAGATCTGGCGCAGGATCACGCCCTTGGCCTTGTAGCGCTCCAGCAAGGCGCGGCTGACGCGGGCGCCGCCGACCGTCGCCAAGCGGATCGACGACAGGTCCGCGGCGTCGAACTCCGGCAAGGCCGCGATGGCCTCGAAGAACACCGGCACGGCCGCGAAACAGGTGATCTTCTGGTCCTGGATCAGCTTCAGCGTATCGGCCGCCACGAACTGCGGGACCATGAAGATCGTGCAGCCCTGAGTGATGTAGTGCATCAGCTGCACGAAGCCGGCCGAGGTGTTCAGCGGCGCCAGGCTGATGATCCGCGAGCCCGGAGCCGTCGAGGTCTCCTCGGTCGCCCAGTTGGCGGCGTAGGCGGTCATCGAGCGGTTGGTGAAGACCACGCCCTTGGGCTTGGCCGTCGAGCCCGAGGTGGCGATGATCACCACCCGCGCTTCCGGATCGACATCGCGTTCGACCACGACCGGATCGCCGTCCCGCAGCGCCTCGATGTCGGCCATGGCCCGCACCGGCGGCCCCGCCACTTGCATGCGGTCGGCGAACTCGGGCGCGGCGAAGGCGAAGCGAGGCTGGGTGTCTTCGCACAGCTCGCCGATCTCGCGGACGGTGTAGCGGAAGTTCACCGGGCTCACGATCCCGCCGGCCCGGATGATCCCCAGGATCAGGGCGCAGTAGGCCAAGCTGTTCAGCGCGCAGACCGCCACGCGGTCGCCGGGCTCAAGCCCGTCAGCGATCAGCATGGCCGCGATCCGGTCGGACCAGGCCTTGTAGTGGGCGTAGGTCAGCGTCTCGCCGCCCAGCACGACGGCCGGCTGGTCGGGCCGCATCCGCGCCCACCAGGCAAGCGCTCCAGGCAAGGTCTGCGCCATGGTCTCTCCCTTGGCCGGTCTTCGCCGGCTCGATTGTCGGCCTAAAGCAGCGCTTCGAGCGCCTCGTAGTAGCGGACGATGTTGCTCTCGAGCCCGCAGTAGACGGTGGTCGCCGGCACCCCGGCCTCCAGCCCGACCTGGCTGATCTCGGCGGCCCGGAAGTCCTCGCCGCCGAAGACGTTGAGGATCAGCTCGAATGAGCGGGCGAACACCTCGCGGGCCTTGTCCGTGGTCGGCGCGCCCGGGGTCAGCATGAAGTACTCGACCGTGGTGCGCCCCGCCTCGCGCGGCATCAGGATCATGACGCTGGTGTAGTACTGGCTGGTCACCACCACACAGTTGGGGAACGCCGTATAGGCGTGGGTCACCAGCTTGTGGATGTTCGCGCCCGGATCCTCGTCCAGCATCTGCGGCACATAGCCGATGCGGCCCGAGACCTGGCGGATGTTGGCGCCGAACAGGTCGACGATGTTGGGCGCGTCCTGGAACTGGTCGCCGATCGAAGCCGCGTGCAGGCGCTGCACGTGATAGCCCTCGAGGAACGGCTCCAGAATGACCTTCCAATTGGCCTTCAGCTCGAAGGTCTTGCGGCCATAGACGAAGCCGTCGGGGATGCCCAGGGCGGCGAAGTCGTCGGCGATCTGGCCGCTCAGCTGCGACCAGTCCGGCGTCGGGTTTCCGTCCAGCTGGACGTAGATCACCCCGCCCCATTCCTTGGCGGGCAGTTCGACCAGGCCGCGCTGGGCCTTGTCCAGATTGAGGAAGGCCTCGTTTCGCGCCACGCCGATCAGCCTGCCGTCGATGCCGTAGGTCCAGGCGTGATAGGGGCACGTCACCCGGCCGCGCTTGTGGACCTCGCAGTCCTCGATGAGCTTGGAGCCCTTGTGCTGGCAGGCGTTGAGGAACGCCTTCACCTCGCCCGACTTGGTGCGCGAGATCAGCAGCGGGACGCCGTAGCCGTCATGCGCCGTCACCATGCCCGGCTCGGGCAACAGGGCCGAAAGGGTGACGGGTACGGGATAGCGGCGGAAAATCCGGGCCTGTTCAGCGTCGAACCGCTCGCGCCCGGTGAAGATGGCGTTAGGCCGCGTGGCCTCCAGCGGCTCGACCACCGCATCGGCCTCGGCCGGGATCAGGCGGATGGCCGCCTGCTGGTTGGCGGTCAGCGCCGCCAGGGTCGTGACCTTGCGCTCGGCCGGCTTTCGTTCCGCGACGATGTCCACGATCGCCTCCCTTTATCGTTGCCAGGACCCTAGCACGGATAAATCTAATAACAATAGTTTTAAGCCGAAATGGCGCTCATCAGCTTGAGCGGAATGGACGTGTCGGCGAGGTCCTCGGGCTCGATACGGGCGCCATCGATCACGAGCTTGCGGCCCTGGACGTAGTCCTTGACGGCGTTGACGCTGTCGAGCGCCACCACCCTGCCCGCGCGCAGATAGATCACTGAAAACGACCGCGTCGCCGGATCGCCGCGCACCACCGCTTGGTCGTGACCGATCGACAGGCCGACGGTCTGGAGCTTCAGGTCGTACTGGTTGGACCAGAACCACGGGACGGTGTCGTATTCGGCGCTCCCGCCCAGGATGGCGGCCGCGACGACCGAAGCCTGATCGTTGGCGTTCTGCACCGACTCCAGCCGGATCGACGCGCCGCCGGCGTAGCGACTGGCGTGCAAGGCGCAGTCGCCGATCGCGAAGACGTCGGTGAGGCTGGTGCGACACAGGCCGTCGACCGCGACGCCGTTGTCGCCCTCAGCGCCCGCCGTCAGCAGCGGTGCGACTGCGGGCTCAATGCCGATCCCGACGACGACCATCTGGGCAGAAACGATCTCACCGCCCATTAGCCGAACGCCAGTGACGCGCCCGCTCTCGCCCTCCAGACATTCGACCCGCGCGTCCAGGCGCAGGTCGACGCCATGCGCGCGGTGTTCGGCCTCGTAGAACCGCGACAGCGCCTCCCCCGCCACCCGCGCCAGGACGCGATCCAGCGCTTCCAGCAGCACGACCCGCTTGCCCAGCTTGGTCAGGACCGCGGCGGCCTCCAGGCCGATATAGCCACCGCCGATCACGACGACCTGTTCCACGGCCGGCAGCTCAGCGATTATCCGGTCGACGTCGGCGCGGGTACGCACGGCATGGACGCCTTGCAGGTCGTGACCGGCGCAGCTCAGCCGACGCGGCGATCCACCCGCGGCCCAAATGAGCTTGCCGTAGCCGAGACGCGTTCCGTCGCGCAGCGTCACCGCGTGAGAGTCCGCATCCACCGTTACGACCTCGTGGCCGAGCAACAGCGCGATGTCCCGCTCGGCCCAGAAGCTCTCCGGACGCAGCAGCAGGCGATCGAAGGTCTTGTCGCCAGCCAGGTAGTCCTTGGACAACGGCGGCCGCTCGTACGGCGCCTCGGGCTCGGCCGAGACCAGGGCGATCGAGCCGGTGAAGCCACCCTGGCGCAAGGCGATCGCCGCCTGGGCGCCGGCGTGACCGCCGCCCACGATCAGGACGTCACAGCGCTGCATCTCAGCGCGGCTCGGTCGAAAAGATCGCCGAGCTGACGGTCGGCGCGCCCGGTCCGCCGGCCAGCAGGCAATGACGCGCGCCGGGGACCGGATTGGCTGAGGTCCCGCGCAGTTGCTCCACCGCCTCGACCGCCATGCCGATGCCGTGGATGAAGCCCTGGGCCAGGTTGCCGCCCGAGGTGTTGACCGGCAGCTTGCCCGACGGCGCGATCAGGTTTTCGTAACGCACCACCTCGCCGACATTTTCGTAGGTGCAGAAGCCGTGGTCGATCAGCGAGGCCACGCCCTGAGCGCTGAAGTTCTCGTACAGCTGCACGACGTCGATGTCGGCCGGCGTCAGCCCGGTCTGGGTCCACAGCCGCCGCGCCACCGACTCGAAGCCGGCCGAGGCGTAGTGGTCGTCGTTCTGCAGCAGGTCGCCCCAGCCGCGCCCCGCGCCCTGGGCCACGCCCTTCAGGTAGACCGGCTTCTGCTTCAGGTCCCGCGCCCGCTCGGCCGAGGTCAGGATCAGGGCGCCGGCCCCGTCGTTCTCGCGGCTGCAATCGAACAGGTGGAACGGCTCGCAGATCATTCGCGAGGATCGATAGACCTCCAGGTCCAGCGCCTTGCCGTAGCTGACCGCCTTAGGATTGCGCGCGCCGTGGTGATAAGAGGCGCGGACCAGGTCTTCCAGGCAGCGATGCGGAACCTTGTGGTGCTCCAGCATCCGCTGGGCGCGCATGGCGCACTCGATGGCCGGCGCGACATTGCCGGCGGCCATGATGTGGTCGTTGAGATGGTGCGCCATCACCGCGCCGGAGAGCCGGCCGCTGTCGCCCTGCACCAGGGCGCGGAACACCACCACCGTCCTGGCCTGGCCGCTGATGATCGCCGCCGCCGCCAGGCCGAACGCCGCCGCAATGCCGCCACCCCCGCCGCCGAACACCTGGGCCGACCAGCAGAGATCCTTCGTGCCCAGGTCCGGCGCCATTCGGATCGGTTCGTTCTTGTCGTCGCCGTACGAGACGAAGCCGTCGACCTCGGACGGGTCGATCCCGGCGTCCGCGCAGGCGTCGACGATGGCGCCGACCAGCACGCCCTGCTCGGGCAGCGGCGCGCCGCCGCGCTTGTACTGGCGCACGCCAAGGCCGACGACAGCCGTGCTGACAGGGAACACGCTCATGCCGAGATCCTCCAGCGCAGACCAGGGATCGCGCGGCCATAGACCTCCGTCTCGGCCACATGCCCGGCGACTGGCACGCCGATGACCGGCTCGCCCGCGCCGTCCAGCACGCCCATCAAGCGAATGCCGCCCGCCTCGGGCAAAGCCACCGAAAGGGTAACGAAGGGCGAGCCGAAGCCTTCAGTCCCCTCGAACGGGTGCAGCGTCCGGGTCCACGAATAGATCTCGCCGCGCATCTCGACGGCCTGCCAGTCGAAGCTCCAGCTCCCGCAGTCGCCGCAGCGGAAGGGCGCGGGCCAGCGCCAGCGTCCGCACGCCGCGCAGCGCGGCAGCGCCAGCCGGCCTTGCGACAAGGCCTCCCAATAGCGGGCGTCCTGACCCAGTCCCTTCACGGCGACCTCCCTGACGACGCCGCTCTCGGCGCTCTTAGTCGATCACTTAAAGTCGTTGCGGCGAGGGATCAACGATTTTTCCTAATGTCATTAGATTTTAGAGTACAGCAAGACGCAAGCGACGCGACGATCGCCTTCAAGCCTAGCCGGCGACGCGGCTGGGACGCGCCATGACGCCGTGGAAGACGAGATCCAGCACGTGCTGGACGTATTGCTGGCGCACCTGCTCGGTCAGCTCCGACAGACCCAGCGTCGTGGGCAGCGAATAGCCGGCATAGAAGATGTGCTCGCAGGCGCCGACGACGCTGTAGTACAGCATGCCCGGATCCAGCGGCCGGAACGTCCCGTCGGCCACGCCCTGGTCGACGATCGCCCGATAGGCCGCGACCATCGGCTCGACGAAGATCTTGGCCACCCGCTCGCTCGACGCCTTGTCGCCCTGGACGATCATGTAGTTGATCAGGCGGTTGACGTATGGCGAGCGGTAATAGGTGTTGATGATGCCGCCGATATGGATCCGCAACTTCTGCTCGGCCGAGATGTCCATGGCCACCAGGCTGGCCAGATCAGCCATCGACCGCTCGGCCACGCGCTCCAGAAGCGCCAGCAGCAGGCCCTCCTTGCTGCCGAAGTAGTATTTGATCAGCGCCGAGTTCAGACCCGAACGCTGGGCGATTTCGCTGAGCGAGACCTCGATGGTGGACCGTTCCGAAAGCAGCGCCGCGGTCGCGTCGAACAGTATGGTCCGCGAGTCGCGACGTTCCAGACCCGCATCCTTCGCCTTCGTTCGCGCCATGCTTCACCAATCCTCGAGACTGGTTGTAGCTAATCGATTGACTAGAAACGTCAACGCTTTTGGGTGAGACGGCGCGATCGAAGACGCACGAATCGAAAAGCCGTGACGGAGCGCTCCTCCGCCACGGCTTGTCTTCAGAGACCATGAAAGCCCGGATCAGGGCGCCAGCTTGGCTGCCGCCAGCTCCGCCGCCGCTGCGTCGCGATCGGCCTTGAAGGCCGGATTGCGCAGCAGCTCCAGGGCCACCGACGTGCCCAGCACTTCACCCGCCACCGTGTCGGAACGGAAGTGCATGCCACAGACGATCCGGCTTTCGGCGTAGTCCTTGGCGCGCGCCAACAGCGCCGGCGCGTGGCTGGGCGCGAGGTCGGCCAAGACCACAGCCATCGAGAAGCCCATGGTCGTGTGACCACTGGGGTACGAACTCAGCGGCTCGTCCTCGCGGCTGCAGCTTTTCAGGCTGTCGTCGACGATCCACGGACGCTTGCGCAGGAACCGCGCCTTGGCGGCGTCGGCGGCGGCTTTCTCCTCGACACGGACCTCGGCCATCAGCTTGGCCGTGGCCGGAAGCGCCTTGAGGTCGAAGCCCGCGCCCATGGCCTGGGCGAAGATCGAAGCGTCCTTGGTCGCGTCGTCGCTCTGGGCGTGAGCCAGGGCGGCCGGCGTGCGGGCGGCGAGCACCGCATGCAGCTCGGCCAGCTCCGAAGCCGCCACGGCCGAACCCTCCGCCGGTGGCGGCGGCAGGATGCGGCTGGCGTCCAGTTCGGCGGCCGTCAACAGGTGCGCCTTGGGCTTGGGCGCTTCCTGGGCCAGCGCGCCGCCGGCCACGGCGGTCGCCAGGAGCAGCGATGAAAGTGCGATGCGGATCATGATCCCCTCCCCGCCTTAGAAGTTGGCCTTGACGGAAACCTGGAAGTTCCGCTCGGGCTGGAAGTAGTACTGGTCGTAAGCGACAGTCTTGCCAGGCTTGATCGTCGTGGCCTGCTGGCTGTCCGCCAGATTGTAGACGGCGCCTTCCAGGCGGTAGCGGCCGAACTTGTAGACCACCTTCAGATCGACCGATTGGTACGGCTTGATGCGGTAGGCGTCCGGCTCGCCCTCGGCGGCCCATTGCTCGCCGGTGTACTTGTCGGCCAGCGACACCGACCAGCCGCCCTCGCGGTACAGCAGGCCCAGCGCGGCCGTGGACTTCGGCGCGCCCGAGATCTGCTTGCCACCCGTGATCGTCACCGGCACGCCCGAGATCGAGGTCGACGCGCCTTGGGCCTTGGCCGAATTCAGCGAGCCGTTGGCAAAGACGAACAGATGGTTCAGCGCGGCATAGGTGACCGAACCTTCGATCCCCTTGTAGGTCGCGCCGCCCAGATTGAAGTTCACCGTATCGGTGCCGACCGTCGTGGTCTGAAGCTTGTTGGTGAAGTCGATGTAGTAGATGTCGGCGTCCACCGAGATACGGCCGCCGTGATAGACGACGCCGGCCTGGTAGTTCGTCGAGGTCTGAGGCTTCAGCTGATCGAGATTGGGGTTCACCACCTGCATGACGCTGATGTCGGGCAGCAGGAAGCCGGTCGCATACTGGGCGTAGGCGGCCAGATTATCGGCCAGCTTGTAGTTGGCGGTCAGGAAGTACAGCGTCTTCTCGAAGCGCTTGGAGCCGTTGAACGGCACGCGCGACTTCTGGTTCACGTCGGCGTCGACGAAGATCTTCTCGTTCACATACTTGACGCCCGGCGTGATCGTCAGGGCCGGCGTGACCTTCCAGACCACGTCGACGAACGGCTGGTACTGATCCCAGCCCGAGAACTGGTTGTACTCGAGGTATTGCGGCACGCCGGCCTGCACCTTCTGGCGATAGTCGGGCGTGCGGCCGCCGCTGGCGCCGATGCCCAGGGTGGCGTCGTAGTCGGAGCGGAAGCGCGGACCGGTGTCGGCGTGCTCCAGCCACAGGCCGGCCTTGATCTCGCCGAACGGGACCTGCTGGTTCAGGTGCAGGACGTCGCCATAGATCTTGTAGACGTTCAGCTTGGTGTAGCCGGGGATATGGCCGTTCACCGTGGCCTTGCCGCCCGGCGTGTAGGTGATCGACAGGCCCTTCGCGGCGGCTATGTCGGCCGGCGAGAGGGTCACGTCCAGCGCCGATTCCGTGTCGTTCTTGTAGTAGTAGGAATAGAGCGTGTTCTCGAGCTTCAGCGTGTCCGTGATGCTGCCCGCGATCCGCGCGTAGTTGAAGTAGGTGTGCTTATCGACGGTGTTGTACTTGTAGTAGTTGGGCGTCGAAGGATCGTTGTTCAGGGCGTAGTTCTTGCCGTACAGCGCCACCTGGGTCAGCGTCGAGCCAGCGTTGTCGCTCTGATAGATCTTGGTGTAGTTCCAGGTGCCGAGGATCGTCAGGGCCCAGTCGCCCTTCAGCGGGATCACGCCGCGGACCAGCTGGTTGTAGCCCTTGGCCTTGTTGTAGCTCAGATAGCCGTCGGTCGTCAGTTCCTGGAAGTTCAGCAGAAACTTGGCGCCGTTCAGCTGGTCGATCGCGCCAGTGTTGAGCTTGGTCACCGACATCCAGGTGTTCCACGAGCCGCCCGTGACCAGCTGCGAGCCGCCGCGATCGTCGCTGACCTCCGGCGAGAACAGGTTCACCGAACCGCCGAACGAGGCCACGCCCAGCTGGCTGGCCTCCCCCGGACCGCGATCGACCACCACCGCGCCGACCGTCGAGGACGGGAAGAATGACGTCGAGTGGTGGGTCGGGCCGTTGGCGTCGCCCCACGGGATGCCGTCGTAGGTGATGTTGTACTCGCCGTCCTTGAAGCCGCGCAGCACGGTCTTGGCCTCGCCCAGGCCCGGTCCATTGAACGACGTCCCCGACATGCTGGGCGCCAGGTTGATGATCTGGTTGTAGTCGGCGGTGGTCGGGACGAACTGATCGATCGTCTGGCGATCGATGATCGCCTGGGGCTGGGTCGCGTTCAGCGAGGTCTTGGCGGGCGCGGCGTCCACGGCCTTGCTGACGCCGGCGGTGATGACCAGTTCCTCGACCCGCACGCCGAAGTCAGCGGTTTCGGGATCGATCTTCACCGGATGGCTGTTCGACGGCGCGTCAGGCTCGGCGGCGAAGGCGCTGGTGGCGACGAAGCCCGCCAGGATCGAACAGGCCAGCCAGGCAGCCTTGCGGGCGCGGAAGCGCGACGATGAAACTTGCATGTTTAGTCCCCCAAGAGCCAGTCGACCGACCGTTCGTTGGGCCGTGTTCGACGAATGGCGCCGGAGAAACAGCGCGGCGCGGCTTGGGGCAAATCAAGGTTTGAAGACGCTTAAGTGTCTGTTTTATAACGACAAGAACATTGGGAATAATCAATCTTTCCGCCACGATCGCACAAATCTGGATGTGATCTTGTGTCGAATTCCGGCGAAGCCGCCCCCTCCCCTCGTGTTGGCGATCGGTATGGTCCGGGTCATTTCGACGCCAGGCGGCAGTCTTCAGGATGGCGACATCCATCCAGGGAGAGCCCCATGAAGAAGACCCCGCTCCTCGCCGCCACGATCCTGATCGCTTCGGGCCTCGCCGCCCACGCGACAGACCTCAAGGGCGCCAAGCTGCTCAAGTCCGCCGCCATTACGTTGGCTCAGGCCGAAGCGACCGCGCTGAAGGCGCGTCCCGGCAAGGTGACCGACAAGGAGCTGGAGAAGGAAAAAGGCGGCAGCGGTCTGCGCTATTCCTTCGACATCACCGGAACCGACGGCAAGCCCTACGAGGTCGGCGTCGACGCCCGCACGGGCGAGGTGCTGGAAAACGCGGCGGAAGGAAAGAACCCTGACTAGCGCCGAAAATCAGGACAGTCTGGCCGCATGAAGCTCTTGGTTGTCGAAGACGACAAGGAAGGCGGCGCCTATCTGCGTCGCGCCTTGTCCGAAGCCGGTCACACGGTCGATCTCGCCGCTACCGGCCGCGAGGGCCTGATGCTGGCCGCCGGCGAGTCCTATGACGTGATGGTCCTGGATCGCATGCTGCCCCAGTTGGACGGCCTGGCGATCCTGCGAACCATCCGGGCGGCCGGCGTGAAGACGCCGGTTCTCCTGCTCACCGCCATGGGCGGCATCGACGACCGGGTCGAGGGGCTGGAGGCCGGCGGCGACGACTATCTGGTCAAGCCCTACGCCGTGGCCGAATTGCTGGCCCGCGTGAACGCCCTGGCCCGCCGCCCGCCGCCGCAGGAGACGCCGTCCATCCTGCAGGTTTCGGACCTGACGCTGAACCTGCTGAAACGGCAGGTCGCGCGCAACGGCCAGCGCATCGAGCTGCAGCCGCGTGAGTTCCAGCTTCTGGAATACATGATGCGCCACGCCGGCCGGGTGGTGACGCGCACCATGCTGCTGGAGAGCGTCTGGGACTTCCACTTCGACCCCAAGACCAACATCGTCGAGACCCATATGAGCCGCCTGCGCGGCAAGGTGGATCGCGGTCATAAGCACGAGCTGATCCACACGGTGCGCGGCGCCGGCTACTGCCTGCGCGAGCCCGACTAAGGTGTTTCGCTCGACCAGCCTGCGCCTGGCCGCCTTGTACACGGCCGTCTTCGCCATCTCGGTGGTGGCGCTGGGCGTGCTGACCCTGTTCGCCACGCGTGCGGCGCTGTCCGACCAGTTCGAGGCCCGCATCGCCGCCGAAGCCGCGGCCTTGACCCAGGAATACCGCACGGAAGGCTTCGACGGTGTTCTCCAGGCCGTGCATGAACGCGACCGTACGCCTGGTGCTCTCGATTATGGCCTGCGCGGTCCGCGTGGCGAGGCGCTGGCCGGCAGTCTTGCGCATTCGAGCACTGGCGCCGGCTGGGCGACCCTGCCCTCCGCCGGCGGCGACGACGAGGCCGTCCGTGTACTGACCACACGCCTGCCCGACGGCCATTGGCTGCTAGTCGGCGACGACGAGGAGCGCATCGAGGCCGTGGACGGCGCGGTGCTGCGCGGCTTCGGCGCCGCCTTCGTGGGCGTCGTGGTGCTGGGCGTGCTGGGCGGCTTCGCCCTCAGCCGCGACGTCCACCGGCGGCTGGCGGCGATCTCGGGCACAGCCGAGGCGATCATCGATGGCGACCTAGCGCGACGCGTACCCGTCCGAGGCTCCGATGACGACGATCTCGACCGCCTGGCGATCACCATCAACCGCATGCTGGATCGCATCGCCCAGCTGATGGAAAGCCTGCGCCAGGTTTCCAACGACGTGGCTCACGACCTGCGCACGCCGCTGACCCGCCTGCGCCAGAGGCTGGAGCTGAGTCTGTCGTCCGAGGCCGAGCGCGGACCGGCGATCGAGGGCGCACTAGGCGATCTCGACGCTATCCTCGACACCTTCGCGGCCCTGCTGCGCATCGCTCAGATCGAAGGCGGCGCCCGTCGCGCGGGGTTTCGTCCCACCGACCTGTCGGCCATCGCGCGCAACGTCGCCGAGGCCTTCATGCCGTCGGCCGAGGACGCTCAGCGCGGCCTCGCTCTCGATGCGCCCGCGCCGTTGCTGGTCGACGGTGATCCCGAGCTTCTGACCCAGATGCTGGTCAATCTGATCGAGAACGCGCTGCGCCATACGCCGCCCGGCGCGCGGATCGTGGTCAAGACCGCGCGCCAGAACGGCCAGGCAATCGTGTCGGTGATCGACGATGGTCCCGGCGTGCCGCCCGCCGAGCGCGAGCGCGTCTTCGACCGCTTCCACCGCCTGGAGGCCAGTCGCTCGACACCCGGTAGCGGCTTGGGCCTAGCGCTGGTGGCTGCCGTTGCGCGACTGCACGGCGCGGAGGCCTCGCTGCGCGACGCCGCCCCGGGGCTGGAGGCGCGGGTCTCCTTCCCGGCCGTATGACGACTTGGCGACGGGAACATTGGGATTCCACAATACGCCAGTCATGGCGTGGCCAGTCGTCTGACTCTAGGCCACTCTCAATCAAGGAGACGACCATGCGCATCGCCCCTCTCGCCCTCGCCTCGATCCTGCTGGCCAGCGCCGCCCAGGCCGCGACGCCCGGCTTCCACGTCATCGACCGTATCCCGGGCCCGGATGGCGGCTGGGACTATGTCAGCGTCCAGGCGGGCCGCGCCCTGATCGCGCGCAGCAGCGCCGTCACGGCCGTTGACCTGAAGTCCCGCGCCGTCACTCCCGCCTTCGCCCCCGCCAACAAGGGCCACGCGGCCCTGGCCATCAACGACGGCAAGGAGGTGCTGATCACCAACGGCGGGACCGACACGGTCACTTTTGTAGACGCAGCCTCGGGCGTGCCGATCGCTTCCGTCGCGACCGGCAAGAAGCCCGACGCCGCGACCTTCGACCCGCATTCCGGCCTCGTCCTGGTCATGGACCATGGCGCGGGCGATGTGACCCTGGTCGACCCGAAGGCCCACAAGGCCGTGGGCGCGATCCCGGTCGGTGGCGACCTGGAAGCCGCCGCCGTCGACGGCCAGGGCCATGCCTTCGTCAATGTCGAGAACAAGAACGAGATCGTCGCGCTGGACCTGGCCGCCCAGAAGGCGACCGCCCACTACGCCCTCGCCGGCTGCGATGGCCCGACCGGGATCGTCTACGCCGAGGGTCGGCTGGTCGCCGCCTGTGACGGCTCGGTCGTGGTGGTCGACGCCAAGACCGGCAAGCAGCTCCAGACCGTCAAGACCGGCGCAGGGGCCGACGGCATCGCCTATGACCCCGCCCACAAGCGCGTCTTCGTGCCGGCCGGCCAGTCGGGCCAGCTCGTCGTGTTCGGCTTCGCCGGCGGCGTGCTGAAGCTGGAAGAAACCGTCCCGACCCAGGTCGGCGCGCGCACCATCGCCTTCGATCCGGCCAGCGGTCACGTCCTGCTGCCCTCGGCCGAGGTGACGATGAAGGACGGCAAGCGCGCCGCCACGCCCGGCTCGTTCCACCTGCTCGTCGTGGGTCAATGAGGTCAGCCGCATCCCGCGCAGCCCTGCTGACCGCCGCTTGGCTGGTCGCGGGCTGCGCACACTACACGCCTGCGCCCGTCCAGCCAGCGGCCCTGCCGGCCCGGCTGGACGTGGCGCACCTGGACGAGAAGCCGACCGGCGCGACCTGGACGAGCGCCGACCTGTTGGCCGCCGCGCTCACCCGCAACGCCGCCGTCGCTGAAGCCGCCGCCAAGTACCGCACCGCCCTGGCGGCGGCGAAGGCGGCGCGTGTCGCGCCCGGCGCCACCCTGACTTTGACGGCCGAATACGCCAACGATCCCAGCACCTCCTCGCCGTGGCTGTATGGCGCCAGCTCGGACATCCCGCTCGACGTCGGCGCGCGACGCTCGACGCGAGTGGGATCGGCCGACCTGGCCGCCGTACAGGCGCTTCACGACTACGCCGACGCCGCCTGGACAGTCCGCACCGCCCTGCACAAAGCGCTCGCCGAACGCGCCGCCGCCAGCCAGGAACTGACCCTGGCTCGCCAATGGGCCGATTTGCGCCAGCAGCGCGCCGAGCGTCTGGACCGTCGCCTCGCCGCTGGCGAGGACGACCGCGCTGTGGCCCTGACCGCCCGCGCCGACCTCAACGCCGCCCGCCGGCGCGAGACCGAGGCCGCAGGTCGCCGCGACGCCGCCGACGCGGCCCTGGCCCAGGCGCTCGGCGTCTCGTCGGCCGCCGTCCGTGACCTGGTCATCGCCCCCGAGGCGCCGCAGCCCGATCTCTCGGATCTCGCTGCTCGCCGCCGGACCGCTGCTCTCTCTCGTCGCGACGTGCTGAAGGCGATCATCGACTACGACCTTGCGGAGAACGCCCTGCGCCTGGAAGTGGCCAAGCAGTATCCCGAGATTCACCTGGGTCCCGGCTACACCTGGGAGCGCGGCCTGACCAAGCTGCCGTTCAACCTCGGCCTGGCCCTGCCGCCCTGGGATCTGAACCGCGCCGCCATCGCTCAGGCCGAAGCCAAGCGCGCGGAGGCCGGCCGATCGCTGGAAGCGGCGCAGGCCGCTGTCCTGGGCGCTGTCGACCAAGCCGACGCCGCCCTTCGCGCCGCCCAGAGCTCAGAAGCGGCCGCCCAGCACGATTTGCCGAGCGCCCAGCGCCAAGCGGCGGCGGCCGATCGAGCCGCAAAGGCCGGCGAGACCGACCGGATCGACGCCTTGCAGGCCCACGCCCTGGTCGCCGAAGCGCTTCTGGCCCAAGCCGACGCCCGCAAGGCCTCGGCCCTCGCCGTCATCGACCTGGAAGACGCCCTGCGCACGCCCTTCGACCCGGCCGAGACGGCCGTGCTCGACCAATCGATCAAGACTCTGGAAGCCCATCCATGAAGCCCGCCCTTCTGGCGCTCGTCCTGTTGGCCGCCCCGTTGGCGGCGCGCGGCGAACCTCTCGTCAAGCTTGACGCCGCCGCCCAGAAGCGGATCGGCGTCGCCGTCGCGCCCTTGGTCGCCGCCCACCGCTCGGGCGCGACCACCGGCTTCGCGCGCGTGCTGGACGTCAGTCCGCTGGCCACGCTGGACGCCGACCTCGCCTCGGCCGCCGCCGCCGCCGCCGCTTCGTCGGCCGAGGCCGCGCGGACCCGCGCCCTGGCCGCCGAGGACGCCACCGTCTCACGCAAGGTCGCCGAGACCGCCCGCGCCCAGGCCCAGGCCGATGCGATCAAGCTGACCCTGCTGCGTCGTCGAGTGGCGCTGGAATGGGGGCCAGCCTTCGTTCCCGACGCCCGCCGCGCCAGGCTGATCGCCGACGTCGCGGCCGGACGCGCCGCCCTGGTCCGCATCGACGCCGCGGCGGATCTCGCCAGCGTCCGCTCGGTCCGTCTCGACCTTGGCCCGCAGGGTGTCATCACCGCGAGCGTCCTCGGCGCGGCTCGCGTCGCCGACCAGCGCCTGCAGGCGGCCGGGTTGATCGGTCTGGTCTCCGGCCCCAAGGCCTCTCTGCTCTCAGCCGGCATGACCGCCACAGCCAGCCTGGACCGGGCCGGCGGCGAGGCCGGCGTCGTGCTGCCGCGATCCGCCCTGATCCGCACCGGCGGCCAGACCTTCGCTTATGTCCGTAAAGGCGCCGACCAATTCGAGCGACGTGTGGTGATCGGCGGCGCGCACCAGGCCGACGGCCTGTTCGCCCCCAGCGGCTTTACGCCCGGCGAGGCCGTGGTCGTCGACGGCGCCGCGGCCCTGCTCGCCGCCGAGAGCGCCAAGTCCGACGCCAAGAAGGACGAGGACTAGACCGTGCTCTCCGCCATCGTCCGCTGGTCGCTGGGCCGACCCAGGCTGGTCGCCATCGCGGCCCTGGTGCTGCTGATCTACGGCGCCCTGACCCTATCGCACGCCAAGTTCGACGTCTTCCCCGATTTCGTACCCGCCCAGGCCGAGGTGCAGACCGAAGCGCCCGGCCTGACCGCCGAGCAGGTTGAACAACTCGTCACTCGCCCTGTCGAGCAGGCCGTCAACGGCGCGGCCGGCGTCGCGGCCGTGCGCTCGGAATCGATCCAGGGCCTGTCGGTCGTCAGCGTCGTCTTCGCCGAGGGCTCCGATCCCTACCGCGCGCGCCAGGTGGTGGCCGAGGCGCTGGGCGAGGTGACCGGAACCCTGCCCGCCGGCGTCGATGCGCCCAAGGTCGCGCCTCTGACGTCCTCGACCATGGACTTGCTGAAGGTCGGCTTCACGTCTGACCGCTTGAGCCCCATGGCCCTGCGCGACGTGGTGCAATGGACCGTACGACCGCGCCTGCTGGCCGCCGCCGGCGTCGCCCGCGCCACGGTCTATGGCGGAGAGGTGCGCCGCTTCGAAGTTCGCGCCCGGCCAGCCGATCTGGCGGCCCGCGACCTCTCCCTGGGCGACCTCGTCGCGGCGGTGAAGACCGCGACGGGCGTCAGCGGCGGCGGCTTCATCGATACGCCCGAGCAGCGGATCCTGATCGAGGCCCGCGGCCAGGTCCACTCCCCCGCCGACATCGCCGCCGCCCCGGTCAACGGCGGCGCACAGGGCGGCGCGCCGGTGCGGATCGGCGACGTGGCCGACGTGGTCTCCGCGCCCTCCCCTGACGTCGGCGAGGCCCTGATCATGGGCAAGCCGGGCGTGCTGATCAGCCTGTCCAGCCAGTACGGGGCCAACACCCTGGACGCGACCCACGCGGTCGAGGCGGCGCTGACCGAGCTGAAGCCGGCGCTCGAAGCCCAGGGCGTGGCGATGGAGACGGGCCTTCACCGCCCAGCCAATTTCATCGCTACCGCGCTCTCCGGCATCGCCGAGGACCTGGTGATCGGCGCGGTGCTGATCGCGGTCGTGCTGTTCCTCTTCATGCGCAGCCTACGCACCGTGGCCGTGTCGTTCGTCTCGATCCCGTTGTCGCTGCTGACGGCGGTGATCGTGCTGGACCGCCTGGGCTGGACGATCAACACCATGACCCTGGGCGGCTTGGCCGTCGCGCTGGGCGTCGTGGTCGACGACGCGGTCATCGACGTCGAGAACATCGTCCGCCGCCTGCGGCTGCGCGGCGAAGAGCCGGCCGCCGAGGTGGTGCTGGGCGCTTCGCTGGAGGTGCGCGCGCCGGTGATCTACGCCACCCTGGTCGTGGCGCTGGTGCTGGTCCCGGTGCTGATGCTGCACGGCCTGCAGGGCGCGTTCTTCGCGCCGCTGGCGGCGTCTTTCATCCTGGCGACGGTCGCCTCGCTGGTCGTGGCCGTCGTCGTCACGCCGCCGCTGGCCCTCCTGCTGCTGGAGAAGGCCCATCTGCCCGACGAGCCCGGCTTCCTCACGCGCGCCAAGACCTGGCACGAGGGCTTGCTCACCCGCGTCTGCGGCCGACCGGTCGTAGCGCTGGTCGGCGCCGTGCTGGCCACGGTGCTGACGGCAGGCGGCCTGATGCTGTTCAACTCCGAATTGCTGCCCAGCTTCCGCGAAGGCCATTTCGTGCTGGGCGTCGCCGGTCCGCCGGGGACCTCGCTGAACGTCATGCGCAAATATGGCCAAGGCATCACCCGCGACCTGCTGGCCATCCCCGGCATCGCCACCGTCGAACAACAGATCGGCCGCGCCGCCGGCGGCGAGGACACCTGGGGTCCCGAACGCAGCGAGTTCCACGTCGAGCTGAAGCCCCACCTGTCCGGCAAGGACCAGGACCGCATCCAGAAGTCCATCCACGACACGCTGGACGGCTATCCCGGCCTGCAGACCGAGGTCCTGACCTTCCTGGGCGACCGCATCGGCGAATCCTTGTCGGGCGAGACGGCAGCACTCAGCGTCGGCATCTATGGCGCCGATCTCGACACCCTGGACAAGACCGCCGCGCAGATCGCAGCGGTGATGGGAAAAATCCCCGGCGCCGCCGACGTCGCGGTGAAGACCCCGCCCAGCACGCCAGTGGTGCGCGTCGATCTCGATCTGCCCGCCCTGGCGCGCTACGGCCTGACGCCGGCCGAGGCGCTGGAGGCGGTGCAGACGGCCTATCAAGGCGCGGTCGCCGCCCAGGTCTATGAGGAGACCCGCGCCATCGACATCGCCGTGACCACCCGGCCCGAACTGCGGCAAGATCCCGAGAGCGTCGGCGACCTGCTGCTGCGCTCGGGTTCGGGCATGGTGGTCCCGTTGAAATCGGTGGCTCAGGTGACCCTGGCGGAAGGACGCACCAGCGTCTCGCACGAGGGCGGCCGCCAGCGGCAGGTCGTCACCGCCAATCCCGCGCCCAAGGACGTGCAGCGGGTCACCGCCGCCGTCCAGAAGGCGATCGCCCAGCAGGTCGTGCTGCCGCCCGGCGTCTATCTGGACTATGCCGGCGCGGCCGCCGGCGCTCGCGCGGCCCAGCGGGAGCTGGCCTTCAACATCGCCATCGCCCTGGCGGCCATCGTCGCGGTGCTGCTGATCGCCTTCGGCGACGGCCGCTCGGTCGTCCTGATCGTCGCCGCTGCCCCGTTCGCCCTGGTCGGCGGCGTGGTCGCCGTGGCCCTGACCGGCGCCAGCCTGTCGCTGGGCGCGCTGGTCGGCTTCGTCACCCTGTTCGGCGTAGCGGCCCGCAACGCGATCCTCCTGGTCTCGCACCTGGAGCACTTGATCATGATCGAGGGCCACGACTGGTCCTTGGCCACTCTGGCGCGGGCGACGCGGGAACGGGTCACGCCGATCCTGATGACCGCCCTCGTCACCGCGCTGGGCGTCCTGCCCCTGGCCATCCAGACTGGCCAGGCCGGCCGTGAGATCCAGGGGCCGATGGCCATCGTCATCCTGGGCGGCCTGGTTACCTCGACCCTGGCCAGCCTCGTCCTGCTGCCGGCCTTGATCTGGCGCTTCGGACGGTCTCGTCGACCGTCCTAGCGATGCTCCCGGCACCTATCCGAAGGTGAAGGCGTAGGCCTGGACGCCCGCGTCGAGGAACTGGATCTCGAACGTGTGGTCGTGGACCGCGCCCTTCTGCCGGATCAGTTGGTAGAGGCGCTGGCCGGTGACCACGCCGTTTCCATCGGCGTCGGTGTCGACTCCGTGGTCGGCGCCAGGCGGCTTGCCATCGATCGTGACCCGGAAGCGCACCTTGCCGCCGCCCCCCCCCGGCCCCAGCACCAGATGCAGGTCACGGGCGTGGAAGCGATAGGCGATCCGGCCGCCCGGAGCGTTCAATCCCGCCTGCTCGGCTCCAACCGTCCAGTCGCCCGCCAGGCCCCAGGTGTTGAGGTCCAGAGCTCCCATCGCATAGGTGTGGCGCGCGTTGCGCACGGCCCCGCCTGTCGAAGCGAACCCTTCGGCGCGGTCGTAGCCGACATAGGTCTCGGCCGAGCCCACGTCCTTGGCGTCCGAGGCCATCTGGGCGCCCGCCGCCTCGACCTTGGTCAGGCTGGTGTCGCCGCTGGCGCGGCCGGCCTCGGCCAGAAGCTGCTGGATCACCCGCTCGGACTGTTCGTAATCGCCTTCGCCGAAATGGTGGTGGCGGATCTTGCCCGTGGCGTCGATGAAGTAGTGCGCTGGCCAGTACTGGTTCCCGAAGGCGCGCCAGATCGCATAGTCGTTGTCGACCGCCACGGGATAGCCGATCTTCAGATCCGTCACGGCCTTCTTCACGTTGGCGATGTTCTTTTCGAAGGCGAACTCGGGCGCGTGGACGCCGATCACGACGAGGCCCTGGTCCTTGTACTTCTGCGCCCACGCGCGGACGTAGGGCACGGAGCGCAGGCAGTTGATGCAGCTGTAGGTCCAGAAATCGACCACGACGACCTTGCCCTTCAGCTGGGCCATGGTCAGCGGCGGAGAGTTGATCCAGGTGACCGCTCCGGTCAGGGCGGGCGCGGCGCCCTCGACCGGCGGCGCTGCGCCCTGGCCGGGCTTGGCGCGCATCATCATGGCGCCGTCGCCGGACATCATGGCTGGATTGGCGCTCATCATGGCGTTGCTCCCCGCCATCATCGCCGGGCTGGCGCCCATCATCGCGTTGTTGCTCTCGGGCAAAAGCACCGACTGCTGCGGGGGCTGCAGCGTGTTGACGAGGCTCTGCTCCAGCGACGCCGTGCTTGTCTGCGAGACCCGCGTCAGGAAGCCGGTGTCGACGCCCAGCGCGATAGCCACGACGGCGATCAGGATCACCGCTCCGACACCGCGCCGGATCCACTCGCTGGCGCCAAGCGAACGCTTCATGCCGGCATAGACCTTGCCGCCGACCAGCAAGGCCAAGCCCAGCGAAGTCGCCGCGCCGGCCGCGAAGGCGACCAGCAGCAGCGTCGTCTGGGCATTGGCGCCTTGCAGGGCCGCGCCCGTCAGGATCAGACCCAGCACCGGTCCCGCGCAAGGCGCCCACAGCAGGCCCGTGGCGACGCCCAGCAACGCCGAGGCCAGAACCATCGATCCTCCCGCGGCCTCGCGTTCGTCGGCGGAGCGCGAGAGCCGTCCGCCCAGCGCCACGAGCGGCCGAGTCAGACGGTCGGCCAGGGCCGGGATCAGCAAGGTCAGGCCGAAGAACGCCATCAGGGCCAGGGCGGCGTAGCGACCGTACTGATTGACACGAACAGCCCATCCGCCGCCGACCGCCGCCAAGGTGGCCACCAGGGCGAAGGTGGCGGCCATGCCGGCCAGCATCGGCAGACCGCTACGCACGAAGGGCTTGTCGGCCCGCGCGAACACGAACGGCAGGATCGGCAGGATGCACGGGCTGACGATGGTCAGCACCCCGCCCAGCCAGGCGAGCAGGAAGAGGATCATGAGCTGGTCGGTCCCGGCGTCAGGCGGCTTTGAACGTCAGGGCGACGCCGTTCATGCAGTAGCGCAGCCCCGTCGGCTTGGGACCATCGGTGAACACGTGGCCCAGATGGCCGCCGCAGCGTCGGCAATGGATCTCGGTGCCCATCATCATGCCGCCGTCATGCCCCTTGGCCGTGGCGTTCGGCAGCGGCTGCCAGAAGCTAGGCCAGCCAGTGCCGGAGTCGAACTTGGTCGTCGACGAGAACAACGGCAGGTCACAGCCGCGGCAGCTGTAGACGCCCTTGTGATAGTTCTTGTCGAGCGGGCTGGTCCCGGCCCGTTCGGTGCGGGCGTGGCGCAGCACCTCATACGAGTCCGGCGGCAGCATGCGCTTCCAGTCGGCGTCGCTGTGGGTGACCTCGAACCGCTCGTCGGCCTTGGCGGCGCAACCGCCTAAGCCCAGAGCCAAGGCCGCGGTCGCCAGACCACCGGTCGCCAGAAGATGTCGTCGCGTCGTCATCATACTCACTCCAAGTCGCCCCAGGGCCGCCTCTGAAGAGAGATACGTTGCGACCGCCCGAAAGGTTACGCGCTGATCGGCTGTCCGTCGTGGATTGATCGATCGATACGATCGCGCGGCGCCTTTGCCTGCTGCTGCCGTCGCCCTGGCGCCGGCGCTGCGGTGGTGGTCTCCGCTGCCGTTGGTGATCGTCGGCTACGCCTTTTCGGGCTGGACGCCTTGGGCGACGCGCTTGAGGACTCGTTCGGCAAGGACGACAACGACCCGCCGCCAGACGCCGTGGCCCGCACCGCTGATCGCTACCGCCTCACCTGAGCGGCGGATCGCCTAGGAGCTGCGATCCTAGTTTATTCCGCAAAAACCGCCGCGAGCGGGGCGGGCCAGGCCCCCTCGAGGCCGTCGGCCTATCCCAAGGTATAGGCGGCTCAAACCTACGTTATCGCCCAGGAACCGTCGGTTGGATGGAGGCGAGGCGGGCGAGACACGATGCTTCCGGCGACTTCAACACCCGCCGAGAGCCCGCCATGACCGTCCAGATCTCGATCGAAAACCTGCCGCCCTGCCCAATCCTGTCGCGCCGGATCGCCGACGACGCGCCGCCCGCGGCCGAGATCGCCTCATTCCACGACGTCGAAATCGAACAGGGCCATCGCGGCAAGAAGCTGCAAGTCTGGAAGGTTCGTCGTGTCGCGACCTACATCGCCGAACACCTCGGGAGCGATATCCGCCTCACGGCCGTGAGCCGAGCGGTGGGCCTGTCGCCTAGCTATTTCGGCAAAGTCTTTCAGCACACCTTCGGCCAGTCTTTGCGCGGCTACATCCAGCACCAGCGCATCGAGCGGACCAAGCGCCTGTTGCTCGAGACCCGTGAGACGCTGCCGACGATCGCGCTGGATTGCGGCTTCTGCGATCAAGCGCACATGACGCGAACCTTCTCGCGTCTGGTCGGCGAGTCGCCCGCGCGCTGGCGCCGCCGGCGCCAGGCGCGTCTCCAGTAGCCTTACGGCGTCTGGACCTGGACGATCGCCCCCGGCTGACCCGCCTCGCTGTTGGCGATCACCAGGTAGCGCCGCTGGTCGGCCGCATCCGCGGCCACCAGCTGGCGGATCGGCCCGGCAGCGTTGACGATCGCCGAGCCGGCCGGGTTGGTCATGAAGGCGGCCAGCGGCTGGAGCTCCCCGCTACCGTCGGCGTGGCTCGCAAGAGCCAGAACGTACGGATGCTTGGGCTCAAGACCCGTGGCCGAGGCCTGCAGGACCTGGATCAGGCCCTGATCGAAGAGGCTGACGCTGGTGGGCGCGCCGTGGCCGCCAACCGGCGACAGGGTCAGGTGCGCGGCCTGGCCGGCCACGCCCAGCGGCGTCAGTCCGTCGGTCCCGGGTCCCGACGGGACGGCATTGGACACATAGGTCAGGGCTTGCGGCGCCTGGCCGATCGGCACGTTGGCGATCACGACGTTCCTGGCCGTATCGATCACGGCGAGCTGGTCGGCGTTCTCCAGGCCCACGTAAAGACGGCTGCCATCGCCCGACGGCCACACGCCGTGGGGCAGCTTGCCGACGTCGATGGTGGCGACCTTGCTGAAGTCATCGGTCCGGAAGACCAGGATCTGATTCAAGCCGCCGACCGTCACATAGGCGAACTGCCCCTTGGCGTTGCGCACGAAGTTGACGTGGTTGGTGATCGGACCGGTGTCGATGACCTTCAGGACCGAGAACGGCGGACGCGCCTCGAAGGCCACGGCCTTGCCCACGTCCTTGAGCGTGAACCAGACTTGCTTGCCGTCGGGCGAAGCAGCGATGTTGGGACAGAAGGGGCTGGGCTGGACCACCTTGCCGACGATCCTGTGGTCGGCGACCGAGATCACCGCGGTCTCGGGATTGAACGAGGAGCAGACATAGCCGTACTGGCCGTCGGGCGAGAAGATCGTCATACCAGGACCGGCCGGCACGATGATGCGGTCCTTCTCGACGAAGGTTTCCGCGTCGATGACCGAGACATAGTTCTCGCCGCGCACGGTCACCCAGACTTCCTTGCCGTCCGGCGTAAAGAAGGCTTCGTGCGGCGAGCGCCCGACATAGGTGGTGTGTTTCACGGCGTTGGTGGCGGTGTCGATGAAGGTCACCGCGTTGGAGCCGATCGAGACGACCGCCAGGGTCTTGTGGTCCGGCGAGAAGCCCATGCCGTGGACCAGCACCTGGCCCTTGTAGAGCGGGCTGAAGTTGCCCGGTTGGGGATCGCCCAGACGGATCACGCCCAGCAGCTTGTTGTCGACCGGATCGGTCACCGAGACGGTGTTGGAGAACTGCTCGGCCGCATAGACGCGGTCGCGGTGGCTGACGGGGATGTCGGCGTCGCCGGCCTTGCCCGGCGCCTGGCCGGCCATCGCCGCGCCGCAAAGGGCGCTGGCGGACATCAGGGACAGCAGGAAGCTCTTGGTTTTCATCGGAACTACTCGTGGTGATGTTGGTGGGAAGCGGAGGAAGGCGCGGGCCCGGCGGCGGGCCCACCAGCGGGGTTGGGAGCCTGGGTCGGCGCGGGCGCGGACGGTGGCGGCGGGTCGCCCAGCGCCAAGCGCATGGCGGCGATCTCCTGCTGCTGGTCGACGATGATTTCCTGGGCGATGCGCCGCAGTTGCTCGTTCTTGCCGTACTTGAGCACGGCCATGGCCATGTCGATGGCGCCCTGGTGGTGAGGGATCATCATCTCCACGAAGTCGCGGTCGACATCGCCGCTCGGCTTGACGGCCATACCGGCCATCATCCTGTCCATGACCGCGTTGTTCTCGTCGAGGAACGGCTGCTCGCTGGGCGGCGAGGCGGTCTGGGCCTGGGTCGCGCAAGCGCCCAGGAGACTGGCGGCCAGAACAACGCCGCCCGCCAGGGATCTTAAGCTGGGTTTCAAAATCGATCGTCCTCTACAGAGACCGTGCCGAGGGGCGAGACGCATCGCCTATTCGCGCCGACGGCCTGGAAGGTTTCAGGGAAGCGCGACCGGGACGGCCTCGTTGCATGCCTGGACATGCGCCGCCCGCCGTGCGGGTTCTTGAAGAACGCGGTCCTCGTCGCCTTTGACGCCGCGACCTTGGCCGATAAGGTCGCCGCCCACGCCTGGAGAGCCGCTTGGACCAGATCCTCGCCCTACGCACCTTCGTCCGCATCGCCCAGGCCGGGTCGATGGCCAAGGCCGCCGGCACGCTGGACCTGCCCCGCTCGACCGTCAGCAAGCTGCTGCAGGACCTGGAGGATCACCTCGGGGTGCGATTGCTCAATCGCACCACGCGGGCGGTGGCGGTCACGGCGGAAGGCGCCGACTACTACGAGCGCGCCCTGCGCCTGCTGGAGGCGCTGGACGAGATGGACGCCTCGGCCAAGGGCGGGGCCAGCGCGCCCAGCGGGCGTCTGCGCGTCGACATCGGCTCGGTGCTGGCCAACCTGATCCTGATCCCGCAGTTGCCGCAGTTCCAGGCGCGCTATCCCGAGATCGAGCTGGTGCTCGGCGTCAGTGACCGGCCCGTCGACCTGATCGGCGAAGGCGTCGACTGCGTGATCCGCGGCGGAGCCCTGGCCGATTCCACGCTGATGGCCCGCAAGCTGTGCGAACTGGCCTACGTCACCTGCGCCACGCCCGCCTATATCGAGCAGCACGGCGCGCCAGTTCGGCCCGAGGACCTGAGCGAGGGCCACCAGACGGTGACCTACTTCTCCGCCGTGACCGGCGCTTTCCCGCTGCGCTTCACGCGCGATGGCGAGAAGATCGAGATCCGCGCGAGGAGCAGCGTCAACGTCAACGAAAGCACTGCGCACATGACGGCCCTGCGCGCAGGCCTGGGCTTGGCGCAGACCTTCGAGTTCGTCGCCCGTCCGGACCTCGCCGACGGGCGACTGATCGAAGTCCTGCGCGACTTCGCGCCCGCGCCGCATCCGTTGCATCTGGTCTATCCCGGCGGCCGTCAGGCCAGCGCCAAGCTGCGCGCCTTCTCCGACTGGGCCGCCGAGATCTTCGCGGCGGTCTGACGACTAGCCGGCGATGGCGCGCTCGAGATTGCCCAGCACGCCCAGTTGCCCCAGGAGGATGGTCGCGGCGGTGTAGCAGTGGAACGACTTCACCTTGCCGTTCTCCAGGTGGAAGACATCGCAGCACGGGGCGTGGATCTCACCGCCCGTCGGCGGAACGGTCCCGGCCGGCAGCGCCAGCGGGCCCTTGTGCGTGCCGTTCAGCGACAGCTCCACGACCACGACATCGCCGACGGCGTAGAACACGTCCAGCGCCCGGTGCATGTCGGGAAAGGCCTTGGCGTAGATTTCGACCGTCTTGCCGATGTCCTCGCCGTAGTACTTGGCGCCCGCCGAGACGTCGTAGAAGTAGCCGTCGTCGGTGAACATGGCGGCGAAGCCGTCGGCGTCTTGGACTTCGGCGACGCGATAGAGCTCGCGGATGATGGCTTCGTTGCGGCTGGCCGCGGTGGCTTCAGTCATAGGGTTCTCCTTTTGGTGGCGGGTCGGTTAGCGGGCCTTGGGGGCCTGGACGATCTCGACCTGCGAGCCCCAGGGGGTGAGGAAGTAGACCCAGCGCGTGCCGTCCGGGTTCTGCACCGGGTCGGCCAGGACCTTCAGGCCACGGGTCCGCACCACGGCCAGGGTCTTGTCCAGGTCCTGCGAGGTGAAGGCGATGTGGGTGGCCGCCGCATCGTCCTCGTGCGGCTGTTGGCGCGAGATCTGCGGGCCCGAGTACTGGAAGAGCTCGACCATCGAATTGCCCGGACCGCCGAGCATGACGATCTTGTCGATCTCGCTGTCGGGATGCCAGTTGAAGGCCTGCTTCCAGGGCGCGGGGATCGCGCCGGGCGCCATGGTCGAGAGCACGTGCATCCCGAAGAGGTCGGCGAACAGCGCCGCGGCCGCGTCCGCGTCGGGCACGTTGACGCCCACGTGGTTGATGCCGGTGATCAGCTTGGCCGACGGATCGGCGGCCAGGGCCGGAGCGGCCAAGGCGCTGGTGGCGGCGAAGGCGACCAGGGCGGCGCGGGCGCGGGTGGAAAGCGACTTGAACATGGGGTTGCTCCTCCTCAGACCTGGGCCTGGCCGCCGTCGACGAAGAGGTCGACGCCGTTGACGAAGCTGGCGTCGTCCGAGGCCAGGAACAGCGCAGCCGCGGCGATCTCGGCCGGGTCGCCCACGCGGCCCATCGGGATCTTCGAGGCCAGGAAGTCGAGCAGGCCCTGCTGGGCCGAGGCGTCGGGACCGGCCAGGTCCACCAGGCCCGGGGTCTTGGTGGCGCCGGGGCTGATGGTGTTCACGCGGATCCCCCGATCCTTCAGATCCAGGATCCAGCTGCGGGCCAGGTTGCGCACGGCGGCCTTGGAGGCGCTGTAGACGCTGAAGGCGGGCGTGCCTTGGACGCCGGCGGTCGAGCCGGTCAGGATCACCGAGGCGCCCCGCGACAGCAGCGGCAGCGCCTTCTGGACCGTCAGGATCACGCCCTTCACGTTGCGGCCGAAGGTGTCGTCGATCTGCTCTTCGCTGATCTCACCCAGCGGCAGCATGCCGCCGCCGCCGGCGTTGGCGAACAGGACGTCGATGCGGCCGTGGCCTTGCTCGACCTTGGCGTAGAGCGCGTCGAGGTCGGCGGTCTTGGTCGAGTCGGCTTGCACGCCCGTGGCGTTGGCCCCGATGGACGCCACGGCGGCGTCCAGCTCGGCCTGGCGGCGGCCGGTGATGTAGACATAGGCGCCTTCGGCGGCGAACCGTTGGGCGGTCGCCAAGCCGATGCCGCTGGTGGCGCCGGTGATCACCGCCACCTTGTTTTCAAGTCGCTTGCTCATGGTCAGTCTCCAGGATTGGGGCGACATGGCCCCGTCGTTCGGCGCGCGTGATCCCGTTCGCCGCGCGTGGGGCGCGGCGAGGATCTGGCGTCGGGGAAAAGGGGAAGGTTCGAGGGCTAGGCGCGCATCGACCGGAAGGCCTTGCGCATCTCGTCGGCGAAGATCGCCGGCTGCTCGAACGCGGCGAAGTGGCCTCCGTGCTCGACCTCGTTCCAGTAGATCAGGTTCGGCCACAGGGCTTCCGCCCAGGCCTTGGGCGCGCGGTAGATCTCCTTGGGGAAGATCGTGGCGGCCATCGGCAGTTCGATCCGGCCGGCCGAGAACCCTGCCGGTCCGTTCTGCGAGTTCTGCCAGTAGATCCGCGCCGAGGACGCGCCGGTGTTGGTCAGCCAATAGAGCGAGATGTCGTCCAGCATCTCGTCCAGCGTCAGCACGCTTTCCGGGACGCCGCTGTTGTCCGTCCACGCCTGGAACTTCTCGTAGATCCACATGGCCTGGCCGACCGGCGAGTCCGCCAGGGCGTAGCCGATGGTCTGAGGCTTGGTCGACTGCTCATGGAAATAGCCGAACAGCTCGGTGGCGAACTTCTGGGCGCCGGCATAGGCGGCCGCCTCCGCAGGGGTGGGATTGGCCGGCGGCTTGTCAGGGAAGACGAAGGGCCAATTGACGTGCGCGGCGACCAGACCCTCCGGGCGGAGATGGGCCAGGGCGTGGGTGACGCCCGAGCCCCAGTCGCCGCCCTGGGCCACCCAGCGGTCGTAGCCCAGGCGCTTCATCAGCACGCCCCAGGCCTTGGCGGTCCGGGCGAGGTCCCAGCCGGCCTCGGTCGGCTTGTCGGAAAACCCGAAGCCCGGCATCGAGGGGATGACGACGTGGAAGGCGTCTTCCGCCTTGCCGCCATAGCGCGTCGGATCGGTCAGCGGGCCGATCACCTTCAGGAACTCGACCACCGAACCCGGCCAGCCGTGCGTCAGCACGATCGGCATGGCGTCGGCATGCCTGGAGCGCACGTGGATGAAGTGGATGCCCAGCCCATCGATCCGTGTACGGAATTGCGGGAAGGCGTTGATGCGGCGCTCGAACGCGCGCCAGTCGTAGCGATCCTTCCAGTAGGCGACCACGGCCTTCGCGCGGTCCAGCGGAACGCCCTGGGTCCATCCCTCGACGGTGGCCTTCTCCGGAAAGCGGGCCAACGACAGGCGAAGCTTCAGGTCGGTGATCGCCGCCTGCGGCACGGCCACCTTGAAGGGGATGATCGCGTCGGTGGCCGGCGCCAGCGGCGCGGCGGGGGTCTCGGCCGAGGCCGACGCGCCCAGCGCCATCCAGCCCGCGGCCAAGCCCACGACCTTGAAGAGATCGCGGCGCGAGGACGAAGCGACTTGGGTTTCAGAGGTGATCATGACGATCTCCGGATCTTGCGATGTCGGGCGTCCGCGCCGACGGAGGGAGAGCTAAGCCCGAGGTCCGGCCGGCAGAAGATCGCCGCCGTGGAAACACTGTTCAGGCTGGTGGATGCTGGGAGCGGGCCGGCCGCTAGCGCAGGAAATCGTCGATCTGGGCCGTGACGAACGCCGGCTTTTCCTCGGCGACGAAGTGGCCGCTGCCCTCGACCTTGACCAGCTTGAGCTCGTCGGCCCGGCCCGTCAGCGTGGCCTTCAGCCAGAAGTAGCCGGGGCCGCCCAGGGCCAGGACCGGAACCTTGATCTTGCCGTAGGCGCCGTCGTCGACGATGTCCTGCGGGAAGGCCTGGTACCAGGCGGTGCCGGCGGCATAGGCCCGGCGTCCGCGATAGGCGGCGGCGTAGACGGCCCGGTCGGTGGCGTCGATGGCCGCGTCATTGACCAGCAGGTACTTGAAGAACCAGCGCTGCTCGACCTCGGGACGGTCGGCCACGAGGTCCTCGGGGAGGCCGCGTACCTGATGGAAGGCGAACCACCACGGATAGGGCTTGCTGTCGCCCATCTTGTCCGGCACGCCGCCAACGTCCGGCAGCAGCGCCCAGGTCGCCAGGCCCTTGTCGGGGTGGGCCACGTCCATCATCACCAGCTTGCGCGTGGCGTCGGGATAGTTGGCGGCATAGGCGTAGGCGACCATCGAGCCGATGTCGTGGCCGGCGATGTCGACCTTGTCGTAGCCCAGGTGGCGCACCAGCGCGCGGATGTCGCCGGCCATCGTCTTCTTGTCGTAACCGCCCTCGGGCTTGTCCGACTGGCCCATGCCGCGCAGGTCCACGACGATGAGGCGGTGATGCTTGGCCAGGGCCGGCATGACCTTGTGATAGCTCCACCACGTCTCCGGCCAGCCTGGCAGCAGGACCAGCGGCGGCCCCTCGCCGCCGGCCACGTAGTGCAGGCGCACGCCGTTCACGGTCGCGAACGCCTGCTGGAAGCCCGGTAGGGTCTTGAGCAGCGCCGCGTCGCTGGGCGCCGTCGTGGAGGCTGCGTGCGCGGGCTTGATGGCGGCCTGGGCCTGCGGACCGGAAGCCGCCAGAAGGGCGGCGGATAGGGATGCGGCGCCGAAGGACAAGACGACGGAGGCTTTCATGGCGTGGTCCTCAAGGATCGGGAGGCGAGCCAGCCTGGCCGCCGATGACCCTGATAGTGACCAACGCCCGGGCCGGCGCCGATTGAACCTGCGTCTCTTCTCCACACACCAGGGTTCTTCGACCCCATACCTTGGTATGCGGGATCGGTCCGCGGGTAGACTGGAGCGCCAAAACGCCGGGCTTCAGGCTGAGGTCATCGCCCTGCAACGGGCCTTAACCGCCAGGAACACCGCCATGACCGTCAAGACCGGCCTGCAAGCCCTGATCACGCCCGAAGACAGCGTCCTGCTGCTGATCGACCACCAGCCCTTCCAGTTCGCCAACCTGCACAGCCACGAGCCGATGCTGGTGATGAACAACGTCGTGGGCCTGGCCAAAGCAGCCAAGGCGTTCGGCGTGCCGACGATCCTGACCACTGTGCTGGCCGCCCGCGGCGGCGCGCTGCTGAGCCAGTTGCAGGCGGTCTATCCCGAGCAGGCGCCGATCGACCGCACCTTCATCAACACGTGGCAGGACCAATCCGTCGTCGACACGATCAAAGCCGCCGGCCGCACCCGCCTGGTGGTCGCCGCCCTCTGGACCGAGATCTGCCTGGCCATGCCGGTCATCCAGGCGCTCGGCGAGGGCTGGGACGTCACCATCGTCACGGACGCCTCGGGCGGCGTGTCGGCCGAAGCGCACGACATGGCCGTGCGCCGGATGGTCGCCGCCGGCGCCAGCCCGATGACCTGGCTGGCGGTCGTGTCCGAATGGCAGCGCGACTGGGCCCGGACCGACACGCTCGAAGGCCTGTCGGCCTTGCTGCTCGATCACGGCGGCGCCAGCGCCGTGGCCCTGGCCTGGGAAGGTCAGCTTCTCGCTACGCCTCGCAGCGAGGCGGCCTAGAATTCAGGCAGCGGCGTCCTTCCGGGTCGCCGCTGCCCGACCGCAACCGCTCGATCAGCCAGCGGCCGGCCGCCGAGAAGCGGCCCTCATCGACCACTGCCATGAACGTCCGCGATCTATCGAGAGAGATTCCCTCGCGCCTGTCGTCTCCGTGACCCGTCGATGCCTAGTCGACGATCGCATTCTCGGCGGCAAGACCTGCCGTGAGCCATCCATGCCTTAGAGAGCCGGCAGTTGCACCGGCGGGCGCCATTGAGAGACGAACTGCGCCACGATAGCCTGATCTTTGGGCGGAGGATTTCCGCGCCGTTCTCTCGGGCTGGAGATGTCGGGTCAAACCACGTGGAAGTCCTGCGCCGGTCGAGCGTCAGATGTCCAGCGCCCGCTCCACGCAGGCGATCAGCTTGTCGCCGTCGAACGGCTTCTTGAGGAAGCAATGAGCGCCGGCGTCCAGGGCCTCCTCGCGCAGGCGATCGTCCACGAAGGCCGAGATCAGGATCACCGGAACGACCGAGGGCGAGCCGAGGATCGTCCGCATCAGCTCCAGCCCACCCATGCCGTCCGGCATCTGGACGTCGCTGATGATGCATGCGCTCTCGCCTGGGGCGGTCGATGCCAGGAAGGCCTCGGCGCTATCGAACGTCGCGACGCGATAACCGGCGCTGCGCACCAGGGCGTCCAGCGACCGGCGCACGCCTTCGTCGTCATCGACAACAGATATCAACCGCGACAGCGCCACTGGCCTGGCTCCTCGTTCAGATGCGCGAGACCTCGTCCGACGCGGGCTCAAGGATGCCCGAACGGGATCATCGCCGGAACTATACGCGCGAATATGGAACCGTTTGTCGCACTAGCCGGCGTGCTTCAAGGCCTCGGCCATGCTGACGAAGTCGGCCAGGGTTCTGGCCCCAAGCTTCTTCATGGCGTTGGATCTGTGGATCTTCACCGTGATCTCGGCCAGGTCGAGGTCGAAGGCGATCTGCTTGTTCATCTTGCCGGTCGCCACGCGGTTCATGATTTCCAGCTCGCGCGGCGTGAGGGCCTCGAACCTGGCCCTGATATCCTCGATCTGGCTGCGCTCGGCGCGTCGCGCCGTGTCGCGCGTCAAGGCTGCGCTGACGGCGTCGAGCATGTCCTGCTCGCGGAAGGGCTTGGGCAGGAAGTCGATGGCGCCGGCCTTCATGCCGCGCACGGTCATGGGGATGTCACCATGGCCGGTCATCAGGATCACCGGCATGGATACGCCGGCGTTCGTCAGCTGTTCCTGGAAGTCGAGCCCGCTGGAGCCGGGCAGACGAATGTCCAACACAAGGCAGCCGGCGGTCCTGGCCACGTCCGCCAGGAGAAATTCGCCAGTGTTGGGGAACACGCGAGTCTGATAGCCGACCGAGCGAAACAACCGGTCAAGAGCCACACGCAGGGCCTCGTCATCGTCGATGACATAGACCGTCGGAACGGCGGGCGTGGTGTCGAGCGAAGTCGTAGCCATGAAATCCGTCTGGCCGGACCGATCGGTCTCGTCAATAGAGGCTGATGCGATGGCGGATATCCATGAAACTGATAGGACTGTTCCTGCGATGAACGCGTCAGACCATTTGCAATCGATCACCGATGCGGTTCCGGCTCTGATCTCGTTCTTCGACGACGGACATGTCTGCCGCTACGCCAACGATCACCACTGTCGCTGGTATGGACGCACCCCGCAGGAATTGACCGGCCTGCATATGCGCGAATTCCTGGGCGAAGCGGGCTATGCCCTGCGCAAGCCGTTCCTGGAGCGCGTCGCGGCCGGCGAGCAGGTGTCGTTTGACGCCAAGGTCCCGCACCTCGACGGCAGCTGGCGCGACGCGGCGATCCGCTACGTGCCCCAGATCGCCGAAGGCCGCTTTGTCGGTTTCCACATCCTTGTGTTCGACGTCGCCCAGCACAAGCATCGTTTCGACAGCATCTTCGATGGCACGGCCGTGGCTTTCTGGGAGCTGGATCTGGGTCGCGCCAACGCCTTGTTCGACAGCCGGCGAGCGGTCGATCAGGACCCCGGCGAGCGGCTGTCCGCCGAGCCCGCCCTCCTCGACGAGGTGTTGGGAGCCATCAAGATTCTCAGCGGCAACGACAAGGCCGCCTTGCTGTTTGGCTTGCCGCGCGACCGCGCCGTCGGATCCAGCCTGGGCGCGTTCTGTCCCGAGGCTAGCCGAACGGTCTTCGCCGACCTGTTCACAACCTATCTGCGCGGAGAGACCGGCTTCGAGGCAGAGACCGTGATGATGAGCCCCGAGGGCCAGCTTCTGGACGTCCTGGTGACCTGCGCTTTCCCGCGCGAGACCGTCTCACGCGACACCTTGGTGCTGGGCGTCTCGGACATCCGCACCCGCGTGGCCAAGGAGCGGGAGCTGGCCCGCGCGCAAAGCGACCTAGCCCACGCCGCCCGGGTGGCCACGCTAGGTGAACTGATGGCTTCGATCGCCCACGAGGTGAACCAGCCACTGGCCGCCGTGGTCGCCAATGGCAACGCCGCGCGGCGTTGGCTCAGCCGCGCCGAGCCGAACATCGAAGAGGCCAAGGCCGCCATCCAGAGCATGATCGAGGAAGGCGAGCGCGCCTCCCTGATCATTGCCCGCACCCGGGCCATGGCGGTCAAGCGTCAGCCCGAGCGGGAGCCCTTCCCGCTCAACGTCATGATCCGCGAGACCATCGATCTGGTCGCCCGGCAACTGGCCGGCATGGGCGCGAGCATCCGGCTGGATCTGGCCGACGATCTTCCGGAACTCCTGGGCGACCGGGTCCAGTTGCAGCAGGTGCTCATCAACCTGGTGGTCAACGCCGGCCAGGCCATGGCGGACCAGACCGACGCGCCGCGCGAAGTGACCGTCCACTCGGCCCTCGAGGGTGAAATGGCGGTCGTGGCGGTCGGCGACACCGGCCCGGGGATCTCGGCCGACCAGGCCGGTCAGCTCTTCAACGCTTTCTACACGACCAAGGCGACCGGCATGGGCATGGGTCTGTCGGTGGCCAAGACCATTGTCGAGGCCCATGGCGGGATGATCGCGATCAGCCAGGCCCGTCCGCGCGGCGCGGTCTTCCGGTTCACCGCGCCGCTCCAGGTCTAGACACTCATCCTGGAGCGTCTAGCGGCCATACCTTGGTATGCCGCCGCTAGCCGCGCGTAGACTGGCTCGTCTGCCCGCCCACCGCCACTCTTGTCTCAAGCCTGATCACGGGCTGGGAGACACCAGATGGACGCGACCAACGACCTGACGGCCGCCGAGGCGCTACTGCATGGGAACATCGAGCAGGTGTTCAACGAGCGTGACGCGACCAAGCGGCTGGCCGCGATGGCGCAGCTGTGGTCGGCCGAACCGATGATGTTCGAGCCGGGCGAGGTCCTCTCCGGCCGCGAGATGATCTCGGCGACGGTCTCCACGCTGCAGGCGCGCCTGCCGGCTGGCACGCGCTTCACGCCGGCCGGTCCGGTGACCGGCCATCACGACCTCTACATCCTGCCTTGGCAAGCCAGCCAGCTTGACCAGCCGCCACACACGCTGGGACGCGACGTCGTCGTCCTCAAGGACGGCGCGATCGACCGCCTTTGGGTGTTCCTCGACAAGCATCCCTAGGCCGTCAGTCCGCCCCAACCGCAACACGCCAAACAATTTCGAGGGGGCCTATCCATGACCGAAACCCATCACGACCCATCCGGCGCCTCGCGCCGTGATGTCCTGACCTCGGGCCTTAGCCTGACCATCCTGGCGGCCCTGCCGTCGCTGTCCCCCGCGTCGGCCACCGCCGCGCCCAACACCCAAGGAGTTCCCCGCATGAGCAGCGGTTTTGTCACCACCAAGGACGGCGTGAAGATCTTCTACAAGGACTGGGGCCCCAAGACCGCCCAGCCGATCGTATTCCACCACGGCTGGCCCCTGTCGTCGGACGACTGGGACGCCCAGATGATGTTCTTCCTGCTGCAGGGCTATCGCGTCATCGCCCATGATCGCCGGGGCCACGGCCGTTCGGACCAGACCGACACCGGCAACGAAATGGATGCGTACGCCGCCGACGTCATCGCCCTGACCGATCACCTGGACTTGAAAAACGCCTTCCACGTCGGCCACTCGACGGGCGGCGGCGAGGTTGCTCACTATGTCGCCCGCGCCAAGCCGGGCCGCGTGGCCAAGGCCGTGCTAGTCGGCGCGGTGCCGCCGATCATGGTCAAGTCGGCCAAGAACCCGGGCGGCCTGCCGATCGAGGTGTTCGACGGCTTCCGCGCCGCTCTGGTCGCCAACCGCGCCCAGTTCTTCAAGGACATCCCTTCGGGCCCGTTCTACGGCTTCAACCGTCCGGGCGCGAAGGTTAGCCAAGGCACGATCGACAACTGGTGGCGCCAAGGCATGATGGGCGGGGCCAAGGCCCACTACGACTGCATCAAGGCCTTCTCAGAGACCGACTTCACCGACGATCTGAAGAAGATCCAACAGCCAGTCCTGATCATGCACGGCGAAGACGACCAGATCGTCCCGATCGGCGACAGCGCCCTCCTCTCGGCCAAGCTGGTCAAGAACGGCAAGCTGATCACCTATCCTGGCTTTCCGCACGGCATGGCCACGACCGAGAGCGAAACGATCAACAAGGACCTTCTGGCCTTCTTCAAAGCCTGATCATTCTCGGCGCTCCGGGTGGACCGGGGCGCCTCAGGCCAGAACGCGTCCGAGATCATCCCACGAATTGACCCCAACGATTCGATAGATCGCAGCGAGGTGCTTCTTCATCGCCTCCTTGCCGACCCGACCTGCCACAAGGCTATCGGAACGAGATCCGCCCATGGCGGCGTCTAGGGCGATCGAGCGCTGGAGGGGCGATAAGGGAAGAGAGAGAATGTTCTCGACCGTTCTCAAGGGGCGCGGGCGCAACATCTCCAAGGAGATGACGACTTGGGCGACGCCCCCAGGCTCCACGGGCATGATCCTGGAGGCCAAAGCCTGCAGGCGTCCGGCGCCGAGGTCGAGCAGCACCTCGCCGGCGGACAGGGTGTCCAGCTGTCGGCATAGCTCGCGAATGAACCGCGGAGGGGAACGGGTTCGCGTGCTGAAGGCGGCGTCCTGGCCCACGATCGTACACGCATCAAGCAGTGCGCGAGCCTGATCGTCAATCATCAGGAGCGTGTCGCCGGAGGTATTGACCAGAAGATGTCCCCTCGCGCCGGATCGCTCCCAGACAATATCGCGGCGACGCTCTCCGAGCCCATTCTGAAGATATGGAATCGCCTGTGAGATTAGGAAAAGATCCGCTTCTCGAAAAGGACGACTTTCCTCTCGAAACAGCATCACCACCGCACGAGCCTGACCGCCAACGTCGATTCTTAGATCCAAGGTATGGCGATGCTTGCTCGGCCGAAGGAGCAAGTTCAGGGTGTTCGATTTGAGATAGAGCGGGTCAGGGTCGAAGAGAACGCCGGCCGGTCGGCCGCGGTGGGCGGCGATCTGAGAGACGTTGATCTCTCCAGGCCCCGTGAACAGGCGATCGTACTCGTTGACGAACAGTTCGATTGCTTCTTGCGATGCGTTTTCATGGAACAGGCCGGCGGGCATGCCAGCGTCATCAAGCCAGAAGAGCGATGCGGCATCAGCCCCGATCAGCTCTCGCAGAACCCGACAGATCGAAGGCGCGGTCAGGATCAGCCCGACGCCAGATCGGCACAGCAGGTCCAGTTCGTGCCACTTCCGTTTCGCTCGAGAAACGCCCGCGCGACCGCCCGTCAGACGCATGCCGATCGGCGTCGATGCAAGGCTCAGATCTAGCTCGCCCTCACGCTTCGAAGCAGTTTCGAAAACATCAACCATTCGACACCGCGAGCGTGGCCTTATGACCTGGCGCGCGCATTCCCAGGCCTATCGAATTGTGATCGACGCGAGGCATTGCTCACCTCTGTTTAGCGGGCATATCGAGCAGGGCGTAGCTGGGAAATCCGTCGCCCTCTCCGATGGCGTCGGCGGCGCGGCGGCTTTCCGCCAAGATGCTCTCGATCGCTCTCTTCGCCTCCGTAAGATCGGCGGAATCCCCATTGATCCACCGCAGCGCGGCGCCAGCGTTCAGCATAACAGCTGTGATTGCCTCCCGGAGCTCGATGCGCGGCGACAAGACGCGAAGGCATGGCCTCACAGCCGGGGCTGCAAGTCTTTCTTCCGCGATATCCTCTTTCATAGTCATGGAGCGCACCTCGCGACGCGACAGTGCCACGGCTTGGTGCGCCTAAACATTCCCCGCCGGGGGAGGATATGAGCACCGGGCGACATCGCCTGCTTTCGGGCGCGATGAGTCATTTTCAGACATTGACGCACCTCCAAGAACACCCCGTTCGCAGGCGCGCACCACCCTAAGCTGGTCGACTATCGCCTTACAGGTCGATCTGCCCGGACATCTCCGAAGCATCGTCGACCTTGATGCCGAGATATCGAACCCTGCTCGCGAGATTTCGGCGCCCGAGGATAGGCTCGGCGCGCCCGTAGGCTGACCGTCTCCCCACGGATCAGCGCGACCTTTGTCCGCCGCAGACCTTGGTTCTGTAAGCTCCAGGCTCCAGCTCGCCTGTTTGCGGCGATCCTAGACCACCGGGCGTTGCCTAAGCCTTCCGCCGCGCCCCTCGCGCGGTGGCGGCGCACTGTTAATCTCGCGCTGAAAATCCTGCGGTAGAGCTAACTAAAGCCAAGCTTTCATTGTTTATAAAATTCACCGTAACGAGCAAAATGTTTTTCCGGTCGATGAGTTCCATCACTTGCGGCCATTTTCGTGCCGATTTATGTTCATAGGGAAAATTCAAGATCGAAAGATCCGCAAGAAACTTTGCAATACGGGGCGTCATCGATGGGAAATTTATTTAAGGCAAAGCTTCTAAGCAGGTCTGCTGCGGCAAAACGCGCGGTGAATTCTGGAAGTTGATAATATATTAGAAGTATCAACAGATCTTAGTCGAGCTGTCGGGGCTCGAAATCAAGGGGCGTAGAACTCCAGTATAAAATATCGCCACCTGAGAACAACTTCTAGACAACGATCTAACAGGTCGTTTCTGGAAGGGTTTCGCAGGCGACGATCATTGCTTGATCAAAGCAATGACGACTTCGCGCCATGCGAGGCCGATTGCCTCCGTGCGCGCAGTGACCTGCCGAACACAGTCCAGTTGTGACTGAAAATTTTTGATCAAACAGTTCGCCTCGGGGGCAAAATGACTTCTCCAGTTCTCGCCACGATGACGTTCAACGAAAACTTCAATTCGTTGAGCCTGTGGAACAGCACCACGGGGACGGGAACCTGGGCGACCAACTTCTGGTATGCGGATCCGAAAGGAAACGGCGGCACGCTGAGCGGCAATGGCGAGCAGCAGTGGTACATCAATGCCGAATACGCGCCGACCGCGTCGGTTAAACCGTGGACCGTCGACAACGGCGTCCTGACCCTGACCGCCGCGCCCGCGACCACAGCCGTCAGCCAGCAGATCAACGGCTATCAATACACCTCCGGCGAGATCAATACGTACCACAGCTTCAGCCAGCTCTACGGCTACTTCGAGATGCGCGCGGAACTGCCCGCCGGCCAAGGCGCCTGGCCGGCCTTCTGGCTGCTGCCCGAAGACGGCTCGTGGCCGCCGGAGCTGGACATCTTCGAGGTCCTGGGAAAGGACCCGACCACGCTCTACACCACGGTCCACACCGCCGAGACCGGCCAGCACACCTCCAGCGGCCAGGGCACGACGGTGGCTGACACCTCGGTCGGCTATCACACCTACGGCGTGGACTGGGAAGCCGACAAGATCACCTGGTACTACGACGGCAAGCAGGTCTATCAGGTCGACACTCCGGCCGACATGCACAAGCCGATGTACATCATGGCCAACCTGGCCGTGGGCGGGTACTGGGGCGGCAATGTCGACTCCACCTCGCCCCCGACGATGCAGATGTATATCGACTACATCCGGGCCTACACCGCCTTGCCTGACACGCTGACGACCCCGCCGGTCGAGACGCCCGCCCCGGGCGCTCCGCTCACCCTGACCGGCAACGACAAGACGATCTCGACCCTGGTCGGCGGCACGGGGGCTGACGTCCTGACCACCTATCATTTGGCCGACACCCTGACGGGCGGCGCAGGCGCCGACACCTTCGTCTTCAAGGCCCTGCCCTGGAACGCCGGCCACATCACCGACTTCACCGTCGGCGTCGAC
>OUNM010377088.1_pt1 | contig 60117 bp, 55 predicted proteins | sample 1769961 | NCBI WGS metagenome assembly OUNM01 (sample SAMEA3914820, study PRJEB12502) | metagenome | biome: forest; material: soil | place: USA | collected 2012-03-12 | depth 0.3 m
AATTGACTCCATATGCGAGAGAAGAACTCATTCAAGCTAGAAGTGTAGATGTGTCAGTTTCTAAATTGGAGAAGGCTCGCCGATTTTTTGTTTCGGCAATGATGGCTGTAAATGGTAGTTTTGGTCCTGCGAAAGGGGGATTTTCTGTCAGCAATTCATATTCGAGAAATCATATGGAGGCACGAGTGAATCGTTGGCAGAGCATGCCGGCTTACTTGCTTACAGTAATTGACCGGTTAAAAACCGTTCGGATTGAAAATCGGGACGCTCTCAAGTTATTTTTAGATTTTTCTGATCGCCCAGGAACATTAGTGTATTTAGATCCGCCATACCTTGGTGAACGCGTCAAGGGATATGATCATGACGCAGAGTCCGAAGATTTTCATCGCGAGCTTTTGGATATCTCTTTAAAGGCGAAGTGCATGGTCTTTATTAGCGGTTATGAGTCGGAGCTTTATACTAAATTGTTGACTCCAAAACGGGGCTGGAAGAAGCAGGTGTTAAGGGCCATCACGAAAGGCAATAACGGAAAATGTTTCTCGCGAAATGAAGTTCTCTGGTTTAATCGAATTTACTGCGAGGCGGAGACAAAGTCAGAACTCCCTTTAGAATACACAAAAAAGGAAGTGAAGGATCGTAAAGTGAACCCGATTAGATAACTAGCCTACTTCAGTCTCAATCAGCCTTTTCCTTGGTCTTCTTCTCAACGGCCTCCAGCGCCTTAATGTCCTCAGCATCCGCCGCAAGGGCTTCGCTGGTTCGACGGTTCGCTTCGAAAGTGTCGTAGCGATCGTTGGCGATAGCCTTCATCGTTTCGGCACTGATCCGGCCGGCGTGCTTCAGCACCGGGCGCTCACTGAACTCCAACAGGCGGTCCACATTTTGCCGCCAGTAGTCGAGCGTGAGTTGCTGCCGCTCTTTGGCGCGCAACTCGGCTTGCTCAAGAAAGATAACCACGAGGCGATTAAGAGTATCGACTTCGTCGGAGGAAAGGTAGTTTTTGGCAATGATGACGTCCTCGCGGCGTACGCGGGTGCCTTTCCAGGTCGTGAGAGCCATGTTGGGCGCGGCGGGATCAGCACGCGTGACAACGATCTCGGCGGCCGTTTTGGAGGTTACCGCGAGAAGGAGCTTGTTTTGCACCTCCGCGAAGAAGGTGTGGGCGGCATGGTCGTCGGCGTGATAGTCGGTGCTGAGCGCGAAGAGATCGCGAACCTTCTGGTAAAAACGCTTCTCGGAAGCGCGGATCTCCCGGATACGAGCGAGGAGCTCATCGAAGTAGTCCCAGCCGCCCGGGTTTTTGAGCCGCTCGTCGTCCATGACGAAGCCCTTGACGAGGTACTCGCTGAGGTGGGCCGTGGCCCACTGGCGGAACTGGGTGCCTCGGGGACTCTTGACCCGGTAGCCTACCGCGAGAATCATCTCCAATCGGTAGAACTTGGTACGGTAATTTTTGCCGTCAGCGGCAGTTATTAAAGATTCCTTAATAACTGACTCTTTCGATAATTCCTTCTCTTTAAGGATGTTGCGAATATGAATATTGACGTTGGGAACGCTGGTCGCGAAAAGCTCCGCCATGTCCTTTTGGGCGAGCCATACAGTGTTGCCATTGACTCGAAGGTCGATCCGCGTCTTGCCATCATCCGAGGTATAGAGAACGAGTTCGCTGCTCATGTCGTAACGTCCCGGCGTGATATGTCGGTAATGTTGAGGAAAGCTTGATCGAACATAAGGTCGTAGGAAAACCCGGGGGGACAACCCCTCAGGGTATGAATACTCGGTAGAACAGGGGCAGATTCGAGAAAAATCAGAAGACTTTCGGTCACCTGTTTCTCGGGCCGCGTCTCCTCCACCCCCCCATACGCCCTAGCATCCATCCTTCGCTCAGGTTCGCCAGGCACTCCTAGTGGATCTGGTCTCACCAAGCGGGAAAGAGCCTTGAATTACCCTCTCATAAATGGTGCTGACTATGCCATGGGCCGAGACACCCGTCAACCCAGGCCGCGCCCCACCGGCTCCGCCCAGGACCAATCCTCCCGCCTTGCCCAATCCCCCGAGGCAGTACCCATATCGAAAATTTGTAGGGTATTTCACGCACCGCCACCCTCCGGCTTCCGGTCTCCTCATTCCGACTGTCGAGTTATCGTCCTCCTACACCTGCCTCAGCTCGTCGCTCTTTCCGTCCGGTCCAGCCGGACCACCCTCAAAGAGCCCATCCCGCTGCGGTCGGAAACACTCTTGTCGAGCATCCCTCAGACAGATATGACTTCTGCGCCTCAATGAGTGAAGTTCCTGAAGAGTGGCAATTCCTGAAGACAGCCTGGCGCTTCGCGCTCGTGCTGACCGGCTGCCGTGAGGGAGCCGGCAAAGTCATCAAAGAGACCGCCACCGAAGTCGCCAGCCACCCCCAACCCGGCGACCTCAACCGCACCCGCCACCTCTTCTACACCGCCCTCCGCCGCCGCGCCCTCAAATACCCCGCCCGCAACGAGTTAACCGGCACCGTCGGCAAGTTCCACACCGTCTCCGAACCCGCCCGCAGCGCCCTCGCCCTTCTCTACCTCGACGCCCTCTCCCCCGGCGAAATCGCCAAGATCCTGGAACTCGACCAACGCGGCCTCGCCGACACCCTCGACCGCGCTCGCACGGAGGTCTCCAAATGAACGCCAAGGTCGCCAAACAGATCCTCGCCTGCCGCACCCCCGCCGGCACCGACGACGGCGAACGCGAAATGCGCGAAGCCCTCGCCGTCGCCGAGACCGACCCCACCCTCAAGGCCACCTTCGAGACCCAGCGCGCCCTCGACGAAACCGTCGCCGGCGAACTCCTGGCCATCCCCCTCGACGAGACCGACGAAACCGTCGTCGCCGAAGGCGCCACCGCCCTCGCCGCCGCCCACGGCGCCGGCCGCAACCCGGTCAAAAACCCCGCCACCATCGCCGTCGCCCTCGGCTTCCTGCTGATGATCGCCGTGCTGGTCTGGAACTTCATGGGCCGCGCCGGCACCTTCCCCGAAGAAGCCATCCGCATCGCCCAGGACGGCACCAAGATGGGCGCCGAAAAATTCAGCGAAGTGGAAGAAAAAGCCAGCGGCCTGCAGGATTGGTTCATGATGAAAGGCTTCGAGAACTTCCGCGTCCCCGCCGCCCTCGAGAACCTCGACGTCGTCGGCGTACGCATCTTCAAGGAAGACGACGAGACCGTCGCCCAGGTCCTGATCCCGGAAAACCGAACCTACGCTTACTCCTTCAAAGGCGACGCCTTCGGCATCGACCTCGTCCCCGAAAAAGCCTGGCGAGTCACCGAAGCCGACCGCATGGCCTACGCCATCCGCCAGGAAGACGGCATCTGCTTCGTCCTCGCCTTTAAAGGAAAGAAAAAAGACATGGTCGACTTCCTCCAAAAGCACGGCGCTATGCCATAGCGAACGCGGAAGGCGGAACTCGGAACGCGGAATAGAAGAGTGCGGTCTGCGACCGGATTTATTTGACGAATTTGGTTCGCGCTCCGGCGGCTGCCGAACCAAGCCCGTCAAGGGAGAGAGATTTGAGGCCGCCCGGAACGATCAGGGAATGAGGACGGCGCTCTGGAGCTTGCTGACGATGGAGGCGGCGATGGCGGTGCCTTGGGAGGCCTGGCCGGTGACCTTGGGGGCGAAGGTGTAGAACCAGAGGAGATCGCCGGTGGGGTTTTCGTAAAAGGTGGCCATGACACCGATTTCGTGGCCAGGCTGGGCCATGGAGGGATTCGTGGAGTAGGCGGAGGTGGCGCGGAAGAAGTCGAACCAATTGGTCCAGGGTGGGAGGCCAGTGCCGGCGTTGGAGGAGGAGAAGTGGAAGATCTTGAGGGTCTGGCGATCGACCATGCGGACGGCGAGGATGGCGTCGACGTGGAGGGCCTTGGCGCGCTCGATCGCAGCGGCCTTGTTGGAGACGATGGTCTGGGTGTTGATGACGGAATAGGTGGTGCGGGCATCGACCCCGCGCTGGCGCAGGGCGGCGACGAGGGCGTTTTCGACATTGATGCGGGTCTCCTGGCGGTAGGCGAGCACGGCAACGGCGACGGATTTTTTGGGTCCACCGAAGTATTCGGGGCGGCGCCAGAGGTTGGTGGAGGAGCCGGAATCAGTAGTCTGGCAGGCGGCGGTGAGGAGGATGATGAGGCCAAAGAGGACGCGCACTAAGTGGGAGGATTTCATCGTGTCTTGTTGTCGCAGAGTAGGGTGGGAGCGGGCAAGCTAAGTCGGAGGGCCTTGCAAACGCGGAACGCGGAGGTCGGAACGCGGAAGTGAAATAGTGCGGCCTTTGGCCGGGCTCTACGAACTGGCGCTCGAGTAGCGGCGGAGGGCGGCGCGCCAGAAGAGGCGGGTGGCAAGCACAACGATGAGGGCGGCGGCGGCGAGCTGGAGGATGAGTTGGAGGGGGGAGTCGCTGAGCCGGATGAGGAGGCGGGTGGGGATATTGGCGACGACGATGATGGGGATGATCCAGCTGAAGACGAACTTGAAGATGCCGCCGTAGATGACGTCGGGGTAGCGGCCGATGTTGAACATGCTGTAGTAGCCGTAGATGAGCCCTTGGGCGCGGACGATCCAGAAGCTGGTGGCGGCGAGGGCGATGAAGATGCTGTAGTGAATGGCGACGCCGAGAGCGACGGCCATGGTATAGAGGGCGAGCTGGCCGGCGGTGGGAACCACGTGGAGCTTGATGAGGGAGACAACGACAAAGGCGACACCGACCAGAGCGTTGACGAGGTTATCGAGGCCGAATTGTTTGACGGAGACGATGAACTGGGAGTCGACGGGCTGGAGGATGAGGAAGTCGAGGCGGCCGGTGCGGACGAGTTCGGGGAGGTTGGCGAGGTTGACGTAGAAGAAGGCCTGGAAGATCTGGGCGATGATCTGGTGGGTGCCGACGAGGAGGACGACTTCCCATTTGCTCCAGTCGCCAATGGTATCGACGTAGCCGAAGATGACTTCGATGAAGATGACCTGGCCGATGAACCAGAGAAGCTCGACACCCATCCAGAGGAGGAAGTTGGCCTTGAAGCTCATCTCCCGGATGACGGAGTTGCGGAGCATGACGCCGTAGATTTCCGCGTAGCGGCGGAGTTGGGCGATCATGGACACGAGAGAGGGCGGGTTAGGCCGCCTGGGTCTTGGGGCAGCGGTCGAGGAGGAAGCGGGCGATGGAGCGGGCGGCGGAGGGTTTCTTGAGGAGGCAGAGATTGGCGCGCCAGGCTTTCCAGAGGGCGCCGTCGTTGGCCATGGCGCCGAGGACGATATCGTGGATACGCGAGGGGGCCCCGGTGGCGAGAGCGCCGATGCCGGTCTGCTCGAGGAGGGAGATGTTGCCTTCCTCCTGGCCGGGGACGACATGGCTGACGAGGAAGGGGATCTGGGCGGCGATGGCCTCCTGCACGGTGGCGCCGCCGGCCTTGCCGATGAAGAAATGATGGCTGGTCATGAGGCCGGGCATGTTGTCGGCCCAGCCGATGAGTTCGCCATTCCTGGGGAGGCCGGCCTCCTTAAGACGGCGGAAGATGCTCTGGCGGCGGCCGGTGATGACCGAGACCTCCAGGTTGGGAATTTCGGCGAGGCGCTCCAGGGCCTCGATGGCATGCTCGACGCGGCCGGCGGGGAAGAGGATGGCCTTCCATTTGCCATTGGGGGCGGGTGCGGGCTCGAGGGCCTCAAACTTGGAGTCGACGGGAAAGCCGAGGACGTGGACGTTTTCGGTGGGCACGCCATCGCGCTGCAGGGCGCGGAAGGTCTGGGAGTCCGCCACGATGGAGCCATCGGAGGGGCAGCGATACCAGGCGGAGTTGATGAGGGTGGAATCGGTGATGACCGTGTAGAAGGGCATCTTGAACGTGGGGTTCTTGCGCCGGATCTTGGCCATGAGGAAGGAGTAGACCGGGTAGGTCGAGGCGATGATGTCGGGCCGAAACTCCCGGATGATCTCGGTAATGGCGGTGTTGAGCTCGGAGAGGAGGGGGCCCATGCCCTCGACCACGCCGCGGCGGCTGAGGAGCTCGTAGATCACCTTCCAGGCCGAGGGGTATCGGGTGATGGCGGTGTTGTAACCCTTTTGGACGAGCTTATTGATGACCGGGTTGGTGCGATTGTACGGATCCGCGACGAGGACCTCGCAGGTGCCGTTAGTCTCGTCGAGGATACCCTGGCGAATATTGCGGGCGGCGGTGTTGTGCCCCTCGCCCATGGTGGCGGTGAGAATAAGAATGCGTGGCATGACTATTGGGACATCAAATGGGAGTGCGGAAGTATGGAGATTTTCCGGCCGGCCTCAAGTGCGAGATTTAGCGAAGCCCGAGATCGGAGGCCGGTGGTAAATTTACAGGATTGGCCACAGTCTGAACCCGGGTGCAGCGATAGATCCCCCAAATGCCCAGGGCGAAAGCCATAACCATGGCGATGGCGGCGGGCCAAGCGGAGAGGCTGGGGGCGTCCCGGGCGGCGGTCATGCTGGCGAGGGCGAGGGAGTTGTTGAGGGCGTGGATGACCATTCCGGGGAAAATGGATTTGGTGCGCCAGGCGACCCAGCCGAGGATGAGGCCGAGGGCCATGGTGGGGAGAAAGCGGTAGATGGAAAGGTGGGCGAGGCCGAAACAGAGGCTGGTGAGGATGATGGCGACGCCGGGGGTGAAGCGCTTGAGAAAGCCGGCCTGGATGAGGCCGCGGAAGGCGATTTCTTCGCAGAAGGCGGGGAGCAGGGCGACGAGGGTAAAGGCGAGGAGGGGGCCACCGGGTTCGGCGACCATTTTCAGGAACGGCTCGGAGAAGGCCTTCACCCAGAGTTCGGGGAGGGGAAACAATTTCAGGAGGGGCGATACCATGGCCCCAGCGGTGAGACCCAGCAGGATGGCGCTGGGCCAGACGGACAAGCGCGGGGCGTGCCACGCGAGGGTTTCGCGCCAAGGCAGGCGGAGAAACCAGATCAGGGCCAGGGGCAGGGCGACTACCCAGGCTTGGGAGGCAAGGATTTGAGATCGGATTCCGGAGGAGGTGGCGAGATTGACGTAGAAGGCGCCACCGACGAGAAGTGCTGCGGCGAGCGCGCTGATCCCCGCGCCAGGCGTGCCGATCCCGTGCCGCAGCACATCCTTGAGGCCGCCGGATTCGTTGAAACGAATGCGTTCGGAATCGAAGACTCGCGCGCCGAAGACGAGTGCAAGCAGGCTGAACAGACCGCTTGAGGCGAAGGACAGGAGGATGAGACCGGTTCCCATCGTCTCTTGCCGGAAGATTCCGCGGATCATCAAGGCCTGGCTGAGCAGAGGCGTGATGGCCCCCGAGAGATTCCACTTCATCGTGGGCAAAGCGGGCGCGGCGGCCAGCATGAGGACAACGAGGAGAAAGGGGGTGAGGAGGTAGGTTGCATCGTTCGTGCCGCGGGCAAAAAGGCACACGACCAGGGTGAGAGCGCCCAAGACCATTCCCACCATGGCAAGGCAGAGCAGGAGAAGGCCGAGGTCGGGCCAGAGGCGCACTAGGGCGAAGAGGCCTTTGGCCCCAAACGAACTCAGGAACAAAGCCGCCGTTTCGGGAGAGTTTTTGGCGGCTTCCGTGGCCAGGCTTCTGATGAGCACCATTCCGGTGACGATCATACTGAGCGTGGTGGCGAAAGCACTTACCAGGCCGATGAGAGTGACGCTCAGCCATTTGCCGAGGAGAAGCTCCAGGGGCCGAACTGGTGCGGAGAGAACGGTGGCGAGAGTGCCTCGTTCTTTCTCGCCCGGGATGGAATTGACCCCAGAATAGTAGCAACCCAAAGCCAGCAACGTGATCAGGAGGGCAGGCAGGATGTGCGAGATACTATAGATGAATTGCCGGGCAATGGGCGCGACCTGCTTGGTCGAAAAGCGGAGAGGCCGCAATCCCTCCTCGGTCTGGCCAAGAATTTTCAGGCGTTCCGCACGAAGTTCCGGGCGCAATTTCTCGACGATTTCTTCCACTTTGCGGCCGGCTTTTCGGGATCGCGGGATGGTCTCGTCGAGAAGGAGAACCGCGGAGATATTGGTGAGGTTTTTATCCGGAAGCTTCCCTTCCCCGGTCACGAGGACGGCATCCACTTCGCCCGCGGCGATCCTGCGTCGAATCTCCTCCTGAAAAGCGATGACTTCGGGCGAGCGCGGTTGATCCGCCAAAGCGGTATGAAGAGCGCCGGAATCCCGGGATGAGAAATCCGGAAGCTGACTGACGGCAAAGCCGAGGCGTTCGTGAATCTTTTTTTCAAGCAGACCGCTGGCCGGGCCGAGAAGAGCGATGCGGTAAGGAGAGACTGCCGGGGCCGTTTTATCGTGCGGAGGCGGATTTCTCTCCGTGGCTTCCTCCGCCGCCTGCTGCCCCTCGATCTCCACCAGGGCAACGGTAGTGAGCGGGGCGAGGGCAAATGGCAAAAGGACAACGACAAAGAGCATGCTCCAATCGCGGCAGACATCGACTACCTCGCGCCGGAAAATGCGCCAGACGATGGAGGGCCGAATCAAGAAACCTCCTTTTGAGAAAGAAGGGCAAAGAAGCTCTCGGTGAGATTTCGGGTGCCAGTCTGCAGAATGAGTGCGGCGGCAGTGCCCTCGGCCAGGATTTGCCCCTGGTGGATGAGCAGGATGCGGTCGCAGAGATGCTCGGCCTCGCTCATGATGTGGGTGGAAAAGAGGATGGCCTTGCCGGCCTGGCGGGCGCGATCGAGATAGTCGATGACGAAGCGGGAGCTGAGGATATCCAGCGAGGCGGTGACCTCGTCGAGGATGAGCACGGCGGGATCGTGGACGACGGTGCGCGCCATGGCAACGCGCTGCTTTTGCCCGCTGGAGAGAGCCGCCAGCCGCCGATCGGCAAACGAATTGATCTCGAAGTCATGCAGGAGGGCGGTGATTCGCTTCTCGCGGGTGGCGGTGGGGATTTCGTGGAGATCGGAAAAAAACCGCAGGATCTCGCGCGGGGTGAGGCGACCGTAAAGCTGGGTGTCGCCAGACTGGTAGCCCAGGAGTTTTTTGGCCTCAAGAGAGTTGCCCTTAAAGGAAAGTCCGCCTATCTCCACCGTGCCGGCGGTCGGCTCCATCAAGCCCGCGAGCATCCGCTGGGTGGTGGTCTTGCCAGAGCCGTTGGGACCAAGCAGGCCGACAATTTCCCCGGCTCTGACCGAGAAACTCAGTCCGTCGACCGCGCGCAAGTTCCCGTAGTCCTTCACCAGGCTCTGAGCCCTGATCATGCAGGCGGCCTCGGGGGAATCGCTGGATGCGACCTCCACGGCAGCCCCTGAAGTCAGTTGGTTTGCGGAAGGTGTGATGGCTCGGCAGTACCGGGGCTCCCGCTTTGGTTCAAGTAAATAGCGGCAGGGCGGTCGGAGGCGAAAGGGCGGAGGGTAGAAATCCTCCGGCGCGCAGGGCATTATTGGACAATCGCAAATGTTTTATGAAACTTGGGTTCATGTCGTTCGATCCCATCCCCCGCCCGATCTCCCTGATCCCGCAGCCCCAATCCTGGAAGGAGACTGGTACGACCCTTCCGCTGTCGCGTGGCATGCGGATATTTGTCGGGGGGGACAGCGGCTCGGCCCCGGATCTCCTGGCGGCGAGATTGCGCGCTGGAACGGGGTGGCCGTGGGAAGTGGTGGTTAGGGTTCCCGAGGAGGGCGAGGAAGGGGTGGTCTTCCGGGAGGGCGGGCCGGAGGCGGCGGAATCCTATCGGCTGAGCACTCGGGGGCCGCTGATGGAAATCCAATCGCGGGATGCAGGCGGCGCTTTTTATGGAAGTCAGACGCTGCTGCAACTTTTACCGCCGGAGATTTTCGACGCGAAGGCGCAGTCGGTGGGAGGTTGGTTGGTGCCAGCGGTCGAGATCGAAGACGCGCCGCGTTTTCGCTGGCGCGGGGTGATGCTGGATAGCTCACGGCATTTCCAGCCGGTGGCGTGGCTGAAGAAATTCATCGATGTGATGAGCCAGCATAAGATGAATGTGCTGCATTGGCATCTCACGGATGACCAGGGCTGGCGGATCGAGATCAAGCGGTATCCCAAATTGACGGAGGTCGGGAGTAAGCGGCGTGAAACCTGGGTGGGGCATGCCTCGACGGGAACAGGCGGGGACGGAATACCGGTGGAGGGATTCTACACGCAGGAGGAGATTCGGGAGTTGGTGGCCTATGCGGCGGAGCGGCAGGTGCAGATCCTGCCGGAAATCGATATGCCGGGACATGCGCAGGCGGCGATCGCGGCCTATCCGGAGTTGGGTTGTGTGGGGGAAAGGCCGGAGGTGAACTGCCGGTGGGGGATTCACGAGTACCTTTTTAATATTGAACCGGAGACCATGGAGTTTCTGCGGGGGGTACTGGAAGAGGTGATCGAGCTGTTTCCCTTTAAGTATGTCCACCTGGGTGGGGACGAGGCAGTGAAGGCGCAGTGGAAAAATCATGCGCCGACGCAACGGCGGATGGCGGAGCTGGGGGTACGCGACGAGGAGGCGCTGCAGGGCTGGTTCCTAGGGCAGATGGTGGAGGTTTTGAAGGAGCGCGGAAAGACCGTGGTGGGCTGGGATGAAATTCTGGAGGCGGAGTTGCCCGAGGGGGCGACGATCATGTCGTGGAGAGGCTCGGAGGGGGCATTGGTCTCGGCGCAGCGGGGGCACGATACCATCATGTGCGCGTCCACGGCCTATTACTTTGACTACGGGCAGAGCGATACGCCGGAGCAAGAGCCGCTGCACATTGGCGGGAAGACCACGCTGCGGAAGGTCTATGAATACGATCCGGTGCCGGCGGGGCTATTGCCATCGCAGATGGGGTATCTGATTGGGATTCAGGGGCAGCTCTGGACCGAGTATATTCCGACGACGGCGCATTTGGAATATATGGCGTATCCGAGGATTTGCGCGCTGGCGGAACGAGCGTGGAGTGACGCGGGGCAGCGGGATTTTTCGGAGTTTGAAGATCGGTTGAAGACGCATCTGCGCCGGCTCGAGATCCAGGGGATTAATTTCCGGAGAGAGGGTTGATTTGCGTGATGGAGTGGCGCTGTTTTCTCCACCCTTTTACAAGGGCGGCTACGGGGAGCGGCGTTTTGGGTTGGGGCTAATGATGGGTCGCGCGATCTTTGGTTCCAGGCGGGTGATCGAATAGGTGTCGCAGTCCTGGAAGCGGGTGAAGGCGGCGAGGGATTCTTTGAGCGCGGGTTGGACTTCTTTGAAGTCGCGGAAGCTGGGTTCAAAATCCAGGCGGTGGATGATGAGCTTTCGACTGGGCCGGTCGGCTTTGGCGTCCATACGGCCGATGAGTTGATCGTGCCAGAGGATGGGGAGGGTGAAGTAGCCGAACTTGCGCTTTTCGGCCGGGACGTAGATTTCGGTGACGTAGTCGAAATGGAAGAGCCACTTGAGGCGTTTGCGCTGGATGGTGAGGTTGTCAAAGGGCGAGAGAATTCGTGCCGGCGTGTCCTTGATGGGAGCGGTGAGATCCAGGCTGGAGGTGAGGGTGTAAGCGGTGGCGCCTTCGACTTGGACTTCGGTGGCTTCCTTGGTTTTGAGGAGGCGCTGGAGGGCGGCGCGAACGGAGGATGCATGGCTGGCGTCGCGGAGGTAGTGGAGCTCGGGAAGGCGGGCGACGCCGAGGGCGCGCAGGGCGCGGCGGACGTGGAACTCGGCGGTGGCGCGTGGGGTGGGGAACTGGCGGTCGGTGCCGGGAGGAAGGACGTTGTCCGTGAGATCGAAGACTTTTTGCATGCCGTGGCGGCTGCGGATCATGAGGTCGCCGCGCATCCAGAGCTGGCGAAGGGCGCGGCGCTCGATCTTGCCGAGGCCTTCGTCGGACCAACTGGCGGATTTGTCCTTGGAGTCGATGTCGCTGAGGCGGAGAGGCCCATGGGCGCGGATGAGTTTCAGCATGCGGCGCATGGAGGCGCGGAGCTCGGGGGTGTCTTCGCACCATTGGAACTCGGTGCGATATTTGCGCATGAGGGGGAGGGAGTAGCGGTAGTCGCTGGTGGGAAGGTAAGAGGCGGCGTGGTTCCAATACTCGAAGGCGGTGGCCTGGGCTTGGAGAGCGTGGAGGTACTCGGGGCGGTAGTCGGGCACACGGCTCCAGAGGACGTGATGGTGGGCGCGCTGGATGACGTTGATGGTATCGACCTGGACGTAGCCGAGGTGCTGGAGCGCAGCGAGTGCGCCGGCTGGGCCGAGGGCGAAGGGGGCGGGATCTTCGGCGAGGCCCTGGGCGCGGAGGGAAAGCGCTCTGGCTTCGGCGAGAGTTAGGGAAAGGGGAGCGGAAGGCATGAGGGGAGAAGAAATGCTAAAGGCGAAAGGATAAAGGCTAAATGAACGGGGGGTGCAGTCAGAGTATGGTTGCCATAAACCCATAAATATGGGAAATTATCGCAATGAAGACGACGCTGGAGATTCCCGACGAATTATATCGTCAGGCCAAAGTGCAGGCGGCCCAGGAAAATCGGAAGATGAAGGACTTGGTAAGCGAGGGATTGAGTCTGGTGCTGGGGCTTTCCAAGCAGTCTTCCGCGCGGCGTCTGCGACGCATGACGAAGGCGCCGGTAAAGATCCGGCCGGGCAACGAGATTCGCGCTTTATCAAATGAAGCGATGGCGGAATTGCTGGAGCGCTCGGGCGAGCGGTTGCCGTGAAGTTTCTCGCGGACGTCAATGTGATCTTTCCGCTGTTGGTGAGCAGGCATGAACAGAGGAATGAGGCACTTCGATGGTTTGACGCCACGAACCCTGATGAAGTGGTGCTTTGTCGTTTGACGAGGCTCGGGGTGCTTCGCCTACTGTGCAATGCACGCGTGATGGGAGAGGACGTTTTGCCGCCGAAGGCGGCATGGGAGGCGCTGGAGATTCTCGAAGCCGATGAGAGGGTGGTTTTGCTCCATGAACCGGATGGAGTGGATGTGGTGTTAAAGAAGCTGGTGAAAGCGCGGGCCGCGTCGCCCAATTTGTGGAGCGATGCGTATCTGGCGGCATTTGCGATGGTGGCCGGGTTGAAGATGGTGACGTTTGATCAGGGCTTCTCGAAATTCGCGGGACTCGATGCGGTTCTGTTGAATACTTAGCTCAAATTCTCTTCCTGGACCGGGGCTGCCGAGGGTGGGCCCGAGGGTTGCTTTTGGGAATGAATGGACATAGGTGGGGGGAATGCTGAACCTAAAGGACGGGCGATGAGGGTGCTGATCACAGGGGTGACGAGTTTTGTGGGATATCATCTCGCGGCGGGATTTAAGGCGGCAGGGCATGAGGTGACAGGTGTGGTGAGTGCGCAGCGGATGGGGGAGGGAATCATCGGGGAGCGGCTTAAGAGGCTGCTGCAACAGGAAATTCCGCTGGAGACACTGAATCTGCTGGATGAGGCGGCGATCGCAGGTTGCGCGGAATCGGTCAGGCCGGAGGTATGGGTGCAGCATGCGGGCTACACGAAGAACTACGCGTCGATCGACTATGATTTGCGGACGGCCTTTGCGCTGAATGCGCTGCCGTTGACGGGGATCTTTTCGGCGATGTCTAAATTGGGCGGAGCGGTGATCGTGACGGGAACGGCGGCGGAATACAGCGACGGTGACGGGCCGCATGAGGAAGAGGAACCGTGCGTGCCGCAGATGCCCTATGGGCTGGCCAAGATGGCGGGCACATTGCTGGCGAAGCAATTGGCCGAGCACCACGGAGTGCCGACACGAGTGGCCCGATTATTCATCCCGTATGGTCCGTTGGACGCGCCGGAGAAATTACTGGCCGTGGCGGCGGCGGGTCTGGCGGCGGGCCAACCGGTGCGGCTCTCACCGTGCCGGCAGCGGCGTGACTTTGTGCATGCGGATGATGTGGTGTCGCTGTATCTGGGCTTGCTGCCGGATCTGCCGCGGTCGCTTTTTGAGATCTACAATGTCTGCTCGGGCGAGGCGCCGGAGCTATGCGACGTGATGCTGGAGATGGCCTCAGTTCTGGGGGCGGATCCGGCGCTGTGTGAATTTGGGGCGATCCCGCTGCGCCCGGGCGAGCCGGAGATCGTGGCGGGCTCGAATGCGAAGGCGCGGAAGTATCTGGAGTGGGCGCCGATGGGGTGGAAAGAGGGCTTGAGGAGGTTTGCCAGGGCGGAACTGCCGCGGCAATAGTTACTCCTCGATTTTCACGAGCTTCAGGCGGGCGGAGGCTCCGGATTTGATGGAGATGGCGGACTTGGAGGCGGAGAAATGCCTGGCGACGAGGGCGATGAGTTCGGCATTGGCCTTGCCGTCAATGGGTGGCGACTTGAGATGGGCGGTCCAAGTACCGTCGGCGGTCTTTTCCAGACGGCTGGTGCGGGAGCGGGGTTTTACGCGGACCTGGATGACCATGGGGTGATACTCGAAAGAAGTCGGGCAAGGGCAGGACAGGAATTTACTTTTTGAGAGGGCCGATCAAATCTGTTTTTCCGGCTTGGGCTCAAGGAATACCTTGGAATAGTACGGCGCAGATGAAGTAAACGATGAAGACGAAGCTGGTCATGCGGAGGATGCGCTCGACCAGACGCCGGCCAGACCAAAAGACACGTAGGGTATCACAGACCAGAGCCGCAGACAGTGGCAGGCAGAAGATCTCAATGTAAATATAAGGCATCCACCGAGGCAAAAAATGGAAAAGCCAGGGAACGAATAGAATCAGAATCGAGGCCAGGGGGACAAAGCGTCGGTAGCGAAGGTCCTGGAGAGTAAAGGCGGCGTAGACTGAGGCGACCACGTAGATCGCGCAAAGGGTGAGTATAGCGATTCGCCAGGCGGGCATAGAGATGACTTGATAGCCTGACTCTGAGCCGGCTGGATTACAATACCTGTCGGCTAATATTCTAATAGCCTCACCCGCCTGACCAGGCAGGAGCGCCGGCAGAGGGACGCTCCCGCCATATTGAAGATTTCCTTAACTGGCTTGGTCTGCAATGGCGTCGAGTTCGACTATTGCCTCGGGAGGCAACTCCAGCGTGGCCGCCGCAAGATTTTCCAAGAGATGCGCCACGGACGAAGTTCCCGGGATGAGCAGGATATTCGGCGAGCGCTGGAGGAGCCAGGCTTGGGCGACTTGCATGGGGGTGGCTCCGAGGTTTTCGGCGACGGCGTTTAGCGTGGTGGATTGCAGTGGGGTGAAGCCGCCGAGGGGGAAGAAGGGGGCGTAGGCGATGCCCTGGGTGGCGAGGTCGGCGATGAAGGCGTCGTCGTGGCGGTGAGCGATGTTGTAGAAATTCTGCACGCAGACGACGGGGGCGATGGTCTGGGCCTCGGCGAGCTGGGCGGGGGTGACGTTGCTGAGGCCGAGGTGGCGGATGAGGCCCTGGCGCTGGAGTTCGGCCAGCACGGTGAAGGGAGCTTCGAGGGAGCCTTCCTTGGGACCTTCCAGGCCGCCGATGCGGAGGTTGACGATGTCGAGGACATCGACGCCGAGGTTACGCAGGTTGTCGTCGACACCCGCGGTGAGAGCCTCTGGCGAAAGGGCGGGGAGCCACGAGGCATCGGAGCCGCGGGTGGCGCCGAGCTTGGTGACGATGACGAGGTCGTCTGGGTAGGGCTGGAGCGCCTCGCGGATGAGCTGATTGGTGACGTGAGGGCCGTAGAAATCGGAGGTGTCGATGTGGTTGACTCCGCTGGCGATGACTTCGTGGAGGACGTCGATGGCGGCCGGGCGGTCCTTCGGTGGGCCGAAGACGCCGGGACCGGCGAGTTGCATCGCGCCGTAGCCCATGCGGTTCACGGTGAAAGAAGTGTGGGGGAACGTGAAGGAGCCGCCGAGGGTGGCCGGGTCGATGGTGTTCATGGTGGTCATATTGAAAGGCGGGTGTGGTGGAGTGAAGATTAGAAACTCATCTGGCTGAGGGCCTGGAAGGCGGCGTCGTAGGCGCCGTTGGCTTCGGCGTAGCGGAGGCCTTTGGCGTTTTCGACACAGATCTCCTGAGAGTCTGGGTTGGATTGGATGATCTGCATGGTCTCGGCAATGAAGTCCCGGAGCGGCATGGCGCGGGGATCAACGGCTTGAGAAGGGCCGCCGAGCTCGGTTTGCACATAGGGCGGGATGATTTCGAGGACCTTCACCGGAGTATCGCGGAGCTGCCAGCGGAGGGATTGGGTGTAAGAGTGGAGGAAGGCCTTGGAGGCGCTATAGGTGGGCGAGCTCGGGAGGGGCACGAAGGCGAGCCCGGAGGAGACGTTGGCAATGGTGGCGTGGTTTTGCTTCAGCAGATGAGGCAGGAGCGCGGCGGTGAGACGGATGGGACCAAGGACGTTGGTGGTGATGATGGACTCCGACTGCTCCAGGCTGGCGGGGGCAGCGGTGAGATCCTCAAGGGCGGCGATGCCGGCGTTGTTGACGAGGTAATTGAGGCTGGGATGGCGGGTAATGAGATCGGCGGCGAAGGCGCGGATGGCGGCGGGATCAGCAATGTCCAGCGTGGCGAAGGCCATGCCGGGATTGGCCGCGGTGACCTCCTCAAGGACCTGCTGTCGGCGGCCGGCGATGATGACCTGGTGACCAAGGGCGTGGAAGGCTTCGGCCAGGCCGCGACCAATGCCAGAGCCGCCGCCGGTGATGAGAATAGTGTCGTGATGGGTGTTCATGGGTTAGCTTGTGAAGAGATATGTAACCAATGGAAACAATGTTGTCAATGGAAACATGATGTCATTGGGTGAAGGGTATGGTAGAGAAGGGCATGGCAGCACCGCGTCCGTATCATCATGGTAATCTCCGAACCGCATTATTGCAGGCGGCGGAGCGTGCCCTGGAGAGTGGCGAGGAGATCTCGCTGCGGGAGCTGAGCCGGGAACTCGGGGTGAGCCACACCTCGCCGCGGCGGCATTTTGCGGACAAGCAGGCGCTGCTGGACGCGCTGGCCATCACAGGCTTTGAGCGGTTTGAAGAGGCGCTGGAGCGGGCGGTGAAGGCGAGAGGGCAGACCTTCAAAGCAAGGCTGACGCGAGTTGCGCAGGCCTATGTGGCCTTCGCGTTGAAGCACCCGAAGCTCTTTGCGCTGATGTTTGCCTCGAAGCACCGGCCCGATGCGCCGCCGGAGGTGCTGCGGGCGAGCGAGAAGGCGTTTGGCTACGGCCGGGCGACTTTCGTCGAGGGCCAGGCGAACGGTGAGGTGGTGGCCGGAGATCCAATGCGGCTATCGCTGGTGGCCTTTGCCGCGCTGCAGGGGCTGATTACGATCTCGACGGATGGGAAGTTCAAGGGGGTGGATCTCGGAACCTGGACGAAGGAGATCATCGAGCGGATCATCGTGGGATTCCGGCCGCGAGATTGAAGTGATTGGGCCCTACGGGCCGGGCTTGGCGGACGGTCAAGCGGCTTCATCTATGGGGAGAGTCATCCAGTCGAGGTCTTTGATGTATTGCGCGCCGAGGCGCTGGTAGAAACGGGCCGCGAGCTTGTTGGGTTTGAAGACTGCCCACACGATGGCCCACGCGTTTTGGGCCCGACCGGCCTCCGCGACGCTCCGCATGAGGGCCTCGCCCACACCCTGGCCGCGGGAGGTCTGGCGCACATAGAGATCAACCATAAAAAGGACACGCTGGGCCTGGTCGGTATTGTAGCCCGGATGGTAAAGCGCGTAGCCGACGATGGTATCGCCGTTTTCGGCCACGAGGCCCTCGAAGGCGGGACGGTCGCCAAAGCCATCGCGCAGGTAGGCGTCGGCTCCAAAAGCAAACTGAGTCGTGTCGCCGAGATCGCGGAGGTATTGTTGAAACTCGGCAATGAGGGCGCCGACTTGCGGGGCGTCGTTGGCAGTTGCTTTGCGGATGTGCATGGGATCGGTGAGACTTCTCAGTTTGAGCTAATGGCCAGGATGTCACAAGGTCGTTTGCTTTGACCGTGGAGTGGCGGGCTGATTAGGCTGCGCGAATGCATGCTCCGCTTCCCTTCCCAGCAGCAGATGAGCTTCCCGCCGAGGTGGCTAAACGGCAGAGTGAAAGACCGGCCATCAATATCTATCGGGTGATGGTAAATGCGCCGCAGATGCTCATTCCGTGGACGGATTGTGTGCAGGGAATTTACGAGTGCACCATTCCGGCGCGGCTCAGGGAGATCGCGATTGTGCGGCAGGCCGCGCGGGCCAAGGCAGGGTACGAGCTGCATCAGCATACGCTGATCGCGCTGGCCAACGGCCTCTCCGAGGAAGAGTTGCAGGTGCTGAGAAATCCGGCGCTGGTCACGTCGTTCTCCGAGGAGGAAAATCTGGTGTGCGCGATGAGTGACCAGTTGGAGGCGTCGGCGAATCTGGATGACGAGACCTATGAACGGGCGCGGACGGTGTTTGAGCCGCGGCAGTTTGTCGAAGTGATCTCGGTGATCAGTTTTTATTGTGCGGTGGCACGGTTCACGAGTGCGACCCGGATCGCAGTGGAGAAAGATAATCCGCTGGCGGGGCGGGCGTCGCCGAATTGAATTCGCGCGGAAGTCAGAAGTGGAATTAAGGGGTGCTCGCTAAATTGGTGAAATTGAGGAGAGGCTCGGTGCGAGATGGGTTTTAACGAAACTCCTCCAAATCGATTCCGCTTCCATCGATGATGCTTTTGAGAGTGCCGATGGGGATCGGTTTGTTGCCGTGCATGGCTACTATGACTTGGCGACCGTCGGCGTGACGCCATTTTTGATGGCAGCCCTTTTGGGTCACGAGTGCGAAACCGTTCCGGCGCGGGGCGCGGACTACACCGGATGGCGCGGGCTCAATTCAGCGCGAGATCGAGAATCTTTGCGCCGGGAGGGAGGACGATATCGACAGGCTCAAACCAAAGAGCCAGGGCCTCGCGGGCATTGGCAATGGCCTCGTCTTCGGTGTCTCCCGCGCTGGCGCAGCCGGGAAGCTCCGGGAAAACGGCTGACCATCGATCAGTGATCTGGTCGTGCTCGATGATAAGGCGGACGTTCATAGTCTAAAGACAGCGGTGCGGCAGGATATTCCAATCTTCAATTGTCTCGTGCGGCGGGATGGTTCCTTCCAATGGGAGGCGCAAGCCTAATAAAGCCGGAGGCGCGCAGAATTATTTCTCGGGCAGCGTATAGTCGTTTCGCTTTTCTGGGTCGTCGGTGAGGTATTGGACAAATTCCCAGTCGCGGCCGTCGGGGTCGTAAAAATAGACGCGCTTGCGGTAGGGGTGATTATTGGGCGGGGTGGAATCCTCGTAGCCGGCGGCTTCGAGGCGGGCGCGGATGGCGTCGACATCGGCGACTTCGTAGCAGAGATGGTAGAGGCCGGTGAGCCGGGCCTGGGGGTTCCAGCGGTCCTGACTTTCCACCGGGGATTGGGTGAGGGCGATGTAAGTCTCGTCGGTGCCAAGATGGACCCAGCGGAAGCCACGGGGATCCATGCCGTCGTAGCGGATCTGGAATTCAGGGAAGGCCGTTTGGATGAAACGGATGGTGGCATCGATGTCGCGGACGAAGAGGTTAGCGTGTTCGAGGCGGGGGCTCATGGGGGAGAGTATAAATGCGGAATGCGGAGTTCGGAACGCGGAATTTAAGGGAAGTGAGTGGCCTGCGTGGCGGGTTTGAGTGCGCGACCATCAAAATGCATCCGGCCAGAAAAGCCGGGGCAAGGCAGAATTCCGCAATTGAAGCGGGCCAGATCCCAAAGCTGACATCGAACGTCCGGGCGCGTTTGCGTGCTGAAAGCCTGCTACGTGGCCACCCATCTTTACGCGCGCAAATGAGGCGCGGGGCCCCGGCGAGAGAGGTCAATCGCCTTGGCCGATCCGCGGGCCGGGGACTTTACACCCGGACAACGTTCTTGGCGCGGGAGCCTTTTTGATCCTGGTAGAGTTCGTATTCGACTGCTTCGCCTTCCTTGAGCGTTCTAAACCCGTCGGTGTTGATCGCGGAGAAGTGGACGAAGATATCGCCGCCCTGCTCAGGATCGACAATGAAGCCGAATCCCTTTTTTTCGTTGAACCACTTTACTGTTCCTCTGGCCATATACATCTGGTAAGTTTTGCGGGGCTGGATCGACCCGCCCGAGCGCCTATTTTTGGAAACGTCGGGCGTGCGTCAACCGAGCCTTCGCAACAATTTCGTCAAAAACCATGCAGCAAACTTCGGGCCAAGTTCATCCTCTTGTGGGAGTCGTGATGGGAAGTAAATCCGATTGGGACACGATGAAGGAGGCGGTGGGGGTGCTCGAACGGCTGGGCGTGCCCCACGAATACCGGGTGGTTTCGGCGCATCGCACGCCGGATTTAATGGCGGAATACGCCAAAAGCGCGGCTGGGCGCGGATTGCGGGTTATTATCGCCGGAGCAGGGGGGGCGGCGCACTTGCCGGGGATGATCGCGGCGCAGACGGCGGTGCCCGTGCTGGGGGTACCCGTGCAAAGCAAGGCGCTGAGCGGGATGGATTCGCTGCTTTCCATTGTGCAAATGCCTGCGGGGGTGCCGGTTGCGACATTTGCAATCGGAGTGGCCGGGGCGAAGAATGCGGCTCTTTTTGCGGCAGCGATGCTGGCGGCAGGGGACGAGGTGCTGGAGGCGAAGCTGGGCGAATTTCGCAGGGTGCAAACCCAGGAAGCGCTCGACAGCAAGCTCGAGCCTTGAGCGCGCAAATTTTGGCTCCGCCGGAGGGGGTGGAGGAGGCGATCGAGCTACTCCGGGCTGGCGAGGTGGTGGGGCTGCCCACCGAGACGGTCTATGGGCTCGGGGCGGACGCGCTGGACGCCTTTGCCTGCGCGAGAATTTTTGAGGCCAAGCAGCGTCCGTTGAGCGACCCGCTGATCATTCACGTACCGGACGCGAGTTGGGTGGGCCGACTTGGTCGAAGTAATACACTTGCGGCGCAATTGGCTGAGGCTTTTTGGCCAGGGCCACTGACGATGGTGCTCCCGCGGAGGGACCCCGTGCCGGATATTGTGACGGCGGGGGAGGACACCGTGGCGCTGCGGTGGAGTGCAAACCCGATCTTTCAGGCGGTGGCCACCGGATTCGGCGGGCCGATCGCGGCACCGAGTGCGAATCGCTTTGGGCGAATCAGCCCGACCTCCGCCCAGGATGTACAGCAGGAGTTGGGCACCAGCATCGCGCTGATCGTGGATGGGGGGAAATGCGCTCATGGGATCGAATCGACCATCGTGCTGGTCCGCGACAAGGGACTGGAGATTTTAAGACACGGACCAGTGACTGCCGAGGAGCTGAGCGCCTACGGGAAAATCCTCGAGGTAGAGGGCGGCGTTTCCGCGCCGGGGCGGATGAAGAGCCACTATGCGCCGCGGACGAAGCTAATATTAGGGACCGACGGAGTGGCGCCCAATGAGCGGACGGGGTTTATTTCGTGGAGTTCGCCTGGCGAGGGATATGGGCCGGTGGAGTATCTCTCCAAGACCCAGGATCTGCGCGAGGCCGCGGCAAATTTGTATGGGGCCATGCGGCGGCTGGACGAGGCCGGGCTCGATTTGATCGTGGCCGAGCCCGTGCCGCCGACCGGGCTGGGCGTGGCGATCATGGAGCGGCTGGGGAAAGCGGCGGCGTGAAGGGGACGGCAGTCGCGCGATTTCGCGAGGGCTTCATCACTTTTTCACAATCTTTTGGGAGGGTGGGGGATATGAAGAACGCGGGAGATTGCGCCGGAGGCGCATTTCAGAAAGGCTGCGGCGCGTGAGTGACGGGAAGACACTGAACAAGAAGGCGACGGGCGTTATCGCAATAGCGGTGATGTGCAGCCGCGCGCTGGGCTTGGTGCGGGAGGTGTTGTTCAACGCGCTCTTTGGCACGGCCTGGATGGGTGTCTTCGTCACGGCGTTTCGGGTGCCAAATTTGCTGCGGGATCTGTTTGCCGAGGGGGCGCTGTCGACCGCCTTCATCACCGTGTTTTCGCAGAAGATCGAGAAGGAAGGCGACGCGTCGGCCTGGGCCCTGGCGGCGAAGATGATGACGCTGGCGGCGGTCTTCATGAGCGCGGTGAGCGTGCTGGGCATCGTCTTTGCGGAGCCGCTGATCGGGGTGCTGGCGGGGGAGTTCAAGCCGGAGTACCGCGCCATGACCATCCTGCTCACCCAGATCATGTTTCCCTTCATCCTGATGGTGTCGCTGGCGGCGCTGGTCATGGGAATGCTGAACTCGAAGGGCGTCTTCGGCGTCCCGGCCATGGCGTCGAGTTTTTTCAATATCGGCTCGATCGCGGGCGGTGCGGTGATCGGGTGGTGGATGGACCCGAGCTTTGGCGAGCGTGCGCTCATCGGGCTGGCCATCGGCACGCTCGTCGGCGGATTTTTACAATTCGCCGTGCAGTTGCCCAAGTTGCGCACAGTGGGCTTTCGGTTCCGCCCGGATTTTCGCTGGGGTGATCCGGGGGTGAAAAAGATTTTGGTGCTGATGGTGCCTTCCGTGATCGCGGCGAGCGCGGTGCAGGTGAATGTGTTCATGAACACGAGCTTTGTGACGCACTTCAGCCCCGAGGCAGTGTCGTGGCTCAACAATGCGTTTCGGTTGATGCAGTTGCCGCTGGGGATTTTTGGCGTGGCGGTGGCCACGATCACGCTGCCCGTGGTGTCGCGCATCGCGGCGACGGTGGACCAAAGCCAGTTTGGGCCGACCCTGAGCCGGGCGATGCGGCTGGCCATCTTTCTCACCCTGCCCTCGGCGGTAGGGCTGTGGTTCCTGGCGCGGCCGATCATCAGCCTCATTTACGAGCATCACAAATTTGTGGCCAGGGATTCGATTGAGACTGGGCTGGCTTTGCAATTCTATGCGCTCGGCTTGGTTTCCTACTCCTGCGTGAAGGTGTTATCGCCCGCGTTTTACGCGATCAATCGCAAGTGGTCGCCGATGTTTGTGAGCTTCGGTTCGATCGGCCTGAATATCGTGCTGAGCTACTGGTTCTTGTTCAAACTGGGCTTCGGGCCGAAAGGCCTGGCCTGCTCCACCAGCATCGCAGCGACGATGAACTTCCTCGTGCTCTTTTGGCTGATGGCCCGGCACACGGGAAACATGGAAACGGCGAAACTGCTTAGCACTCTGGCCCGCACGGTGCTTGCCTCGGCCGTGCTTGGCGGCGTTTGTTGGCTCGGCATGTCGCTCTGGTTCAAGGCGCTGACGGAAGGCCCGCTCTGGGAAAAGGCGGGGCTATTGGCTATCGTGATGGCTGTGGCGGCGGTGAGCTACGCCGCGATGTGTTTCGCGCTCCGCGTGGAAGAAGTGACCGAGGCGATCGGGATCGCGAAGCGGAAGCTTTTGCGGAAGCGGGGATGAAAAGTCATCGAGTTGACTTTCAAAGTGTGCTCCAATAATGTAGCATCATGAAGACCGCGACGGTTCGGGATTTGAGAAACAAATATACCAGCCTTTTAAGTTGGATTGGCGCTGGAGAGGAAATTGTAATCACCCAAAGGGGAAAGGCGATCGCGAGGCTCATTCCTGAGCAAAGTGGTGCCAGCGAGCAGGTCGACTGGTCGGAGAGTCCGGCCGTGAAGCGTGATCGATCAAAGGAACGACGATTGACCGCAAAGGAGTCGCGGGAAATCGTCCATGAGGCAGGCGGAAAATGGTAGTCTGCGCGGATACGAGCTTTCTTTTTTCTCTTTACGGTACCGACGTCAATTCCCGCCGAGCTCTGAAGTGGATCAATGGACAGCGTGCGCCTTTGACGTTATCCGCCTTGAACGAATTTGAGTTGGGCAATGCCCTGCGGCTCTCTGAGTTCAGAAAAGTTGTCGCACCGGGAGGGGCTGCGCTGTTTTGGTCACAGTTCGAATCCGATCGAGCCAGCGGCAGGCTGAAAGTCGGAATCCTCAATCTCGCGGATGTCGTTGCGGAGGCAAAACGGCTCTCGGCTAGCTATACGCTAAAGGCGGGGCATCGGGGCTTTGATATTCTCCATGTTGGGTCGGCTCTTGTGCTTAAGGCAGGGGAATTTCTGACCTTCGACTTGAATCAGAAAAGGCTGGCGGAAGCAGAGGGAATGAAAGTTCCCTTTTGAATTCCCCAGCGCCTAGGCCGTGAAACAAAAACTCCCCTTCATCAAAACCCGAACCCAGGCGCGGGCCTACGTGCTCAAGGTCGGCGTGTGTGGGATTTTTTCGGATGGGAAGGTTGGTATGGCGAATCTTTGGGAGGCGGTGGATTTGCCGCATCGGAAGCCGGGGGACAAGGGGTGGGGGCAGAAGGTGACGGCGATCTGGACCTGGAAGGATGAGCTGCCGGCGCTGTATCCGGAGGAGATCTTCTATGGGAAAATTCCGGGCGGGCTGGCGGTGTTGATGACGGTGGAGCATTTGCAAAAGGTGCACTATCCAAAGTGCCATGTACCGATCGGCGAATGCAGTGCGCTGGCGCAGCGGATCTATCGGGCGATACGGCTGGATCCGATGACGACGGCGGGACTGCGCCGGGAGCTGGATATGAGGGAGCGGCCGGAGCGGAGCAAGTTTGACCGGGCGCTACTCGAGCTACAGGTGACGCTGAATATCGCGCGGCGGAATAGCTTGAAGGACAAGAACGATACCTGGGTGCTGTTTAGTGATCAGCATTTGGAGGTGGTGCGGGCGAACGGCTAAGCAGTACGGGCTGGCCAAAGGGGTGCATTTGTTGTCCGCTCGAGGGCTGAATTCCCATGGCGCGTTGTCTTTCCTTCCTCTTGTTTGCGGTGGTGTTGGCCGGTTGCTTTGAGCCGAATCGCGCGTATTGGCTGACCAAACCGGCGAGGGATGCGGCGGCGGTGTTGCCGGCGGAGACAAACCCGGAGAAGTTTTACCAGCGGTTGGCGGTGGTAGAGGTGGACGAGCAGGGCGATCTCTGGAGTGGGCGGCAGGTTACGCGGGCGCGGAAGATGATCGCGGACGCGCCGAAGATTCCGCTGCTGATTGTGTATGTGCATGGCTGGCAAAATAACGCGCGGCCCAGCAACCGGGACCTCGCGACATTTAGCACCTATCTCGAGAAACTTTCCAAGGTGCCGAACGTGGCTCGCTACTACGCGGTGTGCGGCGTGTACATGGGCTGGCGGGGAGCGAGCTTCCCAAAGAAGATCATGGGCATCGATTATCCGCTGAGTTTTGGGTCCTTCTGGTCGCGGTTGGATGCGACGAACCGCGTGGCCGGCGTACCAATGACGCGGGCGATTGCTGAGATCGTGTCGGCGGCGCGCACGTATCACGGTGGGCGGGGCGTATCGGTGGCCATCGGCTATTCGCTCGGCGGGCGCGTATTGGAGCGGACCTTTGGCCAGGCGCTGGTGGCGCAGCATGCCTACGCGGCGGACCAGGATGGCGCGTTGCTGCCCGCCGATCTCACCATCCTGATCAACTCCGCCTCAGAGTCGCTGTACGCACGGGAGATCAAGCTGGCACTGAAGGACTGGCACAGTCCGCGCCCCGCGTTTATCTCCATCACGTCGGATACGGACGTGGTGACGACCTATGCCTGGCCGTTTGCAGCGACTTTCTCACATCTGTTCGGCGGCTTCCGCACCTACTATCATGAGGGGCAGGCGGAGGCGCAGAAGTCGTATCTCTTCACCACGGCGGGGCACAAGGAGCCGCTCTTTACCCATCAGGTAACGGCGCTGGGCGAGGAGTCCGTGCCTGGCGGGACGACGCCTTTTGCCTACAATGCGGAGCATGCGAGCCTCAGGAAATTTTTCGTAACCGGCGCGGATAACAAGGCCTATGCGTTCTCGCTGAAGGCGATGCCGGAGCATCGCGCCGGAGCGATGCCGGTGGGCGGATACTGGGTCTTTGACGTGCCGCCGATGATTCTAAAGGGGCATGGCGGGGTCTTCAAGGAGGGCGGCATTTTTTCCGTGCCAGTCACGGACCTCCTGGCTGCTCTCTCCAGCATTACCAAGACGGAGGAGATCAATTCCACTCCGAGAGTAAGGCTCTCCAGAGACACCCCGTAGGGAACCGCTGCATAAGGCTCATGGAGCCGCCGTCGTGAGACGGTGGAGGCTCCGCGCTCGGGCGGTCGGTCGCATGGCGTAGGATGGTGAGACGTATTGACTCGTCCTGATTTTTAGTGTACTGACTAAGTTAATCGCATACGACTTACGCAACTTCCAACCTAAACTTTTGCCCGCCTCATTGCATCGGTTCCCCTTTCACCGGAGCCAGCCATTATTCTTTCCCGACTCCCTGCCCCTCTCTTCCGAAAAAAGTATGGTATTTCACGCATACCCTCTCGCTTTGGCCCTTTTATTCGGCTCCGCCCTCCAAAATCGCCGTCTGCGCCTTCAAAAAAATGTAGGGTATTTCACGCGCTCCCACCCACGCCGAGCCTTCCCCCTCGCAAAAAAAGTATGGTATTTCACGCATCAGCTCTCCCTTTTGCCAAATCTCCCCGCATTTCCCATCAAATCAGCGTTTCCCAGGGAGAGGCGGCCATGCTTTGCTTCAAAAAAGAACGAGGTGAAAATCTTTCCTAATAAACGCCAAAGTGGTGCGTTGACCCCGTAGAAGGCCATGTCACCGGAAGAAATCATCGATCGAACGCTGGAGCGCTATGAGCGTCCGTTGATCAGCTATGCCAAGACGATCACGGGGGAACTCGAGTCGGCGCGGGATGCGGTGCAGGAGACATTTCTCCGATTAAGCAGGCAGGATGTAAGAGCCCTGGAGCCGAGGATGGCGCCATGGCTCTTTTTCGTGTGTCGGAATTGTGCGCTGGATCATGTGCGAAAAGTGGCGCGGTTTTCGGATGAGGCGCTGGATGAAGAGCAGGCCTCGGAGGCACGAACTCCGGCTGGTGACGCCATGGCGGCGGACGAGGCGGTGCGACTGCGCGGGATGATCGCGCACCTCTCCGCCCGGCAGCAGGAAGTGGTGAAACTGAAATTTGAGGGTGGGCTGAGCTACAAGGAGATCGGCGAGACGCTGAAAATGAGCGTCTCCCATGTGGGTGTGGAACTGCACGAAGCCATCCAAACTTTAAGGCGGCTGTGGGGCCGCGAAAACGCAGGAGCAGCGTCATGAATAGAAATGACCAACGGATAACGGCCTATGCGCTGGGCGAATTGCGCGGGGAGGAACGCGAGGCCTTTGAGGCGGAACTCGCGACCTCGGAAGAACTACAACGTGAACTCAAGGAGACTTTGGAAATGATCAAGAAAATCGAAGAGATGCCACCCTCGGAAGAAGGGTTGAGCGAAGAGCAACGCACCGCGCTCCGCGAAGAGTGCCTGAAAAACCAGCGGGTGATCCGGCACAGCTTCCGCACCCGGCGGATGATTGTAGTAGGCACCCTGGGCACCATGGCCGCCTGCATGGCGATCGCGATGATGGTGCTGCGCACGGATCGCAGCGGGGGCAAGGTTTCGGAAAACATGGTCGAGTCAGGGAGCGTGCGGGTGGCGAGGCCGGTGATGGTCGATGAAGTGAAGCCAACCTCTCCGCATCTCGCCGGTGCACAGTCCGTACTGGCTGCGCCTCTGCCGGCGGCGGAAGAAAAAGAAAAGGCGGGGAATGAGCGGGGTGCTGGAACGTCGGCAGAACCGCCCCTGCGGCGCATGGAACTGGCCAAAGATAACACGTTGAGCGGGCAGAAGGTGCCGGAGCCGCAGCAGCCTGCACCAGTAGCATTCGGGACGTTGGCGCAAGCGGCCTCAACTCCGATGAGTTTGGTGACCTCCGCTCCGGCTGTGGTCGCTCAGCCGCTTGATGATCCAGCGACAAAGCCAAACGCTTTTTATGCGCGGGTTGATGAGTCGAAAGCGTCCGGTGATAAGTTGGTGGCCGGCTTGTCGGAGAACGTGGATGCAAAACGCGCAGCGTCGACGGTGAATGCAACAGGATCTATCCATGATTCAACTTCGCGGACCGTCCCGGGCGCTGTAGGTGGCAACCTGGCCGATAACAAAACGCCCATTCTCGGAGACATACCCGTCTCGGGGCGCCTGTATCGAAGCGGGTCGAACTATGCCGACGCAGATGCGGCGGACGGAACGTCCAGCCTGAGGATGCAGGATCAGTCGAAGAGGAAGGATGAATACAATGCCGAAGCCTACGCGGCCATCACCGAGAATACCTTCCTGACCTCGAAGGAGAACCCTCTATCGACCTTCTCGATCGATGTGGATACGGCGAGCTACTCGAATGTGCGGCGGTTTTTGCAGGCCGATCAGCGTCCCCCGGCGGACGCGGGGCGGATCGAGGAACTCGTAAATTATTTCCCCTACTCCTATCCGCAGCCGGAGGGGAAGGTGCCCTTCTCGGTCAATGTGGAAGTAGCACAGGCGCCCTGGGACAAGCAGCATCAACTGGCGCGCATCGCGCTGAAGGGCCGCGAGGTCGCGACGGAGAATTTGCCTCCGAGCAACCTGGTTTTTTTGGTTGATGTGTCGGGGTCGATGAACGAGCCGGCGAAGCTGCCGCTGCTGAAGCGGAGCCTACAGGCGCTGGTAGAGCAGGTGCGGCCGAACGACCGGGTGGCGATCGTGGTGTATGCTGCCAAAACCGGCGTGGTGCTTCCCTCTACCTCGGGTAAGGATCGGACCCGCATCCTTGAGGTGATAGAGAGCCTGAAGACCGGAGGGTCGACCAATGGCGAAGCCGGGATCAAGCTCGCCTACAAGCTGGCCGAGGAGAACTTCGTGAAGGACGGCAGCAATCGCGTGATTCTCTGCACGGACGGCGATTTCAACGTCGGCCTGACGAGTGATAGCGAGTTGGTGAAGCTGATCGAGAAAGAGCGCGAGTCTGGCGTGTTTCTCTCCGTGCTGGGCTTTGGCACGGGGAACCTGAAGGACTCCAAGATGATGAACCTGGCGGACAAGGGGAATGGCAACTACGCTTACATTGATACTTTCAGCGAAGGCCGCAAGGTGCTGGTCGAGCAGATGGGCGGCACGCTCTTCACCATCGCGAAGGATGTGAAGATCCAGGTGGAGTTCAATCCCGCCAAGGTGGCCGGATATCGCCTCATAGGGTACGAGAAGCGCCTGCTGGCCAAGGAGGATTTCAACGACGACAAGAAGGATGCCGGAGAGATCGGCTCGGGCCACTCGGTGACCGCCCTCTACGAGATCGTGCCCGCCGGGATGGCATTGCCCGATCAGCCTTCGGTGGATGCGTTGAAGTACCAGACTCCTGCGGCAACTCCAGTGGAGGAGGAGTCCAAGAGGACCGCCAAGACTTCGGACGAGCTCTTCACCGTGAAGCTGCGCTACAAAGCGCCCGATGGCGACAAGAGCGAACTCATCGAAGTTCCGGTGGCTTCCGCAGCGGACAAGGCCTTCGACAAAGGCTCGGAAGACTTCCAATTCGCCACGGCGGTGGCGGCCTTTGGAATGAAGCTGCGCGATTCCAAGTACGACGGAGATATCTCGTGGAAGGAGATCCAAAAGATCGCGCGGCGCAGCCTGGGCGAGGACGCCGGGAGCTACCGCGCAGAGTTTCTCACCCTGGTGGAGAAGGCCTCAAAACTGCGCGATTTCAAGGACGACGAGGACAGGGACTAAAAGTTCAAGCGAGTTCCAGAAGGGCGTACGGGCCATCGAAGCCATCGCCCTTCTCGAGTTCAATCCATCCGTGGGCGAGATAGAATTTCATAGCGCGGGTATTGGCCAAGGTACACTTGAGCCGCCATGGTCGCGGGTAGAAGGCCGCGAGGGAATTGAGCAGCAGCGGACCCAGACCACGGCTCTGGGCCGAAGGGTGAATGAAAAGGTGGTGGATAAAGGTGTCTTGCTCCCACACCGCGGCGAAGCCGAGCGGAGGATCGTCAAACTCATGGACGACAAAGAGGCGCTCGCCCGCGGTGTCGCGGGTGAAATCGGCATTTACCTTGCTGATGGAGGGGAGCCAGTCCGCCTTCTCCTTACAAAGATGATAGATGTCCGCGAGGATGGGATAATCCTCAGGAGTGGCAGGTCGGCAGTGAAAATGTGCGGTGGGCGCGTGCACGCTGAGACGGAAAGCGGAGAAAGTCGGAAGCCAAGCCGTTATCAAGCTGGCCGGATGCGGCCCGGGACCTCTTCGAGAAATGGCGCAACACGGGCAGAGCACCCGCGGAAAACGCTATTTCTTCTTCTTAGCTTTTTTGCGCTGGGCCTCGCGATAGAGGCGGATGCGCTCGGCTTGACGCGCAAGATAGGTGGGGTCTTCCTCGATCTTGCGACGGCGCCACTCGGCCTTGCGGTCGGCTTCGGCCTTGCGGAACTCCTCGCTGGTCCAATACTTGACCCCGTAGGCTCTGCGCATATGAGCATTGCGCTCGTTGATATCGGCATACGGCATGCCCGGAATATGCACAGACTAGGGCCCGGCGACAAGTGTAAGTTGTACGAAGGCGAAGGCGCCGAAACTAACGTTAAGGGAGAATTTCTCCCGCGAAGGCGAATTAGGAAACCGGCTCGGGGGCGACTTTGCGGCGAAGGGCGCGGAGGTGGTCGTACCCGACCAGCTTGCGGCCTTCCTCATCCCAAAGACGGAAGGTGAAAGATTTCATGCTTTTGCCCAGAGTCAGAGGCTCCACCTCGTGAAAGAGGGGGTCGGCATGGTGGCAATCTTCCAGATTGTAGTTGGGAATGCGGGGGCTGAGATGATGAATGTGGTGAAAGCCGATGTTGCCGGAGAACCACTGGAGAATGCGGGGCAGCTTGTAGAAGGAGCTGCCTTCCAGGGCCGCCTGGAGGAAGGACCAGGATTCCTTGCGCTCCCAGTTGACGCCCTCGAACTGATGCTGAACGTAGAAGAGCCAGACACCAGAGGCCGCGCCGATAAAGAGAACCGCCAATTGGAGAATGAGATAGGCCTTCCAGCCGAAGAGGAAAGACATGGCCACGACCATGAGGAGGAGGGAGAAATTCGTGATATGGGTGAAGCGCCGGGTGGTCTTGGTCGCTTTCTTTAGCGGCACGCGATGCAGGATAAGAAAAAGCACAAGCGGCGCGATCACGAAAAGAACGATCGGGTTGCGGTTGAGGCGGTACCAGAAGCGGGTCATGCGTGGAGCCGCCAGATATTCCTCCACCGTCATGGTCCACACGTCGCCCATGCCGCGGCCATCGAGATCACCGGCATTGGCATGGTGCACGGAGTGCTCCCAGCGCCAGTGGTGGTAGGACGTGAAGACGAGCAGCCCGGTAAAAAATCCGCAAATGTCGTTGGCCCGCTTCGATTTAAAGAAGGAGCCGTGGACACAGTCATGAAAAATTATAAAGATACGAACCTGTACGCCACCCGCGAGTACGGCCAAGCCGGCCGTGAGCCAGTAGGAGTAGGAGAGCGAGAGGTACATGAGGCACCAGAGGCCCACGTAGAGGCCGACGGAGTTGATGATCTGCCAAATGCTCCGAGCCAGCCGGGGGCGCTGATACGGGGTGACAATTTCGCGCCAAGCCGTTTTCTCGGCCGCTGCCTGGGGAATGTTCTCTGTAGGCAGAACGGCCTGATCGGAATTCATGTAATCCTCTACTTTCGCAGGATTTCGGGGCGAAGCCATCGAAAAAGGGGGGTGTTGGACCGAATTCCGGGTCTGTACGAAGGTAAATGAGGAAATATCGGGGCGCGAAAAACAGTTTTTTCACGCGCAAACGAACGCCGAAAAGCGATTTGGAGGATCATGTCCTTAACAATCCAGCCCTTTGCCGAGTTACGGGAACTTGATTCCATGGGAAGACCAGAAGAGGAGAATGTCTCCAAGCCGGAGCGAATTGCCTCGCTTACGGCCGGAGCCGGGCTGGTGGCCTTTGGGGCCACGCGGCGCTCCTGGTGGGGGTGGCTGCTGGCCCTGGCCGGAGGAGCGCTCATGTATCGGGGCGGCTCGGGCCATTGCGAAGTGTACCGGCGCTTGGGAGTGGATACGGCCCGGCCTCACGCCGCACGGGGAGTGCCCGATCACAAGGGGGTGAAAGTGGAGCAAACCGTCTTCCTGGAGCGGCAACCGGAGCAGGTCTACCGCTACTGGCGGCGGATCGAAAACCTGCCGCGCTTCATGCCCCACCTGATCTCGGTGGAGGAGAAGAACGACCGCATCTCCCATTGGGTGGCCAATGGGCCAGGCGGGACGAAGCTGGAATGGGATGCGGAAATCCTGGTCGATCGCGAGGGAGAGTTGATTTCCTGGGAGTCCATCCCGGGAGCGCAGGTGGAGAACGCGGGCTCGGTCTGGTTCCAGCCGCAGGATGGCGGCACGCGGGTAAAGCTCTCGATGAAATACAATCCGCCAGCCGGAATGTTGGGGGCGACCGTGGCCAAAATCCTCGGACAGGCGCCCGAGCAGCAGTTGGCTTCCGATCTCAAGCGCTTCAAGAAGCTCCTCGAAAACGAGGAGCAATTTCTGGAGTGGGAGTTTCGCGAAGGACGCAGCGGGTAAAATCGGCTTGCGAGGACGAGGGGCTTCGGCAACGGTGCTGGCCTAATGTCCGGAGGCATCGACCAGACTGAGGAAAAGGCGCGGAACGCGCTGTTTGTCTACGCCGCGATCGTGGTGGGGGCGCTGGCCATCGCGCTCGATTTTGCGTCCGTGGACCTCGCACTGCCGGCCCTGGAGGGGCAGTTCGGGCTGGATTTTGAAAGCGTCCAATGGGTGATCAACGGCTACGTGCTGGCTTTTGCCGTGCTGATGGTGGCTGGTGGCAAGCTGGCCGATGCGTATGGACGCCGGAAAGTATTCCTCATCGGCATGGGCATCTTTGCGCTGGCTTCGCTGCTGGGCGGGGCGGCCTGGAGTGGAGGCGCGGTGATTTTCTTTCGAGTGCTCCAGGGAACGGGCGCGGCCTTGTTGTGGCCGGCCATGATCGGCATGGCCTGCGACGCCGTGGGCGAGGGGCGTCGCTCGGTGGCGCTCGGCCTCATCTTTGGCACCTGTTCGGTGGGCAACGCGGCGGGGCCACTGGTGGGCGGAGCGCTGGTGGAGGGGAGTTCGTGGCGGTGGGTGCTGTGGATCAACGTGCCGATGGCGCTCTTTGCCATTTTACTCACGCTTTGGAAAGTGCCGCGGGATAAAGTTGGTACCACCCACCCGCGCAATGACTATGCCGGCATGGTAACCCTCACGAGCGGGCTGGTCGCGCTGATGATGGTTATCTATCAGGTGCAATCGTGGGGCTGGACGGACCCGCGAACGATCGCGCTGGAGGTTGCCGCGGTGGTGTTGTTGGGAGCATTTTTCATCATCGAGCAAAAGGCCCCTGAGCCGCTGGTGCCGCCGGATTTGATGAAGAACCGGGAGATTCAGGTGCTGTGCTTTTGCGTGCTGATCATCTGCGAATTGTTCTTCATCGTGCTGCTGTACTACACGCAATACGCGCTGAAATTTCTGGGAGATGATCCGGTTGCGGCGGGTGCGCGGGTTGTGCAATTCATGCTCACGTATGGCGCAGTCTCGTACTTTGGCGGGCCGCTCACCGCGCGGTTTGGCACGCGGAGGCTGCTTCTGTTGGGCTTGGTTTGTGGAACCGTGGCGACCGGATTGCTGGGCTATTTTGGCCCCGGCTCGTCGTGGCTCGCCTACAATGGTTCGCTGGTGCTCCTGGGTCTGAGCGTGGGCCTGGTGATCCCGACCGTGAGCGCCCGTGCGATTGAAACAGCCGGAGCGGAACGAGCCAGTCTGGTGAGCGGCATCACCTTCATGTGCCAGCTGGCCGGCTCGGCCTTCATGCTGGCGGTGAATACGGCGATCTTCAGCATCATCTCTGCGTTAACCATGGATCGGCTCTTGGCCCAGGAAGGCGTGGTGCTCACCCCGATCCAACAGCAGGCGGTGGAGCAGGTGATGGCGGGCGCGCACACGCTGCATCAAATGCCTGCCCAGACCATGAGTGCCGTGGCGCACCTATCGGCTATCCTCAACCAAGCCTATTGCGAGGGGCTGCAGGTGATTATGTGGGTCAACGGCGCGTTGGTGCTGGTGGCCTTGCTGCTCGCCTGGCGCTTCGTGCCCAAGCAGGAAGGGAAGGCCGGCGGCTAGCGTCTCACTGCAGCACCTCGTCAGTCACGACGTGGAAATTTTCCAGGGTGTGCAGGCCGAAGACGGTGGTAAGGGCGCAATCGCTGGCGTCGCGGCCGCGGGCCATCACGATGCGGCCAATGCGGCGGGTATTGTGGCGCGCGTCGAAAGTGTACCAGCGCCCGCTCAGGAAAACCTCAAACCACGCACTGAAATCCATGGGATAGGGCACGGGCGGAATGCCGATATCACCAAGATATCCCGTGGCATAGCGGGCCGGGATATTGAGGCAGCGGCAGAGCGTGATGGCGAGGTGGGTAAAGTCGCGGCAGACGCCGGTCTTTTCGCGATAGGCATCCAGCGCGCTGCGGGTGGCGCGAGCCTTGAGATAGTCGAAGGTGAGGTGGTCGTGAACGAAATCGCACACGGCCTGCACCATGGCCCAGCCGCCCTGGATCTTGCCAAATTTGTCCCACGCGAGCTGGAGCAATTCGCTGTCGGCCTCGCAATAGCGGCTGGGGAGAATGTAGGGGAGAGTGACGAGGGGCAAATCGCGGACGTCCTCGTGGACCGCCTCCGGCTCGTAGGGATCGAGCTCTCCACTATCGCGCACCATGGCGTCGTTGGTGAAACGAACGAGACCCGCGGGGACTGAGATGCGTCCGCAGTGGTTGCCGAAATGATCGAAATATTCCTCCACCGGGAGGATGGGATCGATGTGGAAATTCTCCGGCGCCACGAGATCGTCTTCCCGGGAAGGATGAACCCGGAGGGCAAAGAGGACGGAAGTGGGAACGCTGAGATTGAGGGAAATGTCGTAGCCGATTCGGATTAGCATGGGATGAGTTGGCGGGGCCACTCAGACACGACGCTGAACAGCAAGCGCGCCCCGAGCGCCAGAGCGCTTTCATCAATATCGAATGTGGGCGTGTGCAAGGGCGTACTTTCTTTGTCGGGGAATTTCACGCCGAGACGCATCATGCAGCCTGGCACCTGGGTGAGGTAGTCGGCAAAATCCTCCGCCCCCATGCTGGGCAGGCCCTCGGTGACCACATGGGCCGGGCCGAGGAGCTTTTGCGCGACCGCCGTGCAGTGGGCCGTGAGGCGGGGATCATTAACCACGCCGTTGAGCTGGCGCTCAAAGGTGGGCCGGATTTCTCCGCCAAAGGCCAGGGCGACTCCCTGGCAAATGCGAATGAGACGCTCGCGGGTCTCGACTGATACCGCCGGATCGAGCGTGCGAATGGTGCCTCGGAGCATCGCCGTATCGGGAATCACATTCGTACAATGGCCCCCGACGATCTGACCTACCGTGACGATGGCGGGCCGGCGTTGATCGGTCTGGCGTGGGATCGCCTGGTAGATCGTGGTAAGGAGATGAGCCGCGATGGCGATGGGATCGATGGTAAGATGCGGCCGCGCCCCATGGCCTCCGCGACCACGCACCTCGATGGTAAAATCCTGGCAGCAGGAAGTCTGTGGGCCTGGCACGATGGCCACGTGACCGGCGGGCAACGCGGGATCGACGTGGAAGGCGAGGATGGCTTGCGCACCCTCCACCGCACCGGCGGTTACCATGTCGAGTGCGCCCTGGCCAGCCTCCTCAGAGGATTGAAAGATGGTGCGCCAGCGCACGGGCAATGCCGCCGCGCGATGCAGCTCCAGCGTCGCGCCCAAGACCATGGCAGCGTGGGCATCGTGCCCGCAGGCGTGCATTACACCCGGAGCGGTGGAGCGATACGGCGCCTCGCTTTCCTCCGTGATGGGAAGCGCATCGATATCTGCGCGCAGGGCGATGATCGGAACATCGGAGGAGGCCTGGTCCTCGGTGATCAGGCCTACCCCCCCCGGGCCATGGCGATGCGGGATGCCCGCCGCGGTGAGCTGTCCGCTGAGAAAGGCCGTCGTCTCGTATTCCTGCCCACTGAGCTCGGGATGGCGATGCAGATGGCGGCGGACTTCGGTGAGGTCAGGGATCGAAATCACGCTGCATCTATAACATGGCCTGCGCCGTCGAACAAGGCATGCTCTTCGAGCCATGCGGCTCCGCTTGCTTCACTCCGAGAGTAACTCGGCACCTTCCAGTGCCAGCAGGCGGGTCTTGGTCAGTACGCCGCCAGGCGCGGAAAAGCCCGTCATCTTGCCACTGGCCGCGACCACGCGATGGCAGGGCACAATGAGGGGCCAGGGATTGGAGCCCAGCGCCGTGCCGATGGAGCGCGAGGAGGTGGCGGGGAGGGAGAGTTCGCGGGCGATATCGCCGTAGCTTTTGGTATGGCCGGCGGGGATGGCCTGCGTGCGGCGAAAGACGGATTGCTGGAAATCGCCCACCAGAGACCAGAGCAGAGGCGTGCTGGAGAAGTCCTGAAAGTCTCCTTCAAAGTGCCGCTGCACGCGCGCGATCAGCTCGGCGATCCAGTCGGGCAGAGGCTCGGCGGTCGAGGGAGCCTGGCTGAAGAACTCAAAGCGGGTCAGGGCCGAGTCCATCCACGCGACGCCGCAATTCCCGAATTTGGTGGGAAAGCTCATCTGCGGCATCGGGCAATCTAAAGGTGGAAATGTCCCCAAATCAATACACTCTTCCATTTGATGCGTCTCTTTAAGACCGCGATGCGATGGGTGACCGGCCTGCTGATGGTGGCGGCGGGGGCCAACCATTTCCTGCACGAGGCGCTCTACGTTGGGATCATGCCCCACTATTTTCCCTATCCACGCGAGCTGGTTTGGATCAGTGGAGTGGCCGAGATGGTGCTCGGTGCGGCTCTGCTGGTGCCGAAGCTGCAGGTGGCGGCGGCGTGGGGTTTGATCGCGCTGCTTGTGGCGGTGTTCCCCGCGAATATCAATATGCTGCAACACCCGGAGGTGCTTCCCCAAGCCCCGCTTTGGGTGCTCTGGCTGCGCCTGCCCCTCCAAGCCGTCTTCATCGCCTGGGCCTACTGGTTTACGCGGCGCGGCCGCGAAGGGACGCGGTGAAGGGGCGGCAACCGATATATCCTCGGAAGCCCCTCCTAAATGCGCATCGAAGATTACGGATTCCTGAGTGACACCCAGACTGCCGCCCTGGTCGGCCGGAACGGCTCCATCGACTGGCTATGCATGCCGCGATTCGATTCGGCGGCGTGTTTCGCCAAGCTGCTGGGCGACGACGAGAACGGCTTTTGGAAGATCGCCCCGACCGCTGAAGTGGCGCGGGTGAAGCGGTCCTACCGCGACCACACCTTGATCCTCGAAACGGAATTTGAAACCGAAACCGGCCGTGTGCGCCTCATCGACTGCATGCCGGTTCGCGACGAATATCCGGATGTCGTCCGCATTGTGGAGGGAGTGGAAGGCCGGGTGAAGATGTCGATGGAATTGGTGATTCGTTTTGAGTACGGCCGCATCGTCCCCTGGGTGCAGGCCGACGATGGAGGCATCCTGGCCGTGGCCGGGCCGGATGCGCTGCTGCTGCGCAGCGATGTCAAAACCTACGGCGAAGGTTTTACGACCAAGGCGGATTTCACCGTGCGGCCTGGGGAGAAAAAGGCCTTCGTTCTCACTTGGTTTCCCTCCTATAGAAAGCGTCCCAAGGCCGTGAAGTCCGCCACCAGCGTGGCGCGGACCGAGCGCTACTGGCACGCCTGGGCCAGGAAATTCAAGGGCACCCATCAATGGGCCGATGATGTGCGCCGCTCGCTGATGGTGTTGAAAGGCCTGACCTTCGCGCCTACCGGCGGCATTGTCGCAGCTGCGACGACTTCGCTCCCCGAGCTGATCGGTGGGGCCCGCAATTGGGATTACCGCTTCTGCTGGCTGCGCGATGCCACCTTCACGCTCTACTCGCTGCTCGATGCTGGCTATCTTGAGGAGGCCGAATCATGGCGCGACTGGCTGCTGCGGGCCATCGCCGGCAAAACCAGCCAGCTCCAGATCATGTATGGTGCGGCGGGCGAGCGTGATTTGACCGAACTGGAATTGCCCCACCTGAAGGGCTACGAGAATTCGCGACCCGTACGCATCGGCAATGCGGCGGTGAATCAATTCCAACTCGATGTCTACGGCGAGGTGGTGGATACCATGCACCAGGCGCGCAAGGCGGGCATGAAGACGAGTAAGTGGGGACGGCAAATGTTGCGGCTGATCATTGAGTTCGTTGCGGAAAATTGGCGGGAACCCGACGAGGGCATCTGGGAGGTGCGGGGCGGACGGAGGCATTTTGTCCATTCCAAGATGATGGCCTGGGTGGCCCTGGATCGCGCGGTGAAGACCTGCACCGAGCGAGGGCTCAAGCAGGACGCCGCGCGTTGGGGCAAGGTGCGGGACCAGATCCATCGCCAGGTCTGTCGATATGGATATGATCGCGAGCTCGGCGCGTTCACCCAGTCCTACGGCGACAAGCATCTCGACGCCAGCCTCCTCATGATGCCGCTGGTCGGCTTCCTGCCACCGGAGGACCCTCGTGTCATCTCGACCATCGAGGTGATCCGGCGTGACCTGATGGTGGACGACTTCGTGCTGCGGTACCGGCGCGACGCGTCGAATACTTCGAAAGGCCTGCCAGCCGCCGAGGGCGCATTCTTGCCGTGCACCTTCTGGCTGGCCGATTGCCTGCACCTCACTGGTCGGTCTGAGGAGGCTCTGGAGATTTTTCAACGCTTGCTGAGCCTGCGCAACGACCTGGGCCTGCTGGCCGAGGAGTACGATCCGCGCGCGAAACGCATGCTGGGAAATTTTCCCCAGGCCTTTTCGCATGTGGCCCTGGTCAATACCGCCAGCAATCTTACGCGTCCCCGCGGCCCGGCGAAGAAGCGCGGAGAATGTCGCTGAGGTGTGGGCGGGAAAGTGCTAGGGTCCCGCCATGGCCAACTTTCGGATCTACGCGGACCTGCTTTTACCCGGGGACGCAGCGCGTCTGCTCACCGAAGGGGTAAGCCCGCACGAGACATTGTTTTCGCAAAAGCCCGCCGGATCAGCGCTGGTGCGAGCGGAAGTGGATGCAAGATTTGCCACGGTGGACGTGGCCTTTGGGCAGCCGGATGAGGCGGCGGTGCTGGCCTCCGATCGGCTGCGCTGGATCCACATCAGCTCAGCGGGCTACACTCGGTACGATACGCCGGAGTTTCGCCAGGCGGCCAAGGCCAGGGGCCTGATGGTGACGACGAGCTCGACCGTCTATGCCGAGCCCTGCGCGGACCAGGTGCTGGCCTTCATGTTGGCCCAGTCGCGGCAGTTGCCGGTGGCACTCGATACACGCTGCACCCACCAGGACCCTCGCTGGCAGGCCTTTCGGAACACCTGCGTGCCGCTGAAAGGAGCCAATGTGTTGATTTTGGGCTACGGCGCGATCGGCCGGCGCTTGGTGGAATTGCTGCGGCCCTATGAGATGGAGATTGTCGCCCTGCGGCGTCAGGCTGTGAGCGAAGAAGGGGTGACAGTCATCACGGCGGAGCAACTCCCGGCGGCCCTCGGAAAGGCGCAGCACGTCATCAATATTCTGCCCGCCAGTGGCGCAACCGTGGATTTTTTCTCGGCGGAACGCTTTGCCGCCATGGCTCCCGGAGCTGTCTTTTACAATATCGGGCGCGGCGACACCGTGAACCAGGAGGCGCTGCTGGCGGCTTTGCGGTCGGGCCGTTTGGGGGCGGCCTGGCTGGACGTCACCAGCCCGGAGCCCCTGGCGGATGACCACCCCTTGCGGCGCGAGCCCCGTTGTCACATTACCCCGCATGTCGCAGGCGGACAGGCGGATGAGAAGGGCGTGCTGGTGCGGCACTTCCTGGCCAACTTTCAGCGTTTTCTCGAGGGCGCCCCGCTGAAGGATCGCGTGATCTAGTCGGGCCGCCGCATCTCAAAGCGGTCGGTCGTGCGGCAGTACCAGTCGGGCTCGCATAGGCCCGATCAGCATGCTGGTTCTCGAGGTCGAGTTCCATGCGGGATCTGTCGGTTCAATCGCCGGATTTGGCGAGCGCTTTTGCCGGGGTTCCCTTTGGGACAGGTCTGGGTTCTCAAATTTTGAAATTAGTAACTGGTTGCGTGACGGGAATTTAAGTGTTGCCCATCTCCTTCGCGGAGAGCCAGATAGCCCCGAAAATGCCCAGTAGTCTGGAGAGGGGAGCCATTTTTTTCTTTATTACGGCCAAAGTAGGAGTTGACTACTAGGATGAACCTTAAAGTGGGCGTAGTGCAGAAAGTCATTTTGACAGGCTTGGTGATCGGCCTCGCGGTTACGGGAATGCAGGCCGCTGAGAAGCCGGGCAAGGTCCAGATCATTAAGGCCAGCGGCGACGTGGTGGCGATTCGCCAATCCGATCACAAGAGCGCGCCAGCCAAGACTGGCGATATCGTGCAGGAAGGTTCAACCATCAAGACCGGCAAAGATTCGACCGCGGTTTTGCTCTTTGGCAATGGCTCGGCGATCACGGTGAAACCCGAGAGCTCCTTCTCGGTGGATGTGTTCCAACAGGACCCCTTTGACGCCGCCAATACGAATTACAAGGATCTCCAGGCTGAGCCCTCGAAGTCGAAGACCAAGGTAACCGTCTCCAACGGTGAGATCGTGGGTGACATGCGCAAGCTCAACAAGGGATCGAGCTGGGATTTCAATACGCCGCTCGGCGTGGCGGGTATCCGTGGCACGAAGGTCTATATCAAGGTGACCAAGGATTCAAATGGCAAGGTCACTGTCCATGTGTCCGCGGCGGAAGGTCTGGTGGTGGTGACGACCAAGTCGGGTCAAACTTATCAGGTCGCCAAAGGCGAGGAGATCACGCTTTCCTACAATGAAGCCACCCCGAATGACGTGACGGCTTCGACCTCCAAGCTCACTCCCGAGCAGCAGGCCGAGATCGAGCAGACGGCCGATCAATCCGTGGAGCTTATCCCCGGCCAGCCTTTCACTCCCCCAGCCGATACCGGCCTCGATGCGATCGGCACGGGCGATCAGGGCGTGGGTACGGTCGGCACTCAGATCGGTGGCAGCGGCGGTGGCGGTGGCAATGGTGGCTCCAATCCAACGCCTACTCCGTCTCCCGCAGTGAGCCCTAATCCCGGCTCGTAAAGGTCAGGGCTAGATTTCAATTTCCCCTGCGGCGGGAGAACGCTATACGAGGGGGGCTTTGACGAAGTCTCCCCGTTTCAAGAACCTGCCGCCCGGCTTGATCGCCGGCCTCCTGACGATTTGCCTGCTCTGGACCCTGGCGTCGCAGGTGGCGGTGTGGCCTTCTCGAAAAGGACCCGTTTTGAAGGGGCCCGATGGGATGCTCAGCCCGTTGGAAGACTGGACCATCGACAAGCGGATTCAGAATCGCGGCTCCCTGCCACCGCCGCTTAAGTTGATCTACGTGGATGTGGACACCAAGGCTCTGGAGGAGATTGGGAACTTTCCGTGGAACCGAAGCCACTACGCCGAAGCGCTCGATGCGCTCTTTGACTACGGCAGGGTCAAAGCAGTTGGGATGGATTTTGTCTTCTCCGACAAGGGCATTCCGGACCTGGGCCGGGAAGAAGCCAAGGCCGGAACGGTCGCCTTGGGGCGCAGCGTCTATAGGCATCGCGACGTCGTGCTCGGTGCCACTTATTTGGCGGAAAAACCCCAGGGCATTACCGGTAAGCGGGTGGAATTTCCCTTTCTCTTCAAACTCCGTGAGGCCAAGGAAACGGATCTGCCAGAGACGGCGGATCTCAGGGGGGTCGGCAAAAACGGGCTGATCGATGTGCTCCGAGGCGGGCGATTGGTTCCTTTTTTCGCGGCTACTGAATTCCAGAATTACTACCCGCTCAGTTTGCAGCTTGCTCTCGCCTATTGGGGATTGGACCCGGACGCGATCAAGATCACGAAAAACGAGATGCAAATCCGCCGGCCGGATGGTTCGTTGGTCAGCCGCATCCCGCTCGTGCTTGGTCAATTATTCGAACCAAACTGGTTTGCATCATGGGCCTCGAGCGAGACCTCACGGCGCAGCATTTCGGACGTGATCGCGGCGGGCAAGATGATGGCCGACGGCACCGAAGCGGAAAAAAAAGCAGCGGCCGATTTTTTCCAGGATTTCCAGGATGCCATCGTCTTGATCGGGCCGGTGGACCCCCTGTTGAAAGACGTGGCTCCTACACCGATTGATTCGGTTGCCGTTCCATTGGTTTCGGTCCATGGCAACGCGCTCCAAACCCTCGTGTCCGGGAGGTACCTCATCCGTGCGCCCATTTGGGCAAATGTTATTCTCATTTTTACGCTCGGCCTGCTCGCGGCCTCGCTTTCCGTGCGGCATCGGAGGTGGTCGGTGCAAAAGAGAATTGTCTCGGCGGCTGTGGTACTGGCCTACGTTCCGGCCGCCTTCCTGGTCTTTAGCTGGTTCGATTTGCTGCTTCCGATTGTCGCGCCGGTGGGGGCGGTATTCTCCTGCTCTTTCCTGGCGCAACTCTGGCAGCTCGGGTTGGAAGAGGCGCAGCGCCGGAGGATGACCAAGCTTTTTGGTTCCTATCTATCTCCGCAGATCGTGAACCAGATGGTGGAGCAAGGAATCAACCCCGAAGTCGGTGGGTCAGAGGTCGAGATCACCGCGCTCTTTAGCGATATCGAGGCCTTTTCGCGCCTCTCTGAGGACCTCACCCCCAGTGATCTCGTGGAGCTCATGTGTGAGTACCTCACGGAGTGCACTGCGGCGATCCACGAGACGCAAGGCACGCTCGATAAATATGTCGGCGACGCCATCATTGCGATCTATGGAGCGCCGCTTCCCTGCGAGAATCACGCGGCGGCGGCCTGTCAGGCTGCGCTGGGCATTCAGTTGGCGCAGGATGCCCTCGGCAAGCGCTGGGCCCGGGAGGGCAGCCGCTGGCCGAAACGGGCCCACGAAATGCGCACCCGCGTCGGTCTCAATACCGGCCTCGCCGTGGTGGGCAATCTTGGCTCGGAGGTGCGCTTCAACTACACCATGATGGGCGATAACGTGAACCTCGCTCAGCGCATCGAGGCGGCCGCGGCTCACTTTGGAGTGAAGATTCTGGTCTCGGGCGCGACTTATCTGGAAGCGGCGGAATACAATGAGGATTTCGTGTTTCGGCACATCGATCGCATCCTCGTGCCAGGCCGCACCCAGCCGGTGGAGGTCTTTGAATTGGTAGGCATGAAGGCGACGATCACGGAAAAGACCGCAGCTTGCCTCCAGGCCTACGGCGACGGCTTGAAATGCTACTTTGCGGGCGATTGGGCTGGGGCAATCGCCGCGTTTCGAATTTCGGCCGAGGAAGAGACACGGTTGCGCGCGATCAATCCCTCCACCGTCATGCTGCAGCGATGCGAGGGCTTTTTGCAGTCGCCGCCGCCGAAGGGCTGGGATTTTGCTTCGCAGTTGCGCAAGGCTTAGTCGGCAATTGCTGGTGTTACAAGATTGTCACAAGCGCGGAAGTGCGCTTGGCTGAAGAAGAAGACAATTCTTTTCGACGATTTGCCTATGCCCGATGCGATTCCGTTAGTTTCCATCAAGGACCTGCACAAAAGCTACGACGAGGTGCAGATCCTCAAGGGCGTAAGCCTGGAAATGGAAGAGGGCGACCTGGTCTCGATCATCGGACCATCCGGCTGCGGCAAGAGCACTTTTTTGCGGTGCATGAACTTTCTGGAGGTACCCGATGCCGGGCGCATTTCCATCGCCGGGGTCACCATCGATTGTCGCGGGCTCGACGAGGCACCGCCCGCGGATCTTGAGGAGAGCGCCCATGCCCTTCGGCAAAAGGTCGGCATGGTCTTCCAGCAGTTTAATTTGTTCCCCCATCGCACCATCCTGGAAAACGTCGCCCTTGCGCCGCAGGTGGTGCGCGGCGTGGCCCGGGAAGATGCCGAGAAAAACGGCCGGGTCATCCTCGAGAAAGTTGGCCTCGGCGCCTTTGCGGATCGCTACCCCGCGCAGATGTCCGGCGGCCAGCAGCAGCGCGCCGCCATCGCCCGTGCCCTGGCCATGAATCCCAAGGTGATGCTTTACGACGAACCCACCAGCGCGCTCGATCCCGGCCTCGTCGACGAAGTCCTCAAAGTCATGAAGGACCTCGATGCCGAAGGCATGACCCAAATCGTCGTCACCCACGAGATGCGCTTTGCCCGCGATGCCAGCGACTACATCGTCTACATGGAAGGCGGCCACATCGTGGAGATCTCCGACGAGGACGAAATCTTTACCAACCCCAAGGACGAACGGACTCGCCAGTTCCTGAGGAGGTTCATCTAATGCGCCCGCTTGCTTTTCTCTTTCTCGCCCTAGCCCTTCCCTTGCTCGCCCGGGCCGACGAGCCCACGCTGCGCTGGGGCGCGGCCACCGATAGTAACGCCCCGTATGGCTTCTACAACGCCCACGGCAAGCTCACCGGTTTTGAATACGAGATCATCACCGCCGTCGCCAAGCAGATGGGTCGCAAGCCGGTCTTCGTGCCCAATAGCTGGGACGGGCTCATCCCCGGCCTCGGCCGCAATCTCTACGACTGCGTGATTTGCGGCATCGAGATCACCCCCGCCAAGGCGAAGGAGGTGCTCTTTAGCGACCCCTATTACGTGACCTTCGAGCAATTGGTCGATCGCAAGGGCACCCCTCCCATCACCTCGCTGGATCAACTCGCCGGCAAGGGCATCGGCACTCTGGATCAGACGGCCGCGCAGCTCATGCTCGAAAAGACGCCCGGCGTAAAGGCCATCCCCTATCCCGAAGAGGTCAATGCCTATGCCGACGTGGCCAACGGGCGCATCTTCGGCGTGTTGCTGGATTATCCGATCGCCAAGTACTACGCCTCGGGCAATCCCGCCCTGCAATTCACCGGCCCTTCCTTTGGCCAGATCCAGTACGGCATCGTGGTCAAGCAGGGCAACACCGCTCTCCAGCAGGAGATCAACCAGGCGCTCGCCGCCATCGTGGCCAGCGGAGAACTGCGGGATATCCTCTCCCGGTGGGCCTTGTGGACTCCCATGGCTGCCGGAGCCTTTGGCCAGCCCGAGGAGCCATCCGTGCCCGACACGGAATTCAAGAATTTCATGGCCACCCATTCGGGCCAGGTCAGCCTCATGGATCGCCTCCGGAGCTATGCGGGCAATTGGCGTCTGCTTAAGGATGCCACCCTGCTCACGCTCGGCGTTTCCATTAGCGGTATGATTCTTGCCGTGGGCCTGGGCTTTACCCTCGCCATCATGCGGGTCTTTGGCGCGTGGCCTCTCCGCTGGATCGCCACACTCTATATCGAGTTGGTCCGCGGCACTCCATTGCTCATTCAATTGCTCTTTATTTTCTACGGCCTGCCCAACATCGGCATCAAGTTGGATCCCATGTTTGCGGGCATCCTCGGCCTGGGGTTGAACTACGCCGCCTACGAGGCGGAAAACTATCGCGCCGGTTTGCTGGCCATCCCGAAAGGCCAGATGGAGGCGGCTCGCGCCCTGGGGATGACGCGTCCTCAGGGGCTCCGCTTCGTGGTCATCCCCCAATCCTTCCGGCTCGTGCTGCCGCCTGTGACCAATGATTTCATTTCCCTGCTCAAGGACTCGTCCCTCGTCTCCGCCGTCACCTTGATCGATCTTACCGGCGCCTACACCCGCATCGCCACCCAGACCTTCGACTACTTCGGCACCGGCATCCTCATTGCCGCCATCTACCTGCTTATCGGCCTGCCCTTCGTGCGCCTCGCCCGCTACACCGAGGAAAAGCTCGCCGTCGATCAGCGCCGCCCCGGCCAAAGGCCCGGGCTGCTCCCCGCTCTAAAGGCCAAAAAAGCCTGATCCGAGCGGTACTAGGATAAGCCCATCCCGACGCCTCCGGCGCAACGTGACCGGAGGGTAGGGACGTCTCGCCGCAGGCGTCCGACTATTCGAGCGAGAACACTCTTGGCCTGTGCCACCATTCCGTCGGAGCGCCCCGCCATCTCTTCCTCCATTGCGGAATTTTCCCAAACCGTCTCTATCTTAGTGTCATTCAGGCCTGAGCCCGACTCTGGCCCAGCTCCACTTTGGCCGGCTCGATCTTCGTCAAGGCTGGCCCCGCTGGAACATGCTATTCACCCCGGCCTCGGCCCAGGGCGCGGCATGGGGCGCAAAAAACCCCGGCAGCTCCGGGCTATACCGGCTCGCGTTTTCAAAATACGTCTCGTTTCCCGGAGCTCCCAGAAGCTCTCCACGGCTGCCTAGCACGATGGAGTCGGGGCTGGCCGTATCGGCCTTGCGCCATGGGGCAAACCCGAAGCCTCCGGCATTTCCGTCCCTCCCCAGCTGTTTCAAAAGATCGGGGGCTGGCCCTCCTGAGAGGTGTGGGAGATTTTCCCGGCCATCGGTCGCGCCAATAAAATACCTGCTGGCCGAGGGGAAAAGCCCAAGCCCATCGGTCACGGCGAGCGGGTTATTCATCGCATACGAGTAGATGTTCATCCCGGGAATCTCCCCGAGTGGATTGCGGGACAGCCAGGCCGCATAGCCCAGCACGCGATACGGAGCGAGCGGCAGGCCGGTGCCCGGGCAGACAAAGAGTCCCGTGTAGCCAAAGTCCGCCTCGGTGTCGGCTGGTGTCTTCAAAGGGAGATCGGGATGGGTGCCGAAAGGCAGGTAGCTGGCCTTGGCGTCGACGAAGCCGCTGCCAAGCACCGCCTTGCGCACGGAGCCCTGCCAATCCTTCACGTAAAAAAGATCTGCATAGGCGCCCGCGACATACTTCGATTCGCCTTGGGGGAAATAGCCGGAGCGGGCGATTTCGGGAGCGCCTTCATTGCGCTGCTCGCAGATTTCGAGACCATCCCAGACGTAACGATACTCCACCTGCCGGACGCCATCCTGCACCTGCCGGATGCGGACCCGCCGGCCTAAGCCATCATAAGAATATTCCACCCGCTGTCCTTTCCCAAAGTCCATCGAGACCGGGCGATTTTCCGCATCCCAGGTGGCGGTAAAGGTGGGAGACTTGGTGAGATTCCCATTGGCGTCGAATTCCTGGGTGCCGCCGGAAGCCCCCGTCCGCGCGTTGACGTCATTGTAGGTGAATGTCCTCGTTTGTCCGGGCCACGCTGTGGTGAGCATATTCGAGTCCGCGTCGTAACTGTAGGTGATGGGATAATTCTTGGCGTCGCTCTGTGCGGCGACCTTGGTCAATTGGTCGCCCCCATCGTAGCTGTAGGTGAAGGTATCGGCCGTCTCGCCAGTACCCTGCGACTGCCGCGTGAGAAGGTTGCCCACCGGGGAATACGTATAGCTCTCCGTGAGGAGATCAGTCCCTCCGAAATGATGCGATAGGGTCTGCAGGCGAAAGTCTCCCTTCGCATCAAAATAGGTATAGTTGATCTCCTGTCCGCCGGGATACTTGGCGCTATCGAGCAGGCCATGGTCGTTGTAGTGATAGTCAAATGTACCCATGTTCGTGTGCGCCCTGGTTACCCGGCCGATCGCGTCGAAGGTGGTCTCCTGCAGATTGTCGCCCCCGTTGATCGTGCGCTTGATGGTGCGTCCGAGCGCATCGTAGGTGAAGGCCATGAGGTCGCCCGCCAGCGGGCCATCCACCGTGGCGAGACTGCCCGCTCCGTTGGTCTTCGCCGGCACATAGGTGTATTTGCTGCCGGTGCCTCCGATGCCATCCATCATCTGGTTGATGCGGGGATATACATTGTCCCAGGTCCAGGTCACCGGGGGCGTGGCCACCTTTCCCCCGCTATAGTCGATTCTTACGGGCAGGCCATCTTTTGCGTAGGTGTATTTCCGGGTCTGGCCCGCCGCATCGGTCGTTGAAGCCAGCGAAGCGTCCTTTGCATAATTGAAGGTGAGCTTGGTGCCATCGGCAAAGGTTCGCGAGGTCTCGCGCTTCAGGTAGTCGTACTCATAGGTGGTGACATGACCGAGGGGATCGGTCCGCTTCACGGTGTTGCCACCGGAGGAATATTCCCAGCGGGTGACGTGTTGCAAAGGATCGACGATCTTAATCAAACGCCCATTCGCGTCGAAGGTCTGCTCATAGGCCTTGCCTTCGCGATCCTGCATTCGGTCGACCCGGACGCCCATGAGTTCTCCGCTCGAAACCAGTTCAAAGGTGCCATCGGGATAGATGGTCCGCGCCTCGTGTTTCCAATCGTCGCGGCTATAGGTCAGCGTGTAGCCCGCCCGGGTGATCGTCTTGATTCCCCCTCCGGTTTGGTAGGTGTACTCGATGGGGCCGCCGAGCGGGGGATCCACCCTTTGGAGACACGTCCCCGCATAGCTATAGATGGTCTTTTGATTGAGGGGGTCGATCTTGGTGACGATATTATTCACCCCGCTCTCACTAAGGCTATAGCTGGTCGTACCGCCCGCGGCGTCGGTGTCGGCCATCTTCTTGTTCGCGGCATCATACGTTCTTCTCCAAAGCAGGTCGTATCCGGATTTCGTCTTTCGCCGTTGCTCGATGATATGCAGAACCGCAGTCGTTTTCGTGACCGTAAAGGTCAAAACCAACTGGGTTGAGCGCCCGACGGGATCCGTAAACAGAGGCAGGAGCACTTCTTTCTCCTTGGGACCGGGATCAGGGGTGGGAGTGGGTTTTGGCTTGGGCGTGGGCCTGCCTACGGGGGGGGCGGAGAGAGTGGAGGTGGACTTCGCGTACTGCCAGAGTTGCGTGTCGCCCGCCTCGAGTACGCGCGCGACTTTGCTCGCGGCGGGGGCGGCGCCCTCCTGCGTTGCCGAGGTCTGCTCGGGGTAATTGAACCAGACGCGGTTCTCCAGCGGAGACTTAATGCTCGAGGCCACCGGAGTGGTCACCCCGGCGTCTTCCCGGCCCTGCAGCCAATGGTAAACGGTCGCCGATGCGTAATCCCTCGGCTGGGCCTCCATCTGCGGCTTGTCCCAGGCAAAGGTATTTCGAAGGTTGAGGGAGCTGTTATCCACCAGGAACTCGACCGGCTTCTTCTTTTGGCCGACCGTCACGAGACTGGCCGGGGGCTTGGCGTCGGAGCCAGGCACGCTGGAGTTCTCCGCATTGTACTCCACGCGCTGCAGGCCGCCGAGCGGGTCGGTGGCCTCGATCCAGCGGTTATCCCCCTTCAACTCCCGGGCAAAGGTGGTCTTGCCGAAGGAATTCTCCAGCCCGTTGAGCACATCGCCCGTCGCATAGGCAAATTTTGACTCGCGGCCGTCGATGCTGGTGACCGACGCGAGCTGCCCCGCGGCATTGTAGGTGAACGAGGCCGTGCGGCCGTTGGGATCGGTGATTTTGGTCACGCGATATCTTTCCAGCTTCCCTTCCGATCCATAGGTGAAGGTCGTCATCCGTCCGAGCCCATCGCGCAATCCGCTCAGGCGATAGCTGGAGTCGTACTCGAGCTTCACCGCATTTCCAAAGAGATCGCTCACCTGCGTGAGGTAGTAGGTCCCGGTTCCATTCTGCCCCGGAGGCACCAGGGCCGTATAGGTTTCCCGTGTGCCGTTCAACTGCTCGCGATCCCACTGGGTGGCGGATTTTCTGGTCAGCCGGGGGCGCAAGACTCCCGACTGGAAATTCGGCGCGGCCAAGCCGATCGGGTAGTCCTCAAAGCCGCCGCCCCGGAGCAGAACCCTCGCCGTATTGGTCCCCTCGACCCGGAGGGAAGAGGTCCAGTTCATCGTCCACTGGCGGCCAAAGTTGGTCACGTTGAGATTCGCCGACTGGGTGGTATCACGCTCGTTATACGTGACCTGCGGGGACACCTCCGGGCCGAAGATCACCGTATTCTCCATTGGCGTAGCCTCCACGTGCAGGCTCACCATCATCGCGTGGACCGCATAGGAGGCCAGACCGGGGAAATTCGGCCCCTTCACCGCAAAGGCATCGCTCGCGCGGTAGCTGCCATCCTGCTGTGTCTCGGCATCTCCGCTCCCGTACACGCCCTCTCCTTCGTCTTCCGAAACGTCTTCAAAGCCCTTCGGAACCTTGGCCGCCGGGACGAGGAAATAACCGCTGCCTTCCGTGAGGATCGCATCGGCCGAGATGGTATTGTCGAAGCCGAGCGCAGCATCGTGCACTTGAAAGCCCTGGTCCGATTTGCCGACGATCGCGGCATAGTGGCCGAGTTTCATGTGCATGATGGACGGCACGGGAATGTCGCCGCCCTGGGCAAGGCGCACCATTTGATTCGGCATTTTGAGGACGCTCGCGAGTTTCGAGACCTGAGCCAGCGAGATGCCCTGCGGAGAGGAGGGCACAGTGGCGATCTGCGGCGCAAAAGCCTGGGGGATATTGAGCGCCGAGCGCACCTCGCCCAGGGCCGACAGGCTGCTCTTGGAATTATCGGCGGAGCGATGCTCCAGCCCGTAGAGCGTGCCTCGCGCCGCATCGATCATCTGCCGGGCCGAACCGCCGATCTCTCGCGATTCCGCTCCGCTGAGCAGCGGCTTCAATTCGTCCTTCTGGCCCAGCCGGCTTTGCAGGCGCACCATCTGCGCCAGCGCTTGGTTGGCCAGGGCCCTCACCTCTTGCTCATTACCGCCGCGAGCGAGTTCCCAGGCTCGCTTCCAATGCGCTTCAGCCCGGGTGAAATACCCTGCGGTATAGCGGAGCAAGCCGAGATTGTATTCCAGCGCAGCCGCCCAACGCGAGTCCGGCCAGGCCGTCAGAAAACCGTCGAGCGACTCCATCGAACCGCTCGCCAAATAGGCATTCACCGCGGTGCCCAGCGCGGCATCCTCCTCCGCCTTCCCCGTCGCCGAGGTCGGCACCAGCGGCTCCGCAAAAGTCCGCAGACCGAACACATCGGCATCCGAAAAGGTCGCGCCCAGCTTTTCGGGTGGCAACACGCCGCCACCCGACTCGGCGGTTCTGCCCGCCTCACCACAGGCTAGGGAAAGTACCAGGATGATGGTGAAGGTGGATGATTTTAAGCAGCCTGGTGTCATTTTCATGGGAAAAATTAGCGAGCGTTTGGCACTCCGTTCGCCGGAGCACAGGTAAAAAGAAGCTCTCTCGTGTGGGAGAGTCGGTGGTGAAAGTCGAGAGTATTCCCGGGAAGGGTGACCGCGAAGGCATTTATGGATGCGAATGGTTGTGCGATACCCGGTTTATAGGGAAATATCGGATTTTTGAATACCCCTCTAAATAGACCTCTTTCCTTCCTTGAAGTACGGGGAACCCAGGGCCTCCCACCGCTGCTTGGGCCACCATCCCCAGCCGGAATTTTGCACCTGCATGCGCCGCCAGCCGATATAACTATGGCTCGATCGGATCATCTTGAAGTCCAGGAAGCCGTGGTCTGCCCGCCTTCGCCGAACCGAAAGTTACCTCCGCGACGTCAGGACCCTAATGCCGCGTCACCACAAAAAACACCAGCGCCGCCGTCACGCCCCCGCCGATTAGGATCAGCATCCAGATCAACTTGAGATCATCCCCCTTCTTCGGTCTGCGTCCCTTGCGGCTGTAGTCGTAACCCATGGTATTTCTCCGCGCTAAAGCATCGACCTCACCCGCGTCGTGCGTGTCTTGCGCTGTTTCTCAGCCTCCGCCACAAAATTCTGCTGCGCATTGCAGGGCTCCGCCTCGGTTTCCAAACGCTCGGACGTGCCGTCCGGCAGGATCCGGCGCGCCTTCACATTGTCCCGCCAGAAGGATTCCAGGATCTCGCTCACCCGCTCCTTGATGGCCGGCGTCAAAACCGGGAAGACCGTTTCGATGCGGCGGTGGAGGTTGCGCTCCATCCAGTCCGCGCTGCCCAGATAAATTTCCGGCTCACCCGCGTTTTCAAAGCGGTAGATCCGGCTGTGCTCGAGGAATCTCCCAACAATACTGCGAATCTCGATGTTCTCGGAAATACCCGGCAGCCCGGGCCGCAGCGCGCACATTCCGCGCACCATCAGGCGGATCGGCACACCCGCTTGCGAAGCCCGGTGGAGCGCCTCCATCACGTTTTCCTCCAGCAGGGCGTTGAGCTTTACGAAAATGCCCGAGGGCTTGCCCGCCAGGGCCTGGGCCGTCTCGCGATCGATCATCTCGATGAATCGATCCATCATGTTGAAGGGCGCGACGAGCAGGGTCTTCATGCCCCGGAAATTCGGAATACCCGTGACCAGGTTGAATACTTCCGCGAGATCCGAGGTGATCTCCTCGCGGCAGGTAATCAGGCCCAGGTCGGTATAAATGGAAGCGGTTTTCGGATGGTAATTACCCGTGCCCAAATGCGCATACCGGCGGATGCTCTCCCCCTCCTTGCGCACGATGAGAATCGCCTTCGCGTGCGTCTTCAATCCCGAGACGCCGTAAACCACGTCGACCCCGGCCTCTTGCATCATCCGCGCCCAATGGATGTTCGCCGCCTCGTCAAAGCGCGCCTTCAATTCAATCACCACGGTCACCTGCTTCCCATTTTGTGCGGCGGCGATGAGCGCGCTCACCAGCGGTGAATCGGAACTCGTGCGATAGAGCGTCTGCTTGATCGCCAGCACCGCGGGATCGTGGGCCGCCTGCGTGATCAGGTCGACCACGGTCTGGAAGGTGTCGTACGGATGGTGCAGCAGGATGTCGCCCTTGCGCACCGAGTGAAAAATATCCGTGTCGCTGTCGGGCGCGATGACCGCATTGGCCGTGAAGCTCTTGTCGCGCAAATCGGGCCGGTCGATCTCAAAGCAAAGCGGCATCAGGCGGAGCAGGTTCAGCGGAGCCGGGCAGCGATACACGTCTTCCTCTCCCATCTCGAAGAGATCGGTGAGTTTCTTCACCAGAGCGGGCGGGCAATCCTCCTGCACTTCCAGCCGCACGGCCGCGCCGCGGTTCGCGTTGCGCAGTTCGTCTTCGATCGTGTTGAGCAGGTTGTGGGCGTCTTCCTCTTCGTAATAGAGGTTGCTGTTGCGGGTGACGCGGAAGATGTGCATGCCGATGATTTTCGCGTCGTTGACCAGCGCGTGGGCATGATGCCGGATGATGCCGCCCAGAAAGACATAGTCCGACCCTTCCTTGGATTTGGAGAACTTGATGATCCGTGGCAGGGTGCGCGGCACCCGCACCACCACCAGTTCCGTCGACTTTTCGCCCGCGACCTCCATCACCACATTGAGGCCTTTGTTGAGCATGCGCGGAAAGGGATGCGCCGCATCCACCGCCAGCGGCGTGAGTACGGGAAAAACCGTATCCCGGAAAAAATTCTCGAAGTAGTGGCGCTCCGCCTTGGGGACCTCGGGGTACTGGTGAAAGCGGATGCCTTCCTTGGCCAGCGCCGGCTGGAGATCGTCTTTCCAGCAACGGTATTGGTCCGCCACCATCTCGCGCGCGCGTGCGGAAATCATCTTCAGCGTGGCGGCGGGCGTCAGCCCATCGGGTCCGGCCGTATTGATCCCATGCTGGCGCTGCTGTTTCAGTCCAGCCACCCGCACCTCGAAAAACTCGTCCAGATTGGAACTGACGATGCAGAGAAACTTCAGCCGCTCCAATAGGGGATTGGTCGCGTCAAAGGCCTGGTCGAGCACGCGCTGGTTGAATTCCAGCCAGCTGGCCTCGCGGTTGAAATACGGGGAAGACTCCATCAGGGTGGAGGAAGCATACACGATGTTCCCTTGCAAAGAGGCATAATGTAACAAATTCGTCGGCTGGCGCTTGCCAACCAAAGCAAATGGTGGGTAGAGAATGGCACCCCCTGCCGTAAAACCTTAACGTTTCGCTAATCCCATGATCGACCTCCGTCCCTCCTCCGAATGCCAATTTGACCTCCTCTCCCTTGGCGAAGTCATGCTCCGCCTCGACCCCGGCGAGGGCCGCATCCACACCGCCCGCGAGTTCAAAGCCTGGGAGGGCGGCGGCGAGTACAATGTCGCCCGCGGCCTCCGCCGCTGTTTCGGCCTCAAAACCGCCGTGGTCACTGCCTTTGCCGACAACCCCGTCGGCCGCCTTGTGGAGGACTTCATCCTCCAGGGCGGCGTCGATACGCGCTTCATCAAATGGGTCGCCGACGACGGCGTGGGCCGCACCGTGCGCAATGGCCTCAATTTCACCGAGCGCGGCTACGGCATCCGCGGCGCGGTCGGCTGCCCTGATCGCGGCAACACTGCCGCCAGCCAGCTCAAGCCCGGCGATCTCGACTGGGACGAGGTCTTCGGCAAAATCGGCGTCCGCTGGTTTCACACCGGCGGCATCTTTGCCGCCCTCTCCGATACCACCCCGGAATTTGTCATCGAGGCCGTCAAGGCCGCCAAGAAGCATGGCACCATCGTCTCCTACGACCTGAACTACCGCCCCTCCCTCTGGAAATCCATCGGCGGCCACGCCAAGGCTCAGGCTGTCAACCGCGAGATCGCCCAGTACGTCGATGTCATGATCGGCAACGAGGAGGACTTCACCGCCTGCCTCGGCTTCGAGGTCGAGGGCGTGGACGAAAACATCTCCAATATCGAGATCGCCCACTTCAAGAAGATGATCGAAAAGGCTGTGGCCGAATTCCCCAACTTCAAGGCCACGGCGACCACCCTCCGCGCGGTGAAATCCGCCACCATCAACGACTGGGGCGCCATCGTCTGGCACGACGGGAAATTCTTTGAATCCCGCTCCTATCCTTCCCTGGAGATCATGGACCGCGTCGGCGGCGGCGACAGCTTCGCCAGCGGCCTCGTCTACGGCTTCCTCACCACCAACGACGCCCAAAAAGCCGTCGAGTACGGCGCCGCCCACGGCGCCCTCGCCATGACCACCCCCGGCGACACCTCCATGGCCTCCGTCAAGGAAGTCGAAAAGATCATGAAAGGCGGCGGAGCCCGCGTCGTCCGTTAAAAAATAAGCCTCAACGAGGCTTGACATGTCAGTAACACGGCCGTCTATTGAGTCCGTGAAAAATATGTGGAAAATCCCACTCCCGTATCTGGACACCAAGGACGTGGGGGCTGCCGATTTCTACTTCGGTATCAACGCAACCTTCCGTTTCATCGAGAAGAAGCTCGGCTACGACGCGCTGCGCCGCTACTGGCGGGAAATGGGCCGCAGCTACTTCCGCCCCGTCACCGAACGCTGGTCCGAGGAAGGCCTCCCCATGGTCGCCGCTTACTGGCGCGCCTTCTTCGCCGCCGAGCCCGGTGGCGAGGTCAGGGTGTTGGAGGAGGAGGGAAAAGTCGTGCTTGAGGTGCTGGATTGTCCGGCCATTTCCCATCTCAAAAAGAACCACCGGCAAATCGCGAGCCACTTCTGCCAGCACTGCCATTTCGTCAGCGACGCCATGGGCGAGGGCGCGGGAATCGCCTGTCGCGTGACGGGCGGCAACGGAAGCTGCCGACAGGAATTCCTGGCCCGGACGACAGCCCAGCCCCAGGACCTCAACCAGATCGCCCTCTGCTCATGATCGGCGCCTACGATTTCTGCGGCCACTACGAATGGACCTTCGCCTGGCTCGAAGAAGCCGGCGGCGAGGGGCTGGTCAACGAATACTGGGCCGACGCCATCAGTATCGATGCCAGCAAACATGCCCGGGAACTCATCATTCCCCACGGTATCGAGGGTATGCGCAAGTACTGGCTGCACTCGCTGGAGGAGGAAGCCGCGGGCTATCACTTTACCTCGGACGATTCCTGTTTCCGCATCGACATGCACGAGTGCCCTTCCAAGGGCTTCCTATTGAAAAACAATCTCCAACAGCACCGCGACTACTGCGACCACTGCATTGGCTGGATCGGCCCCATGATGCGCGACGCAGGCTTTGTCGTGGACCACGAGCACAACCACTGCGGGCAATGCTGGTGGGAATTCCGCCGCCGCGAGGATGCCAGTTCACCTTCCGCCTCCGGCGAATTTTCCGGCACTAAGGACGTGCGGCAGCGCGGCGATTGGAAGCAGCCGGAGATGGATGTCTTCAAGCGAGCGACCACCGTGGAGGAAAAAGAGCCCCGGTAGCATGTTCTTCCTCCTGGCTTCAGCCGCCGAGCGCACCGTTACCTGGCTCGATTACGCGACCTTCGGCGTGTACATCACCATCACGCTGGCCGTGGGCCTCTGCGTGGGCGGAAAGCAGAAGGATCTCAAGATGTACCTGCTGGCAGGCCATCAAATGCATTGGGCCGTGATCGCCATCTCGGTGCTGGCCGCGCTTTTCAGCGGCATTAGCTTTTTGGGAGCCCCGGCGGAGAGCTTCAACCACAACCTCGTCTACATCTGGGTGCTGCTCGCTTACTTCGTGGCCACGCCGATCACGACGCTCATCTTCCTGCCGTTTTTCTACCGGCTGAATTTCTACACCGCCTACGAATATCTGGAGCATCGCTTCAGTCTTGGCCTGCGCCGCTTGTCCTCGGCGGCCTTCATCCTGCGCGTCTGCCTCTGGCTCGCGGTGGCGCTCTACGCACCGTCTCTGGTCATCGCGGAGATGACGGGCATCCCCTTGTACATGTCGATCATCTTCACCGGTGCCTGCACCACGCTCTATACCGCGGTGGGTGGCATGCGCGCCGTGATCTACACCGACGTGATGCAGTTTTGCGTTCTGCTTACCGGTATCATCTCCATCTTCCTGGTCGCCGTTTACAAGACTCCGGGCGGCCTCGACGCCGCCTGGCACATCGCGCAGGCCGGCGGCCGCACAACCATGATGGACTGGAGCCTCTCACCCACCGCCCGCATGACCGTTTGGGGCGCCTTCATCGGCGGAGCCGCGCTGAATCTCGTACAGCTCGTCACGGATCAAGTCTCGGTGCAGCGCTACCTCACCGCCACCTCGCTCAAGGAAAGCCAGCGCGCCCTGTGGTTCAAATTGTTCCTCACGGTGCCGCTGATCTCGATCTTCTACCTCACCGGCCTCGTGCTCTATTCCTTCTATCAAACGCATCCCGAGATGCTCGCGACGTTGGCGGGCGCAGACCGGATCCTGCCACATTTCGTCGGCCGACAGATCGCCTCGCCCGTGCCCGGCCTTCTCGTGGCGGCGATCCTCGCGGCCACCATGTCGACTGCCTCCTCGGGCATCAACTCCCTCACCACCGCGACGCTGATCGATTTTCTTTATACCAAAAACAAAGAGGCCGGCAGCGCGGCCGGCGAGACCGGCCGGGTCCGAGTCGCGAGAATCTGGACCCTCTTCTACGGCGGCGTGGCCACTGCTCTCGCACTGGTCGTGAGCAAGTTGGGTACCCTCATCGAGTCCTCGGTAAAGATCGCCGGCTTTTTCGGTGGTCCGCTCCTCGGCATCTTTTTCCTTGGGGTGCTTTCGACCCGGGCCAACGCCTCCGGCACTTTGATCGGAGCGATTGCGGGCTTTGCCGCCATTGTCGCGACCTGGTGGTGCACCGAAGTTTCCTTCATGTGGTACGCGCTGTTGGGCGGCCTGGTCACCTATGCGGTAGGCGAGGGGGCGAGTCGATTCTTCGCTTCGCCTAATGCGACGCAGCACAGTTTTACCATGGCGGGGCGGCCGAAAGCGGATAACTTGAGCCACTGAATCCGTCGAGAAGAGCGGCGGGCAAGAGCATGACGCCGCCTCAAAAATCAACCCTTTCCGGGCCTGCGCTTTTGGCGCTGGCCGGAGCCGCGCTCCAGTTCATGGGCCTCATCGCCTCCGCCATTGCCTATAGTTATACCAATATTGAGCCGTACTCCTGTCTCAATCACTTCATCTCCGAACTCGGCTGGCCGCAGCGATCGAATCTGGCCTGGCTCTTCAATGCTAATCTGACCGTCGGCAGTCTGCTCTATGCCCCTTTGATTTATGCACTCGCCCGCCAACTGCGCAGCGGCCTGGGATACCTCGCCATGGTGGTGGGATTCTGTTCGCTGCTTTTGGCGGCCGGAATCGGCTGCTACCCCATCATGCAGCACCTGCGGACGCATCTTTTGGTGGCGTTTCTCTTTTTCTCCACCTGGGGTGCCACGGCCCTGCTCTTTGCCCTGGCCGTCGGGAGGAGCCCCAGGCAGCGCTGGTCGAATTTTGTGATCACGACCGGCTGCATCGCCTTTGTCGCGGCCATGGCCTTCCTGCTCTGGCCCAAGGGCGATCTGCCCACCGTGCTGCGGATGCTGAAGAGCGACTATCGCCCCTTTTTCTGGTGGCCCGCCGTGCTGGAATGGGGCGTGCTTGTCTCCTTTTACCTCTGGATACTGGCGGTGTCCTTATTCCTCCCGGCTGAACCGCGCAGGGCTCAGCAACTGGTTGATCAGTAACATTTCAGGTGACAGAAATAAAATGTTACCGCAGATTGGGAAGGCTTGAAAACTTCCATGGGCTCGAAAAAAAGAGACACTTCCATACAAACCAGCTCTTCGGTGGCGCAAAATGCGCGCCCTGTCGAAAATGGCTCCTCTGATATCCTGCCGTCCTTGAATGGCAATAATCCGCGCAATCTTACCGAGGAGTGCGTGCTTCGCATCATGACCCTGCTGAAGGAAGGGAAGCTCAAGGCGGGAGATCGTATTGGCGAGATCTCAATCGCCGCGGAGATCGGCATGGGCCGTGCCCCTACGCGAAGCGCGTTGGATCGTCTCGGCCAGGCCGGTGTTCTGGAGCGAATTCCCCGCTCGGGCACTTTTGTGCGCGAGCTGAGCTTGAAGGAATTCAGCGAGATCATGGACGTGCGCGCCTACCTGGAGTGCCTGTCGGCGCGCCTTGCCGCGCAGATCGCCGACTCCGCCCGGGCCGAGAAGCTCCTGGCCATGGCCAAGGAAGCGGACTACGTGAACAACGATGAGTTGGAGGTGCCCCTTGCGCGCCGGTATCACATCGACAGCAGCTTTCATCTTCATGTCGCGGAGGCCAGTGGGAACAGCCAGCTCTACTCGCTCCTGGAAAACCAGCACCTGCTGGAATTCAGCATGGTCTCCGGTTTGCGCATCCTGCCAAAGCATCTGGAGATGAAGGCGCAGACTCCCACGCACGAGAGCATCGCTCGCGCGATTCTCGAGCATCGGGTGGATGACGCCGGAAATTTGATGCGCGATCACATCATCAAAACCAAGCAGATCCGCGTAAATCTCTCCATGGGAGAGATTTAATTTAGCAGCATTCAGCCGATTAAAATTCCTCCGAAAAGTGTTGACCAGTCTGACATGTTAGTGCGATTGTTAAACCAACATGAGACGAAAGGAGGCCGACATGAAAGGAGATTTCAGAGGGTATTCTCGCCGGGCATTTACGCTGATGGAGCTGCTGGCCGCGGTAGCCGTGGTGGCGATTCTCATGGCGCTGATTGTGCCGGGAATCTCCAAGATGAAGCAGGAAGCGAACTCGGCAAAGTCGGTCTCCAATCTTCGCGTGCTCGGCCATCTCAATAGCCTCTTCGCCGCCGACAACAATGGGCAACTTCCCTACTACAACGAGCCCGCCTCCACCTATAAACCCAACCCCACCTACCGGCTCTGGTGGTTCCAGTATTTGATCCGGGACTACAACGAGGGCGACTACCGCGCCATTCACGATCCGGGCGACGATTTCAAGACCTCCACCGGCGCGCCGCGCTTCACCACCATGAATACCACCACTGGAGTGCCGGACCTCACCTACAGCTACGCGATGAACACCAGCCTGCCGCAGCCGAATCCCACTGGCCTGACGGCTGCCCAGAAAAATGCGCGCATGTCGCGGCTTAACTGGATCGAGAAACCCGCGCAAACCGCGATCTATATCGACACCTGTGAATCCGGCGCGATCGGACCCACCACGGACACCTCGTTTCGCTATTCCGTGAATGGCAAGGCGGCCCACGTGTTGTTCTGCGATGGAAATGTCAGTGCCGTGCCGAAGGAGACCCTGCTCCGAAGCCTGGCTTCCAGTGACCCCGAAACCCTCAAACGGCACCGCCTGCTGTGGTACGGCGATCAAAATGCCACCACGCAAATCCTGCACTAGAAAACCCGAGTGCGGCCGAATTCCAACTCTTCTTCCGTAAACCTACCCTAATGAAAATCGAATTTACTTCAGCCATCTGTACTCCGCTCGACGACCAGGAAAATCTGGATGTCGCCGGCTTTGAAAAACATGTCGCCGCCCAATGGGACAACGACGCATCGGGCATTCTCTTTGGCGGCACAATGGGCCTCATGCAGTTGCTCAAGGAATCGACCTACCTCGATCTGGTGACCCGCGGAGCTAATCTTTCGCAGGGCAAGGGAGAGATTCTGGTTGGCGTGGGCGACACCAGCTACTCGCGCACGCTGCAAAAAATCGAGTCGGTCTCCTCCCTCCCGATCGATGGCGTGGTCGTGGTTACGCCCTGGTTCTTTCCCTTCAGCGAGCAGGAGATCTGCGATTATTTCCGCGCTCTGGCCAAGGCTTCGCGGCATCCGCTCTACATTTACTATCTCCCCAAGCTCACCAAGGTGGAACTCTCGGTCGAGACGATCCTCAAGCTGGCGCAGGAGCCGAATATCAAGGGTATCAAAAGCTCCACCACCACGGATTGGAC
>OUNM010068389.1_pt1 | contig 59376 bp, 54 predicted proteins | sample 1769961 | NCBI WGS metagenome assembly OUNM01 (sample SAMEA3914820, study PRJEB12502) | metagenome | biome: forest; material: soil | place: USA | collected 2012-03-12 | depth 0.3 m
TCCTTCTGCGCGCGGTCGAGCAGGAACATGGCGCCCGGTACGCCGGTGGCGCGGCCCGACACGATCGCGGTGGTGAAGGGCAGGGGCTTGCCGTCGGGGCCCAGGAACATGTCGGGCAAGGCGCCCCTGGGCGCGGTTTCGCGGCCCGTATAGTCGGTTATCCGTCCCGTCTTCGCGTCGTAATAGATCATGAAGCCCCCGCCGCCGAGGCCAGAGCTTTGCGGCTCGATCAGGCCCAGCACGGCCTGGATGGCGACGGCCGCGTCGGCGGCCGTGCCCCCGCGCTTCAGCACGTCCATGCCGGCCTGGGCGGCCAGCGGTTCGGCGGCTGCGATCAGGGGCTCGACGGGGCCCGTGACGGGGGGCGTCTGGTGATGGGCGCGGTGCGGTCTGGCATCGGCCGGAATGGGCGCAGCGGCCAGCGTCAACGCGGTGGCAGCCAGGATAAGGCGGAACATGGGCAACTCCTCGCACGGCAAGATGGGAGTTAATGCCCTGCGCGGCCAGAGTTGAAGCGGGCATGGCGTCGGTAATCAACAGGTTTCGAGAAATTTTCCGGAAAAAGCGCGTATACGGCTTGCCTTCGGGGGGAAGGTCGATTAATGGTCCCCGCCTCGCCGCCGGGCCCGCCTGGTCGCGATACTGGCAACAGGCACTCGTAGCTCAGCTGGATAGAGCATCAGACTACGAATCTGAGGGTCGGGCGTTCGAATCGCTCCGAGTGCGCCAGCCAAACAAAAACCCCCGCCCTTTCGGCGGGGGTTTTTGTTTGGCTATCACATCGGGCGATTTCGAACGCATGCGTTCGGCGCGACCCGAAAGGGCGCGCGACGCCGAAGCGCAGCGGAGGCGCCCCGAAGGGGTGCGCGACCGTAAAACGGCGCGCATCAATCGCTCCCCGTCAACCTGCTCCCCTTAACTATAGGTACAGCGGGGCTCTGCCCGCCACCGTCTACACGGATACCTTCGCAGCGCAGGGCAATCCGATCCGTCCGCCCTTTTCCGCTTATAAATCCGCGGCCAACCCCTGCCGATACGCTGCGTCGAGCGCATCCAAAACCGACCTAGCCGGTTTCTCCCCGCCCAAATGCACACTCCGCAGTTCGTCCATAAAGGCCTGCCACAGCTCGGGCCCGCCATCATCGAGCAGCCGCGCCCTCGCGCCGAGCTCGGCCGAGACGGGCCGGTGCCGGCATCCCCACGCCCCCATGACGGCAAGCATCGGCACCAGCTGGATGGCGGGTTCGGTCAGGCTGTAGATGGTCTTCTGCTTATGCCCCGGATCCGGGCTCACCGTCAGCAGACCCGCCGCGACGAGTTTTTTCAGGCGGTCTGCCAGGATGTTGGAGGCGATGCCTTCCAGGGAACGGTCCAGCAGATCGCGATAATGCCTGCGGCGGCCGAACATGATGTCGCGGATCACGATCAGGCTCCACCGGTCGCCGATGACTTCCAGCGTGAGATTGATAGGACATTCCGAACGCATGGGCGGATCCCTGGGGCATAGGCCTGTAACTGCTTGCAATATGCATACAGTTGGCGTAGATTGCAACCGGGGGCGCTTTGCAAGCAGATTGGAAGCGTCATGCCACAGTCCAGAATAATGTTCAGCCACATCAGCGTCAGCGTCGACGGATTTGTCAGCGACGCCGGCGGCAATCCGGGGTTCTTTCCGGTCGATCAGGATTTCCACGCCCACATCCTGGACATGTTGTCGTCGATCGACGGCATGGTTTTCGGCCGGACGGCCTATGAGATGCTGGCCGGGTTTTGGCCGAATGCCGCGGGTTCCAAGGACGCTGCCCTGGCGGCCGAAGCGGATTTCATGAACCGGCTGCCGAAATATGTCCTGACCCGCCGGCCCCTCGACAAGGCGTGGGCCGCATGCGAGGCGGTCACGCTGGACGACCTTCGCCGGATCAAGGGTGCATCGGGGCGGCCGCTGGCTGTGTTTGCCGGGGCGTCGGTCATTCAGGCGACCCTGGAAGCCGGCCTTCTGGACGAGGTCAGGCTGTTGCGCCAGCCTGTCCTGCTCGGCGGCGGGCTGCCGCTTTTCAAAGCCTCGGCGGGGCGTCGCGACCTGCGCCTGGCGGCCAGCCGCGCGCTGGCCTCGGGCGCCGTGCTGGAGGCCTACAAGGTGGCGGCGTAAGCCGCGACCTGGTCCGACCGCTCTTATCGTCCCGTCCCGCACGAAATTCGTGTCGAATTTGCCACAATATTTCGCGTTGAAAAATTTATCCTACAAATCGGGCGGAAGATAACGCCGTTGCGCATCCTTGTTGGTGGGGCGGTGAATGGCCCCTCATGAAAAGCAGGGAAATCGCAATGCATCACAAAGCAATGTCGCGCCTGGCCTTACTGGCCTCGGTCGCGGCGGTTGCGCTGGCCGGGACCGCCAACGCACAAACGGAAAACACCGCCAAGAGCAACAACCAGGACGTCGTGGTTGTCGGCATGCGCAAGTCGATGCGCGACGCCCTGGCGGTCAAGCGCGCCGAAACCGGCGTCGTCGAAGTCGTATCGTCGAAGGACATCGGCGTCCTTCCCGACGTGACGATCGCAGAGACCCTGGCGCGCCTGCCGGGCCTCAACACGACGCGCGACCGCGGCAACGACAGCCAGGCGGCGATCCGCGGCCTGGGCCCGCGCATGGTGCTGGGCCTGATCAACGGCCGCGAAATGGCGTCGTCGGAACCCGACCGCAACGTGCGCTGGGAAATCTTCCCGTCGGAAGTCGTTTCGGGCGTCGAAGTCTACAAGTCGTCCGAAGCCCGCCTGGTGTCGGGCGGCATCTCCGGCACGGTCGATATCCAGACCATCCGTCCACTCGACTACCGCGGACCGGCCCTGACCCTGCGCGGCGGCCTTGTCTCGTACGACGGCGGGTCCAGCCTGCCGAACTACGACACCATGGGCTACCGTGCGTCGGGCGCCTATGTCACAAAGCTGACGCCGGCGCTCGGCTGGGTCGTCGCCGCCTCGGTGCAGAAGCAGAAGAACGGCTATGAGAACGTCATGGGCGGCGGCTGGAACAACGCGGCGCCGGGCCCGGTCACGGTCGGCGGCCCGCTGGTCCAGAATCCCTGGGGCGCGTCGTTCGAGGAAAAAGCGATCGACACCGAGCGCTCGAGCCTGTCGTCCAGCCTGCAATGGAAGCCGAGCGACATCTTCGAAGGCCGGCTGGACGCCCTGAAAAGCGATATCAAGATCACCGAGAACGCCGACGGCGGCTGGTATACCGACTGGGGCAACTGGGGGGGCTACGAGACCGGAACCACGGCCAATCCGGGCTTCACCAACAACGTGGTGGAAAACGGCGCGCTGGTCAAAACCGACATGACCTTCAACTCGACCTACAACCCCTATGTCGCCAGGTACGAACAGGACATGAAGCTGTTCGCCGTCGGCGCCAACGGCAAGTGGCGTCTCGACGACTGGACGGTCGTGGCCGATATCGCCTATTCGCAGGCCGAACGCTACGGCATGTGGCAGGCCGCGAAAATGTACAACGATGCCGGTAAGGCGTCCTACGACTATCGCGGCAGCTCGCCGTCGATCATCGTCCAGCGCAGCGCCTGGGACCAGGCGCAGGCCGGTAATCTGTACGCCGCGGGCGGCCAGGCCGACGTCAGCCACCTCCGGGACACGCTGACCACCGCCAATCTCGACGCCGAGCGTCACCTGTCGGGATCCTTCTTTACCAGCCTCAAGTTCGGCGCCCGCCTCTCCGACCGCGAGAAGCTGGACGACGAACCCGGCACCGTCGCGACCGTGTCGCCGCTGTCGACCTTCGACAGCACGCACCCGATCAGCGCGACGCTAGCCAAGTCGCTGTTCTCGCCGTGGACCTACAAGAACTTCACCGTTCCGACCTTCATTGCCGGCGATTTCGACACGGTGGCCAAGGCGCTCTACGGTTCGGCGGGTCTGGCGACGATCTCGCCCGACTTCAAGCACCAGCCCTTCGTCTCCGCGGTCAAGGAAAAGGTCGCCGAAGCCTATATCGAAGGGACCTATGCCTCGACCTTCGCCGGCGTCCCGGTCGACGGCAATGCGGGCGTCCGCGTCGTCAGCGTCGACAGCAAGAGCACCGGCCCCAGCAACGGATCGACCGTCACCGTCGGTCAGACCTATACCAAGGTCCTGCCGAGTGCCCTGGCCCGCTTCTCGCTCGAAGACGGCGTCTTCCTGAAAATCGGCGTGTCGCAGGCGCTTTCGCGTCCGCCGCTCAACGACCTTCGCGTCGACCGCAGCTACAACATCACCACGCCGCCCTATTCCGGCGGTGGCGGCAATCCGCTGCTCAAGCCGTATCTGGCCGACCAGCTCGACGTCAGCTACGAAAACTACTTCCGCAAGGACGGTCTGTTCGCAGTCTCGGCCTATGCCAAAAATATCCATAACTATATCGGTTTCGATACGCGCAATATCGTGCCGGCCGGCGTGACGATCCCGTCACCCTACACGTCGCTGCCCTTCACCTCGCCCTACAACCGGGTGAAGAACGGCACGCTGAGCGGCCTTGAATTCACCTACCAGACGCCGTTCTACTTCATTCCCGGTTTCGACAAGTTCGGCGTCTATTCGAACGCGGCCTTCACCGCCTCGAATATCCGCGAAGCCGACGGATCGCGCATGAACGGCGTGGCCAAGACCACGGCGACGCTCGACCTGTGGTACGCCGACGACAAGCTGGAACAGCGCCTGGGCTTCAAGTACCACTCGCCGTTCACCATCCTCTACACGTGGTCGTCGGGCGCCCTGTCCGTCGTGCGGTCCGAGCTGACGCTCGACTACAGCGCTTCGTACAAGATCAACAGCAACATGTCGGTGCGCTTCCAGGCGGGCAATCTGCTCGATACCCCGCTGCGGACCTACGTCAACAACAACCCGTCCGAGATCGAACGCACCGACTATTATGGCCGGCGCTTCCTTCTCGACCTGACGCTTAAATATTAAATCGACTCGGCCGTACATTTCCCACGGCTGTCACTGGCCGGATGTTCGTGTGGGACATCCGGCCGCCTTTTCTTTGTGGAATACGGATTGTCCATGACGGTATCGGCGCCATCGCCTTCCGGAACCAGCGCCGCCATCGAACGGATCGTCATCCTGGGGGGCGGCACCGCGGGATGGATGGCGGCCGCCGCGCTGGCCAAGGCCCTGGCCAATACCGGCACGCACATCACCGTCGTCGAGTCCGCCGTGATCGGCATCGTCGGCGTCGGCGAGGCCAGCGTGCCGTCGATCCACGCCTTCAATGCCCTTCTGGGCCTGCCCATGGCCGAATTCATGAGCCAGTGCCAGGCGACCTTCAAGCTGGGCATCGAATTCACCGGCTGGGGCGAAAAGGGGCGGCGCTATATGCACGCCTTTTCGCCGTACGGAGCCGGCAACGGCGCCAATTTCAACCGCCTGTGGATGAAGTACGCGCACGCCGTCCGCGCGACGGGGCAGGCGGCGGATATCGACGACTACAATATCGGCGCCCTGGCCGCGCGCGCCGGCAAGGCGCCGGCGCCTTCGGCGAAACCCGGCGCGCCGGACGACGTCAATTTCGCCTACCATTTCGACGCCGCGCTCTACGGGCAATATCTCCGGCGCTATGCGACGCGCCGCGGCGTCGAGCGCATAGAGGGCCAGGTCGTGTCGGTGCGGCAGGCCGGCAACGGCCATATCGCAGCCCTGGTCCTGAACTCGGGACAGGCGGTGGCGGGCGACTTCTTCATCGATTGCAGCGGATTTGCCGGCGTCCTCATTTCGCGGGCGCTGGGCATCGGCTACGAATCCTGGTCGCACTGGCTGCCGTGCGACCGCGCCGTGGCCGTTCCGGACGACCGGCAAGGCGTCCCCTTCCCCTATACGCGCTCCACGGCCGCCGAAGCCGGATGGATGTGGCGGATCCCGCTGCAGCACCGCAACGGCAACGGCTATGTCTATTCCAGTGCCCATCTGTCGGACGACGAAGCCTCGGCGCGGCTCCTTGAAACGCTGGACAGTCCGGCGGCCGATCCGCGGACCCTGCGCTTCGAAACCGGCCGCCGCGTCAAGGCGTGGAGCGGCAACTGCCTGGCGCTCGGCCTGGCCGCGGGGTTCCTGGAACCGCTCGAATCGACCAGCATCCACCTGATCCAGACCAGCCTGTTCCGCCTGCTCGGCCTGTTTCCGGACAAGGGGTTCAATCCCGCCGAGATCGACGAATTCAATCGCCAGACCGCGGAAGAATACGAAAACGTCCGCGACTTCCTGATCGCGCACTACAAGCTGACCCGCCGGACGGACACGCCCTTCTGGACGGCGTGCGCGGACATGACGGTGCCCGACCGAGTCGAGACCATCCTGGCGCTGTTCGCCGCCAACGGCCGCCTGCCCAGCCGCCCGGAGCTGTTGTTTTCCGCCCAAAGCTGGCTGGCTGTGCTGATGGGGCAGGGCGTGCCGCCGCGAGGCTACGATCCGTTGCTGCGCCCCATGCCCGATGGCGAAATCGTCGCGCACATGGCCCGGGTGCGCGAAACCCTGGCGCGGCAGGTGGCATCGATGCCGGCGCACGGCGACGTGCTGCGCGATTTTTGCCCCGCGCCGGCGGGCGTCGCGTCATGACGATGCACAGGCCGGTCCGGCGCGTGGCGATCGTCGGCGGCGGGACGGCCGGCTGGATGACGGCGGCGTGGCTGTCGATGGTCATGCGCCGCCACATAGAAGAGATCGTCCTGATCGAATCCGACGACATCGGCATTGTCGGCGTCGGCGAAGCGACGATCCCGTCGATCCGGAAATTCAATCAGTGGCTGGGCCTGAACGAAGACGAACTGCTGAAGCGTACACAGGGCACGTTCAAGCTGGGCATCGAATTCGTCGACTGGGGGCACATCGGCAACCGCTATCATCATTCCTTCGGGCCGAACGGCTACGACGTCCACGGCCTGCCGTTTCACGCCCTGTGGCTGCGGCGGCAACTGAACGGCCACGGCAGGCCGCTCGGCGACTACAACCTCCAGACCCAGGCCTGCCTGCACAACCGCTTCGGGCGGCCGAAAGGCGGGAACTCGCCGCTGGCCACCATAGCCTATGCCTTTCATTTCGACGCGGCGCTGTACGCGCGCTACCTGCGCGAGGTGTGCGAGCCGCGCGGCGTGGCGCGCATCGAGGGGCGTATCGTCGATGTCGCGCTGCGCCCCGGGGACGGCTATGTCGACAGCCTGATCCTGTCCGACGGCCGCACGATCGGCGCCGACCTGTTCATCGACTGCAGCGGCTTCCGCTCGCTGGTCCTCGGCCAGGCCTTGCAGACCGGGTTTGTCGACTGGTCGCACTGGCTGCCGTGCGACCGCGCCCTGGCCGTGCCCAGCGCGCGCCACGGCGCCACCACGCCTTATACGCGGTCGACGGCGCACGCGGCGGGTTGGCAATGGCGCATTCCCTTGCAGCACCGCACGGGCAACGGCCACGTCTTCGCCAGCGCCTTCATGGACCCGGACCGCGCCGCCGATATACTGATGGCCGATCTCGACGGCAAATCCCTGGCCGATCCGCGGGCATTGAGCTTCAAGGCGGGCCGGCGCCAGGCCTTCTGGGTCAAGAACTGCGTGGCGATCGGCCTGTCGGGCGGTTTTCTCGAGCCGCTGGAATCGACGTCCATCTTCCTCATCCAGAACGCCATCGCCCGGCTGCACGTGCTGTTCCCGGACACGGGATTCGCGGCGGAGGACATCGCGGCCTTCAATCGCGACAGCGTCCGCGAATACGAGGATGTGCGCGATTTCATCATCCTGCATTACAAGCTCAGCCAGCGCACGGATTCGGCCTTCTGGGACTATTGCCGCAACATGCCGGTGCCCGACAGGCTCACGCACCGCATGCGGCTGTTCGAAAGCCGCGGGCGCATCTTCGAGGAAAAGGGCGAGCAGTTCGGATTGTCGAGCTGGCTGGCCGTCATGTGGGGCCAGGGACTGAGGCCGGAGGCCGCGGATCCCCTGACGTTCGCCATGGGCGACGACGAGATCGAGCGCTGGCTGGGGGATGTGCGCGAAACGATCTCCAACTGCTGTGGCAGCATGCCGCTGCACGACGACTTCATCGCCGGCCACTGCGCGGCGGCGGCGCTTTGACGGCCTGGATCAGCCGCGGCAGGCCTGGTCGTGGGCGTAGACGCGCCAGGCCCTGACCGCGCTGTCGCGTTCGGTGTCGGACCCGCCGTTGTAGATGGTGCCGAATTCGCCGGTGATCTGGTTGAGCTCGGCGTCGAGTGCGTCGACGATCGCTTTCGGCTTGTAGACGCGGGCGCCACGGTCACCTTCGGCCTGTACGGTCACGGACTGTGCGGCCAGCGGCCGGCGGTCGTCCATCTGGGCGACGATGGCGGGCACGGCTTGCGGCCCCATGGCGTGCAGGAATGTCAGGACAACGGTCTGATTTTCGGCGGCGTGTGCGTCTGTCGGCGGAATCGCGGCCAGCTTGTCGAGTAGAGCCTTGACCTCGTCATAGAGCGGCAAGCCGGTATCCGGCGCCCAGGCCTTGAGGATCGCGTTCTGTCGGCCGATTTCGGCATTGGCCATAAGGCCTTCCGACGCGGGTCTCAGCGAGCCTTCGCCCGCCGCGAAATAGAGGCCTGGCGGGCCGGCTTCGCTGAGGCGGTGCAGGTAGACGACGACGCGATGGCCGGCCGCCAGCTCCAGGTCGGGCAGGGCGGGGGCGTATTCGGTCGCCGGATAGAAGCGGATCATGGCGGTGCCGGCGACCTGGCCTTTCAGCGTGCGCGTGACCGCGAACGGCACGTCGGTCCATTCGGCCTTGCCGCGCAGGGCTGTCAGCTGCTCGGGTGTAAGCGCGATCGAGCCTTCGGCGACGACGTCCGACTGCGCCACGGTGCGCATCAGGTCGGGGCCGGCGGGCGGGTAGGCGCAGCCCGCGTAAGCCGCGCCGGAGGTGAGAGCCAGGGCTAAAATCGCGGAACCAAGTTTGAGAGAGAAAGGGAGCATGGGCGGCCTGTGTTGACCCCTCCACCCCTTCGGGGTCCCCCCTCCCCATCAAGGACGGGGAGGAGAGCGGGGGTAGTGTTCCGGCGGAACGCTCGCACAGGCGCCCCGTCCACGCAACCTAGTTCGTATAGATCCGGATATAGTCGATATCCATTTGCGACGGGAAGGGCGTGGTGCCGTCGGGCGCGCCCGGCCAGTCGCCGCCGACCGCCAGGTTTATGATGAAGAAGTTCGACTGGCCGTTGTCGAACGGCCAGACCGATCCGGCCAGGCCCGCGATGTCGCTGGTCTTGTAGGTCGCATACGGCGTGGCGGGATTGTCGATATAGTAGGAGACCTCGCCCGGCTTCCAGATCATGCCGTAGGTGTGCCAGTCGGCCGCAGTCGTGCCTGACGGGAAGTGGTAGGTCGTGCCGAGATTGGTGCCGGTAAAGCCGGTGCCGTGGACCGAGCCGATATTGACGTCGGGCGTCTGCGGACCGTTGACGCGTTCCAGTATGTCCTGTTCGCCCGAGGCCGGCCAGTTGACCGTGGCGATCGAATTGCCCAGCGTCCATACCGCCGGCCACAGGCCTTGCGCTTCGGGCGCGCGGGCGCGGAATTCGATGCGGCCGTACTGGAAGCTGAACTTGTTCTGCGACTTCAGGCGCGCCGAGGTGTAGACGCCGGCCGAGGGCTTGCGCGCCACGACGTGCAGCATGCCGTCGGTGCCGACAAAGGCGTTGGGATTGGCCGTGTCGCAGCCGCCCGCCGTCGCGCCCCAGGCGCAATAGGTTTCGAGCTCGTGATTGCCGAAGCCGGAATTGCCGGTGTCGTAGCCCCAGGTGTTGCTGTCGGGCGCGATCGCCGCGCCGGTGGTGTTGGAAAATTCGTCGGACCACACGAGCGTGTTCGACGCGATCGATGCCGAAAAGCCTTGCGACTGCACCGTGCTGGCCGTGGCGCCGGGCGTCACCGCGATCGCCTTGACGGTCAGGTTCGACGCCACCAGGAAGGGCGCCTGGTAGACCTGGGAAGACGTGGTCGGCGTCGAGCCGTCGACCGTGTAATAGATGACGGCGCCGCTTTCAGTCGACGCCAGCTTGACGACGGCTGCGCTGTTGAGCGCGGCGGTGGATGTGATGGTCGGCGTGGCCGATTGCGGCGTCGACGGGCCGGAAGGCCCGGGCGACACGCCGCCCCCGCCGCCTCCTCCGCCGCAGCCGGTCAGGGTCAGGGCGCCGGCCAGCAGGGCGGCCGCCGTGAGGTCGCGGAAATAGGTGGTCATCTGAAGTCTCCCCGTTGAGGCGTTTGCCGCCTTTTTGATATCAAAAACAATAAAGCCGAAATGCGTTTAAAATGGAAGCGTTTCCATTGCGCGCGTCAACGGCGTTCCCGCGGACAGCCCTTGGTTTTTCACTTTCGCGCCTGTGGCGAAAATGCCTCAAATTTCGCAATCACTATCTTGTAAAGAAACCGTCATGGTTTTGTTAGAAAACTTTGCCTTCGTAAAAGGGTTAATTTTTCTTTCGGCAAAGGGGATTTGATTATGGTTTCTGAGCGTAAGACTATTCTTCTGACGTCGGCCGACATCGACAGCATCGAAAAGGAACGAATGCTGGTCGATGCCGAAATCGAGGCTCTGGAAAAGAAGCTGCCCGAATTGCAGGTTCGCCGCGGCGAACTGTCGGAACGCCTCTCCAAGATCAACGCGCTGCTGAGCGCGCTGGGACTGAATTCGATCAACGAAACCTCTTCGAACTCACTGTACGCGGCCCGCAACGTCCAGGCCGTGCCGCGCACCAACGGTCACATCGGGTAACGTCGGGATCCGAGCGTAACGTCAGGATCCGGCTTTCAAAAGGCCGCCGGCAGACTGTCTGCCGGCGGCCTTTTCATTGCGGTTCGTGTGCGATGCAAATTTACGCTTAATTATCCGCGTTCCTTAAGCGGTATTTTATGGCCCGCGTGTAGTCTGGCCATACGAGAAGGCGCCCATCAAGCGGCGCACAAGGCAGAGACGCCGCTCAAGCGAACCTCCATTCGCCGCGGGAGTCGCCGCCACTTCCCGATCCGCAGATCGCGGGCGGGGGACTGTCCAGCCTCTTTCCCCAACCGGGTGCGCCAAGGGCTTTGGCGCGCCGTAGCTCCCTGCTGTCCGCAAACAAAGTCGAGTGTGTAATTCCGCATGAGTATGAGTTTTGAAAAAGTGTCTTCGCGCCGTCGCTTCCTTGGCCTGGCCGGCGCATCGCTCAGCATCCCCTTTATCAGTGCCTGCGGCGGCGGTTCCGGTGGTTCGGCGGCCAGCGGCACGACACCGGTGGCGGTATCGACCGGCACCACGGTAAACATCACGCCGACGGGTGGCGCGACGGCTTCGTCGAGCTCTTCCAGCTCCAGTTCGAGCTCGAGCGCGGCCAAGAGCACCTACGTCATGCCGACCATCGCCTGGACCAAGGGCGTCGGTCCGGCGCTCAACATGACCGGCCTGGTCCAGACCTTCGATACGACCTTCGCCACGGCCAACGACCTTCGCAAGATCACGGTCGCCGGCGCCGGCGGCCCCTGGTATGCCCCCGTCCACGCCGACTACGGCTCGGCGCACTTCGCCAGCCCGAACGACACGGTCAGCCCGTACTCGATCGTCGACGGCAAGCTTCGCGTCCGCTGTGAAAAGGTGAACGGCAAGTGGCAGACCGGCCATATGCAGACCTGCGACTTCGCGGGCTCCGGTTTTGCCCAGCAGCGCGGCTATTTCGAAATGCGCGCCAAGATGCCGCCCGCCGGTACGCTGGGCGCCTGGCCGGCCTTCTGGCTGTACAGCAAGGCCAACTATACCGACACGACCAAGATCCGCGCCGAGCTCGACGTCTTCGAATATTATCCCGGCGCCGACTCGCGCGGCCACCACGCGGCCGTGCATATGCGCCCGGGCACGGGCAAGAAGCTGACGGCCGCCGATCTGCAGACCGAATGGACGACCAGCTGCTATAACGGCCTCGATGCGCTGAAAGATGGCAACTGGCATACCTACGGCGTCGAGATCACGGCCAAGTGGATCATCATCTATTTCGACCGCGTTGAGCTGAAGCGCATCCCGACCCTGCCGGAATTCGACGTGCCGATGTACATGCTGGTCAGCCTGGCCATGTTCCCCGACGAGGCGTCGAAGGTCACCGCGCCGTTCGACATGTATATCGACTATGTCCGGGCGTGGCAGCGGATCTGATCGTTGCGATTGTTGCAATAAAGGCGCGGTGAAGACCTCTTCACCGCGCCTTTATTTTTGCAACGAAGTCAGCGCTTTGCGGGTTTACGCATAGGTTCGGCAAGGCTTGGCGGCACACCGGGAGACTGCCGTGAACACTCTGCTCGACGACATTCGGATCGACGTCAGGCGCCATCGCGACCATGCCCCTCAGCCTCAGTGGGAATGGCGCCTGCTGCACAGGCGGACGGGGGTCTGCTACGGCGAAGGCCGGTCGGAGGGCGCCTTTGCCCATGCCTGCGGCGACGCCATGCTGATGCTCCTCGGACAGTCCGCAGAGATGCCGGCGCGCGCCGGCCGGGAGGTTTAACATGACGACCGATATGAGCGCGGACGTGGACGTCTGCGACGATCCGGAGACCTGCCGCAAAGGGCGGCTATGGCTCGGCTGGTACGCCGCGGGACTGGTCGCCGTGATGTTCGTTGCGGCCGTCGCGGGCGGCGTGGCGACACAGGGCGGCCGGCAAGCGTCGGACTTCACCTATGCCCGCGACGACGCGGCGCTGCAGGTGGCACAGACCTTCGCCGACGCTGTGCCGCGCGGCTATTAATACGTCTTCAGGTCCGGTAACTGGTCGCGTTTCAGGTACCAGTCGGACGCATAGACTGTCTTGATCCAGTCGGCGGGATTGGTCTTGCCGTCGTGGATGAAGTCGGTGTGCCACACCAGGAACCACAGCCAGTGCGCGCCCGACGCCTGGAGCTGGGCCGGATCGGGTATGGGGCCGCATTCGTGGAGCGTAATCGGCAGCGCGTCGCCTGTGATGGCGTGGACGCGGTCGTACATGTCCTTCATCGGGCCCCGGTCCTTGACGTAGTCGTCGGCGCCGATGATGTCGACGTAGTCGAGGCCGGGGAACCAGTCGCGGCTGGCATCCTTGGTGTAGCCCAGCACCCAGATCAGGTTGTTCAGCCCCTTTTCGTGGCAGAAGTAGTCGTACATCTTCACCCACAACGCCTTGAAGACCTTGGGGCCCAGCTTGCCCCACCAGAACCAGTCGCCGGTGAATTCGTGGAACGGCCGCCACAGCACCGGAATGTCCTGGTCGCGCAGCCGCCCCAGATAGTAGGCGATGTCGTCCATGTCGCTCATCAGCGCCCGGTTCTCGGGCGTGCCGTCCTTGAGCGCGGCGATGGCGTTGAAATAGGTCTTCGAGCTTTCGTAGCCCGGGCCGGCCATGGGATTGCCCCAGTGCCAGCAGATCGTGGCGATGCCGCCGTCATTATACCAGGCGCTGGCGCGGTCGTTGACGCTCGAACGGCGCGGGGGATCGATATAGTCGAGGCCGAGCACGGCAGGCTGCTTGCCCGTCAGCGCCTGGATGTAGTCGAGTTCGTAGCGCGTGCCGCGGCCCCACATCGATTCCTGCTGGCCGGTCAGGGTATGCCGGCCCCAGATGTCGTTGAGATAGCGATAGAGCGATTTGGCGCGCGCCGACGCCTGCGGATGGCTCAACGTGCCGCGGCGAGCGCCGTTGGCCAGCGCCGTCGCCGGTACGAGACCGGAGGCGGCAAGCCCCGCCATGAAGGTTCGCTTCGAAATACCCGTCGTCATGCCTCACCCGTGCGCCGTTTTTGATCTGAGCGAGAGCTATATAATAAAAATGAAAGAATAAATAGCGGACATAAAAAGGCCGCGTCCGGCCGGACCGGACGCGGCAATGTTGGGAAACGGGGAGGCCGGCGGCGACGTGGGGGCGTCGCGACCAGACCGGAAAACGGCTTAGCCGACCTGCGAAGCGACCTTGTTGAAGGTACCCGACAGGTTGCCGCCGAGCGTCGTCAGGATGCCGATCAGGACGACGGCGATAAGGGCGGCGATCAGGCCGTATTCGATGGCGGTGGCGCCGGATTCATCACGCGAGAACTTCGAAAGGAACTGCTTCATTTTGGGAGGTCCATGAGCTGGAGAAAATAAAACGAACACGCTGAACTCCATGTCGTTTTTATAGGAAACTTGTAAAAAAGCCGTCACGATTCATAGTTAAACCGAGGTTTCCGGATACCGCGAAATTCAGTAACTTTCCGCCGCCCGGACTGTAAACTCAAGGCGGTCACGGCCGTTAACCTTTGGCTGAAATATCTATTCACTCATACAAATAGTCGGGGGAATGTCACCCGGGCGTAATAATTGATTGATGGACATTTAAGCCTGAAATTCTACCTTTGCGAAAAAGCGTGCGACGCAGAGTAGTTCGAGTATCACAGGGTGGAACGTCCGAATCCCAAGGCCCGCGGCGGCCGTGTTTTCAAGCCCGTGGCGGCCGTTGCGCAAGGGGCCGGGGCATGACGCGGCTGGCCGAAGCGTCGCGAGACATGCGTCTTCTGCTGATCGAGGACAATCATGGCGACGTCCTGCTGTTCCGGCGGACGATCGCCCGGCAGGGCCTGAAGATCGCGCTTGAAGTCGTTCCCTCGGGCGAGGCCGCGATTGCGCGCCTGCGCGGCGACGACCTTCCGGATGTACCGAACCTTCCCGATCTGATCGTGACCGATATCAACCTTCCGCGCTGCTCGGGTCTGGAGTTTCTCGAAACCGTGAAGTCCGACCCGGCCTTGCGGCGTATTCCGGTGCTTGTGGTGTCGAGCTCGACGAACGAGGCCGACATCGACGCCGCCTATGACCGCCAGGCGAACGGCTACTTCGCCAAGCCGATCGATTCCGACGCCTATGCCCGCATGCTCGAGGCTATCGAGTCCTACTGGCGCAACCTGATGCAGTTGCCGTCGCACAGCCTTCCGGTCTCTCGCGCAGGCCGCCAAGGCCGTCTAAAACCTTAATTTCATCAAGCCTTAAGCCGTCTGTGTCAGGATTGACATGTAGTCCACGCTGCAGAAGGCGGATGTGAACGTAAGGCTGGGTATAGACAGTATTTCCGCGCCGCTTGCGCTGCAGTCCCTGACTGCGGCGCAATCGGCGTTGTCCGCTTCCGAGCGGAAGCTGTCGACCGGCCACAAGGTCGATACGGCCAGGGACGATGGCGCGGCTTTCGCCATTTCCCGGCATATCAAATCGCAGCTGGCCGAACAGTCGGTCCTGCGCCAGAACCAGCTGCGCGCGCGTTCCCTTCTCGACGTGACGCAGGGCGCGCTCGACGGCATTACCGATGCGCTGGTTTCCTTGCGGGAAAAGGCGGCCGCGCTCAACGACACCAGCCTGTCGACGAGCGAGCAGGCGGCCATCCGCAACGACATGACGGCCTTGGTCAAGCAGATTGACGGTGCGGCCAAGACGGCGACCTTCAACAAGATCAAGCTTCTCAATCCCGATCCGGTGGTTCCGAGTTTCTGGAACCAGCCCAGCGCCAGCCTGCTGCACACGGGCAATTCGACGACCGGCTACAATACCGGCACCTCGGCCGGGACGTTCGACCTGCCGATCAACCTGCAGAACCTGACTGGCGCCAGCATCACGATCAACTGGGGCGACGGCACCAGCTACAGCTCGAACCAGAGCTGGGGCACGGCGCACAGCGAGTCGGACAGCATTACCCACCACTACGACGAGTCCGGCAGCAGCCGCTCGGTCTCGTACAGTATCTCGACGACGGGGACCGGGCCGCCGGCGTCGAACGGATTCTACATCCCCTGGCTCACCTACACGCCCGACGGACAGGAAACCTCGGTTGCCGCCTACACGGGCGGCCAGGTGATGAATGTCCGCGCCACCGACATGACGGCGCAGGGCCTGAGCCTCGACAACCTTGCAAGCCTTACGCCCACGCAGATCCTGCCGGCGGTCGACGCGGCGCTGCGTATCGCCACCGACGCCGGCGCCTATTACGGCACGCGCCAGAAGGCGCTCGACGGGCTGCTGGCGCAGAACAGCCGGCTCAGCGATACGCTCGAGGCGGCCGACGGGCGATTGATCGACGCCGACATGGACAAGGAATCGGCCAGATGGCAGGCCGGCCAGGCGCGCGTCCAGCTGGCGACGACGGCGCTCAACATCGCCAATGACAGCCCGAAAATGCTGCTCAGCCTGTTCCGCGGCGGATAAGCATCGCATGGGGACCGGGGCCCCTATGGTGAAAACCCCGTAAGGCCTTAAGCTGATAAGAATATTACGACGGCGCCCGACGCCTCAACGCGCATATTTGCGGCCGCGCCGGTAGGGTCTTCCGGCACGCAACGCCAATTCAGGAGATTTCCAATGGCTACCGTACATATCGACGAAACCCCGCCGGAACGCGAAGTGATCCGTGAAACCCAGGTTACTTCAGACAACGGCGGGACCGCCCTGACCATCCTGGCCCTGCTGTTGATCGCCATCATCGCGGTCGGCGCCTATCTCTACTACAACGGCACGTCGACGGCGCCGATCACGCGCACCGTCAACCACGTCGAACGCGGCGTCAGCGACGCGACGACCGGCGACGCCGGCGATACGACCACCCGGTCGACCACCACCACGACCCAGCAATAAGCCTCTTGGCTTTCTGGATACAAAGGGCGCAGCTCCGGCTGCGCCCTTTGTCGTTTCAGTCGCGCGCCACATACAGGAAAAAGCCGGGATTACCGGTCGGGCGACTGGTGCGGACGCGCGGATAGAAGGGATACGTCCTGGCCGCGATATGGTAGCCCGGAGCCGGCCGGCCGATTTGCGCGGTCAATTGCGCGACCAGACCATCGGCATAGGCATCCTGGCCGGTATGCGGCGCCCAGAAAAGGACCGGGCAGCCGTGGCCGTCGAGCCGCGCGCGCAGGGTTTGCCGCAGGCCGGGCGGCAAGGTGCCCGCGTCGATCGCCGTATGCTCGACCGGCAGCGCCGTGGCGCCATCCCTGAGATAGCTCCCGAACAGCGCCGGGCCGTAACGCTGGATCAGGTCCGGCGCCTTGAGATAGGGACCGTCTTCGCTGACGATCGGGATCGCCTGGCCCCGGCAGGATTCGAAGGCCGCAATACCGTTGGCGCTCTCGCGCCATGTCTCGTTGCGCGCCACGAAGCGGTCGCAGGCGATGACCTGCATGGCGGCGACGGACAGGGCCATGACAAGACGCAGACCCGCCGCCGTGCCGGGGCTTAAACCGCGCGTGGCGCCGTCGAAGACCAGCCCCCAGGCGCACCAGATGAAGGGCGCGGTGATCAGGAAGCTCTGGGTGTTGAAATTGGGGTGCGAGACGAGCGAACTCAGGAGGCTGAGCACGAGCACGCCCGGCGGCACCAGCAGGCAGACGCCGAGCAGCGGTGCCTTGCGGACGGCGCGGCGAATGCCGCCGGCCGCGTCGCGGGTCCTTAGCGCGCCCTTGAAGCGAATACCGGCGGCGACCAGGCAGACGAGGACCGGAACCAGGAAGCTCAGCTCCTTGACGGCGTCGAGCAGGCTGTCGGCCAGATAACCCGGATCAAGGCTCATCCAGCCCTTGCCGGGATCGAAGACCGACAGGGGCATCACGACCCAGTGGACCCACGCCCAGGCGGCCGCGACGCACATCCCGCCGCCGGCCATGAAGGCGACGCGGAAGCGTTGGACATAGAGGCTCAGTCCGGCCGTCAGCACCAGGGTCTCGAGCGCCACGAAATAGTGGACGAAGGTGCCGACGATCCCCAGCGCGACGAGCGCCGCCATCCACAGACCCTGCCGCCGCGCCGACGCCAGGATGCGCGCCGACAGCCAGATCAGGCCCGCCCCGATCAGCAGGCACAGGGCATAGGCGCGGGCATTCTGCGCCATGTAGAACCAGTAGCGCGACCCGACCATGAATCCCGCGGCCACCAGCCGCGCCGTGAGCGGCATGTCGCGGCGAAGACCCCAGACCACGACCAGGCAGGCGAGGACGGCCGCCACGGCGCTGAAGCTGCGTAACCCTGCGTCGCCATCGCCGAACAGCCGGCCCCACAGGTGCGCCGACAGATAGTAGAGCGGCGGATGAACGTCGCTGAGCGCGCGGGCCAAAGCGTCCCTCAGTCCGCCGCCGCGCACCACCCAACCGGTGAACAACTCGTCGTACCAGAAGCTGCTGCGCTCCATCTGCACGAAGGCGAACAGCAGGCCGACCGCGATCGCCGCGATCAGGATCGCCGCAGTAAGGCGTCCCGGTCGCGGTGCCCAGGCCTGAGAATCATGTCCGAATTGAAATATATCGTTGGCCGCGCTCGTCTCGGGTTTGGCAACGTGTCTGTAAATTCCCCGCATATGTGTTTCTATTCGCCCCGGTTTATAGTGTATTTTCAGCAATATCCAATATTGCCGGCATTTTTGCGGTTATTTTCACTGTGAAACATTTCATAATGAAACATAGCAAGTCATAAGCCGAACACGATGACTTGAGATGTAACGGCTGAAGCGCGCAACCAGCGGGAATGTTGCGCCGTCATCGCCCCGGCCGTGGTTTCGTCCCCACGGCCGGGGCGGGAGCCGGGAAAATGGATGCAGTCACCTTTCTGCGCGGCCTCAGGCGCCGGCGCATAGCCCTTGCCGTATTTCTGCTGATCTGCCTGCAGCCGTCGTTAAGCGGCATTGTCGGCCGCCTGTTGCAGGGCAGGTGGTGGTTCAGCGATTTCGACGCCGTGCTGTGCGCGGCGGACGCCATGTCGCAAGGCCGCAACCCCTATGAACTGGTGCCGCATTGCGCCGGTACCGACCCGGCCACCTTCGTCTACCTGCCGCAGATCGCCGCGCTGTTCGCGCCCTTGATTCATACCCTGGGCATGGGCGGCGTGCGGCTCCTGTTCACCGTGATCCTGATGCCCTTTGCGCTGGCCCTGTTCGGCTACGTGCTGGGCGCGCGGCTGCGTCTTCCGACACCGTTCAGGCTTTTGGCCTGGGGCGCCATTCGCGGCAGCGTCCTGGCCTCGGGCAATGTCGGGCTGATCCTCAACGGCGCCGTGCTCCTGGCGGGACTTATGCTGAGGCGCGCGCGCTGGCCGCTCCTGCTGGTCATCGTCGTCGCCGCGACGATCAAGCCGATGGCGGTCACCTATCTGGCGCTGTTCCTGCTGGACCGCCGGCCCGTGGCCCAGCGCCTGCTGTTCGTGGGGCTCGGCGGCGTTTTGAGCGCGTCGGCCTTCGGAGCCTTGTGTCTGACCGGCGGTCCATGGATCGACGCATGGCGGCATACCGTCACCCTGGTCCTCGTCGACCAGCCGGGCGGCGGGTTTATCCGGCTGATGACGACGATCGGCCTTGCATCGGCGTCGCCGATGTCGGTTTTGCTCTATGTCATGCTGGCGGGCAGCGTCTGTCTGGCGGCCTTCATCCTGGTCGAGGCAGGCGGCTTCGACGACACCGGGCGGATGGCCGTGGCGCTGCTCGTGGCGGGATTGCTCAATCCCCGCCTGCAGGACTACGATCTTTATCTGCTTTATCCGTCGCTCGCCTTCGTCGTCATGGCGTGCGCAGGGCGGCCGGGATTTCGTTCGCTCAGCTGGGGGTTTGCCGGGGTGATGGCGCTGGTCAACCTGGCCAATGTCGTGGGCTTCAAGGCGATCGACCAGATACCCGTGGCCTGGCTGCTGGGGCTGTGCGCGCTCTATGCGGCCTCCTTCGCCGTCTCGCGGCAGGGGCGGGCGGCCGAGGCCAGCCGTATCCCCGCCGAATAGGTCAGAACCCGATGTCCGCGCTTTGCCGCACGCGTGAAATGCGCGGCAGCACGCCCGTGACGCTGACGCGGTGCAGTTCCGCGGTAGGGCTGGCGCAGGCGTCTTCTGCGACCACGACGGCGTAGTTCAGTTCGTAGGCTGAGCGCGCCGTCGATTCGACGCCGAAATTGGTGGCGATGCCGGCCAGCACGATCGTCGAGACGCCGCGTCGCCGCAGGATCAGGTCGAGCTCGGTACCGTGGAAGGCGCTCCAGTTGCGCTTGGTGACGCGGATATCCCCGGGCTGGTAAAGTCCGTCGACCAGGTGGTCGGCGCCGTCGGGCATGCCGCCGGCCGGGCGGGGAGGCGGGAAGTCGACGGGCGCCGCCGGCCAGTCGCCATAGTCCTTCGCCCAGGTGACGTTGACCAGCACGACCATGGCGCCGGCGTTCCGGAAGCGGCCGGCCAGGGCCTTGGCCGAGGCAACGACATCGGCGCTGCCGCGCGGCTCCAGCGGCTGGGCCACGATGACGTTCTGCAGGTCGATCAGGACGAGCGCGGTGGTTTTCGGATCGAGCGTGACGGGTGCGGACATGGCCGGCCTTTCGGGTTTCGCTTTGGGTATGGCTGTGTAAAAAGGAAAACAAGCCGCCGCGTCCCGGTCGCGGCCGATATCGAGATATATGAGGATGCCCTCACAAAAGTCAACGGCGAATGCGGGGAGCGTCAAGGCGCCGAAGCGCGAGCGCGGGCGCATGCGCGTCGCCGCCCTGATGGATGCGGGCGCGGAGGTCATCGCCGCGCGCGGCTATGCGGGTGCCACCATGACCGAAATCGCGGCGCGGGCCGGCGCCTCGATCGGGTCGTTGTATCAGTTCTTTCCGTCCAAGGAGGCCTTGGGAGATGCGCTGCTGCGCCGCTATGGCGAACGCATGGAAGCGGCGCTCGACGGCCTGTTGGCGCGGGCGGCCGGGGCATCGGCGGCCGACCTTGCCGACGGGCTGGTCGCGGTGATGACCGGCTTGAGGGACGACCGCGCCGCAGCCCTGACGCTGATCGAGGCCCGCGACGACCTGGACGCCGAGCGGCAACGGCTGAAGGCCCTGATGCTTGCGCGCCTCACCGCCATCCTGACGCGAGGCCTGCCGGGGCTTGGCGACGACAGGGCGGGCGCCATGGCCCTAATGTTGCTCTACGTGCTGAAATCCATCCCCGCCCTGCTGGCGGACGATGCCGGCCGGGCCGCCTCCATGCACGATGAAGTGCGCCGGCTGATCCGGCTTTATGTCGGTGCGGACGACGATGTCGTCCTGGAAACATAGTTTTCGTGCGCTGTTGCGGCAAAAGCACGCTTCCTCCAATATTATGATTTTATTTTATTTTCTGAGGAATTCTGGCGACGGAACGTTTTAAATTTGTGCGTTACAAAAAGGTAATCGCCCGGACCGTTGACAATGGTTTCAGGTGACCTGATTTAGCGCGGACGGGTCTACCGGTGTCGCAGACGCTCCGGGACCCGCCTGTTGAGGGATTTATATATCATGACTGCCTATTCGGCCGGCCGCGTGGCTTCGAACCGCCGCCGCCTCGCTCTCGGCGCCGCCTTGCCCGCCGCGCTCCTTTTCGGCCTGATGGTGACGGGCGCCCATGCCCAGACCGCACCGGCTCCGCAAACCACACCGGCCGACGCGCAGTCGAAGGATGGCAAGACCGACTCGACACCGACCGTCGTCGTCCAGGGCCAGAAGACGACCGGCAAGATCGACCGCGAAACCTACGACAACACCAAGAATGTCGACTCGACGAACGGCACGGCGGCCGACGCGCTCAACAAGGTGCCGTCGGTCACGGTCGACAATGACGGCAATGTCGCCCTGCGCGGCAATTCCAACGTCAAGATCTATGTCGACGGCAAGCCATCGACCATGCTGTCGGGCGACAACCGCGCCGCCGCGCTTCAGGCCATGTCGTCGAGCGACATCCAGTCGGTCGAGGTCATGACCAATCCCGGCGCACAGTACAGCTCGGAAGGTTCGGGCGGCATCATCAACCTGGTGATGAAGAAGAACCGCAAGCCCGGCGGCTCGGGCGTGATCAACGGCAATGTCGGCACGGGCGGCCGCTACAACGGCAGCTTCAGTGGGTCGTACCGCAAGGGCAAGACGACGTGGAGCGGCGGCCTGAACACGCGTCACGACATTTTCGACGCATCTTTAAGCTCGGTCCAGCAGGCGCTGAGCGGCGGCGTTGCCACGCGTACGACGACGACGTCGGGCGAAGGCTCGATGAAGATGAACGCCGTCTCGGGCAATTTCGGCGTCGAATACGCCGCGTCCGACGCCGACACCTACAGTGTCCAGGGCAATTATTCCAACCGCAACCGCAAGTCGGCCGGCGATATCGATTACGTCACGACGGGTACGGGGGCCTCGGCCTACCGTCAACACGCCACGGGCGCCGGTCCGCGCGAAGACGCCATGCTGGACTTCAACTGGAGCCACACGGGCGACAAGCCGGGCGAGACGCTGAAGACCGACTTCCGCATCAGCCGTTCGGACGGAGATTCGGATTCGGCCAATACGACCGTGCCGACGATCGTCACGGTGGACGGCACCCAGCACCAGTCGAGCGACCAGAAGAACGGCGTGCTCAGCGTCGACTATACGCGTAACGTCGGAACCAGCGACCAGTTGTCGGCCGGCGTGCAGATCACCTACGACGACAGCGAAACGATCAGCGACGCGACCGGCGCCAATGCCGCCAGCCTGACCAGCGACTTCGCCTATCAGCAGACCAACAGCGCGGTCTATGTCACCTACCAGAAGCAGCTGGGCGACAAGTGGACGATCCTGGGCGGCGTGCGGTCCGAAACGCTCGACCTCAAGACCGACCTGATCAGGCCGACCCCGGAGACGACGGGCCACATCAACTATACCAAGCTGTCGCCCAGCTTCTTCGCCACCTACACCCTGTCGGCGTCGTCGAAGATCCGCTTCAGCTATTCGCACCGCCTGCAACGCCCGGCGCCGCAGGACCTGAACCCGTTCCAGACCTATGTCGATCCGCAGAACGTCAATGCCGGCAATCCGAACCTGAAGCCGCAGGAGACGGACCAGGTCCAGCTGGGCTACGAGTACAACAAAGGCTTCATCAGCGGCCTGGCGCGTGTCTACTACGCGAAGAATACCAATAGCATCACCAGCTATTCCTACTATGTGACGCCGGACGTCCTGCTGACGACCAAGCGCAATTTCGGCGAAAGCCAGTCGAGCGGTCTTGAGTTCAACCTCAACACGCCGCTGTCGAAGACGCTGATGATCACGACCAACGGCAACCTGGCCTATAACGAGATCGACACGCCGGGCCTGGGCGGCAAGCAGTCGGCGACGACCCTTTCGGGCCGCGTCGGCGCGATCTACAAGGCCACGCCGGCCGATACGATCCAGGCCTTCGCCTTCTCGTCGGGCAAGCAGCTGACCGGGCAGGGCTACCGTGCGCCGTTCTCGATGGCCAACATTTCGTACAAGCACACCTTCAACCCGAAGCTTGCGCTGGTCATGAACGTCAACGATCCGTTCCGCATGGCGCAGATGAAGATCGTGACCGACACGCCGACCCTGCACAGCGAGCAGATCCGCCATATCAAGGCGCAGGCCTTCTATATCGGCTTCAGCTATACGCTGGGCGGTCAGACGCCGGCGGCGAGCTCGGCCTATCCGCAACAGGGTCCAGGCGGCCCGGGCCAGGGTCCCGGCCAGGGCCAGGGCGGCCAGCGCTGGAACGGCCCCGGCGGCGGCCCCGGCGGCGGGATGTAAGACGAAACAGCAAAGGCGGTCCGGTCTCCGGGCCGCCTTTTTTACTGCATGCGCCACGCCAGGCGCAGCAACACGTGTCCGCCGGACCTGGCCGCGACCTGAGGCAGGGCCGCGTTTGCCGCCGCGCGGAGAGACGCCTTGCCGAAGCCGTAGCCTTGAGGATTCTCCTCGACGATCGCGCAGGCCTCCAAGCGGTTTGCCGTCGACCACTGGCAGTCGAGAACGACGTCGGCCTCGACCTCGTCGTCCAGCGCCCGTACGGGGTAGATGTCCGGGGCGTAGGCCTGGATCACCGCCGCCTTGATGGCGCCCTGCTGGTCCTCGGGCAGGTTGGGCAGGTCGATAAAATCGTCGTCCGGCGCTTTGACGTCGGGATGCGCGGCCAGCCAGGCCCTGGCTTCAGCGCGACCTGCCCTGGCGGCATAGCCATAGAGGCGGGCGGCCTCGGGAAGGTCCGCCGTCACGCCGTCGCCGCGTTCATACAGTCCGGCAAGGACAAACGCCGCCTCCGGATGACCTTCCCGCAGGCCCGTCTTCAACAGGGCGATGGCGCGCGGCAGGTTTTGCGGCAGGGCGTCGCCGGTCGCCAGCGCCTCGGCCAGGGCAGGAATATACGGCGTCCTGTTGCGGTTTTCGTAATCGCATAGCGCCAGGCCGTAGCTCAGCCGGTCGTGCGACAGTCCCGGCGCCGGGTAACACCCGAACCGGGCATCGGCGACGCCGCCCTTCAGAGCGCGGACCTTGTAGTCGAAAGCCCGGTTGACATCCCCGCTGCGCGTAAAGAAGTCCGCCGCCTGACCGATCGCGCCGACATTGCCCGACTCCGCCGCGCGGATGTACCAGCGGGCAGCCTTCTCCGGATCGTGCGGCAGGAAGGTGCCGAGGTCGTAAAGTCCGGCCAGCCTCAACTGGGCGTCGGCATCTCCGGCCTCGGCCGCCCGGTTCAGCCAGTATTCGGCGAGGCGCGGGGAAGTCCCCTGGCCCTGTACGCCATATTGGTAGGTGAGCGCCAGGTCCTTCATATCCCCTGTGTCGCCGGTTTCCGCAGCGCGCGTCAGCCAGTATTCAGCGGCGCCCGGCGACAAGGGGACACCGTCGCCGCCGTCGCCGTAGACTTTCGACAATAGCTCCATCGCCTCGACATTGCCGGCCTGCGCCGCCCGCGTCAGCCACGGAATGGCGGCCTTGGGGCGAGGCGGCGAGACGTCGAAGAGGTAGAAGCTGCCGAGCTCGGTCCAGGCGTCGGAGCCGCCGTGACGGGCCTTGTACTCCAGGATCGCTTCTTCCTTTTCTTGCCGCTTGACGTCAGCTTCCAGGTCGGCCTTGCTCAACGGCGCGCTGGGGGGAGGGTGATGGACGCCGCAGTCGATGCACGAACTATGCAGTGGCCTGCGCATGGCCGGCGGCAAGTCGATGCGCAACGGCATGATCGGCCGGTCGTTGGCCGATGCCGGCCCGGTGGCGGCGAACAGCAGGATTCCGCTCAACAAACCCGAGATTTTCATGAGGTCCCCTCCCGCCGCGGCGACACTGTATCACCACGACGGGGATGGGAAAACCCGCCCTACTTCGTCTTCACCGCCGGGGTGACGACGACGTGGGCGAACATCTGCGGATGCAGGGTGCAGAAATAGTCGTAAGTGCCCGCCGTGTCGAAGACGTGGCTATAGGTGTCGTTGGTGTCGAGCGCCGCCGAACGGAACTTGTGGTTCTTTTCGGCGACGGTATGGGGAACCTGGTCGCGGTTGGTCCAGGTGACGGTGTCGCCTTCGGCAATCGTCACCGTCATCGGCATGAACATGAAGTTCTTGATGTCGACAGTGACGGTCCTGGCGGCGGCGGGGGAGGCCACGGCCAACAGGGCGGCGGCGAACATAAGCGGTTTTAACATAACAAACTCAACTTTCGGCGAGGGTGGCGTCGTGGATGGCGAGGGCGTGGCGGCCGCGGACGACCTTGATGTCGGAGACGCCAAGGTAGGTGCGCAACTGCTCCGGCGGCACGACCAGCGGGCCTGGGGAGTCGGCGGCTCCTGGCGCGGGCTGCGGATAGGCGGTGCCGCGCGCCGTATGGAAGGTGATATTGCCTTCGACCTTCTGCTGGATCTGGTGGATGTGGCCGTTGAGCACGGTCACCGAACCGTAGGGACGCAGCATGGCGATGGCGAGCTCGGAGTCGCTGGTGCCCCAGCCCCACGGCTTGTAGATGTCCCACATGGGGATGTGCGTATAGACGACGACGGGCGTCGAATGCGACACGGCGCGCAGGTCGTCCTTCAGCCACGCCAGTTGCTCAGTCCCGAGGCTGGCTTCCTGGCCGGGCTTGAAGTCGAAGACGTTGACCAGGGCGATGAAGTGCACGCCGCCCATGTCGAAGCTGTACCAGCCATTACCCTTGGTGCCCTTGCCGTAGCGCTCGAGATAGGCCTTGCCGGCGCCTTCATCCAGCACGTCGTGTTCGCCCGGCACGTAGCGCACCGGCGCGGGCAGGTCGCCCAGGATCTGCGCCGCCGTGTCGAACTCCTCGGGGCGCGACAGGTGCGTGATATCGCCCGTGTGCAGAATAAGCTGCGGCGCCTTGGGCAGGGCGCGGATCCTGGCCTTGGCCTCGTTCAGCGTCTTGACCGGCTCGGGGTTGGCAGCCTTGTTGAAGCCGATATGGCTGTCGCTCAGCTGCACGAACAACAACTTCGCGTCGTCGGGCGCCTTGCCCGGCCCGTCCATGGCGAAGGCGCGGGGTACGCCGCCCATCATGGCCCAGGCCACGCCCGTCCCGGCCCAGGCCGAGCATTTCAACAAATGGCGGCGTGAAAACGCCGCGTCGTCGGTATCGTCCATCTCCGTCTCCTTGTGCGGGGGGATCGCACCGGAAACGGACGGGGAAGGCCGCTTATTCCCGAAAAACGCCACGATATTTTTTTGCGGCGAACGGGAATAAAAGGGCTGCGTCGCCGTTACCCTCCTCAAGGGACGATATGAAGCTTTTCACGTTGCGGCCTTCACAGAGCGAGTTCGAACGTCAGGTGCTGCCGCATCTCGACGGCGCCTACCGGCTTGCCCTGTGGCTGGTCCGCGACCCCGCCACCGCCGAGGACGTGGTGCAGGACGCGGTGCTAAAGGCGCACTCGGCCTGGGCGCGCTATACGGCCGGCAATGCGCGCGCGTGGCTGTTCACCATCGTGCGGCGCCGCGCCTATGACTGGCTGCGGCAGGCGCGGCACGCCATGGTCGATGTCGACGACGAAGCCGCCTGGACGTCGGAGGATGCCGTGCATTTGCGCGACGAGGACACGCCTGAAACGACGCTGGTCGCCGCCGAGATGGTCGAGCGTTTGCGCGCCGCGCTGCTCACCCTGCCGGCGGTTTTCCGCGAGGTCATCATGCTCAAGGATATCGAAGACATGCCGTACAAGACCATAGCCGAGGTGCTGGGCGTGCCGGTCGGCACGGTGATGTCGCGGCTGGCGCGCGGGCGCGACATGCTGAGAGCCCGGCTCGTGGAGGTCCAGCCATGAGCGACGAATTCGCCTTGAAACTCCACGCCTATGCCGATGGCGAACTCGACGAAGCCGGGGCCCGCGCCGTCGAAACCCATTTGGAAACCTGCGCCGAATGCCGCGCGTCGCTGAATGATATCCGCACGCTCAAGGCGGCGATGAAGCGCATCGACTGGAGCGAGGCCGCGCCGGCGGGGCTGGCGGACCATATCCGCAGGCGCGTGGCGGCCGACCGCGCGCGGCGCGCCGCCCTGTGGAGCGGCGGCGGGCTTCTGGCGGCGGGCCTGGCGGGCGCGCTGCTGCTGTTCGGACCCCAACGTCCGGTATCGCCGATCGACGACGTCGTCCAGGGACACTTGCGGGGCTTGAGCGGTCAGGCGCCCATCGCCATGGAGGCCTATTACGGCGGCCGCGTCAAAACGTGGTTGCAGGCGCAGCTGGATTTCGCACCGCCGGTACTGATGAAAGCGGGCGGCTGCACGCTCCTCGGCGCGCGTACCGATCGCGTGGCGCGGCAGAAGGCGTCGGCCCTGACCTATGCGTGCGGCGGCCATACGGTCGATTTTTACGCCATTTCCGGCAATGGCCGCACCGATACGTCGCCGCTGGTGCAGCCGCATGTCCTGCGTTCGGATCGCTATCGCGTGGTGGGCTGGCAGCGCGGGAAACTGACCTGCTTTGCGGTATCCGATGCCCCCGAGGCCGACCTGCTGGCCCTGGCGCGCTACATCGAAAGCCACGCCGCGGAAGGGTAGCTGTCATCTTTGTTTTGCAACCTCTTGCTGTCGGTCGCGGCGCTCTGTAAAGTCGGCGCGACGGGCCTTGGAAGTGATGGCCCGTATGGGGGGCGTCATGACAAACGAGATGGGCACGCGCCGGATTGCCGTACGCACAGGCGTGGGCACCGGCCTGGCGGTGGTGTTGGCGCTGGCGGCGTTTTCCGCGTCGGCGTCTGACAAGCTGGTCTATGCGCCCGACCCGGCCTGGGTCAAACCGGTCGCCATTCCCAAGCCCGACGAAGCCTATGCCGGCGCGCCCGCGCAGATATTGCTCCAGGATTTGCAGGCCAATTTCGCCGCCGACGGCACCGCGACCTACCACACCGTCCTGGCCTATCATATCCAGACGCCGGCCGGATTGCAGAACGCGCAATCCTACGTCACCTGGAACCCCGAAACCGACGTCGCCACGGTGCACAAGGTGCAGATCCTGCGCGGCGACCAGGTCATCGACGTCCTGGCCAAGGGCCAGACCTTCACCATATTACGCCGCGAACAGAATCTCGACCGCGCCATGCTCGACGGCCAGCTGACGGGCGTGCTCCAGCCCGAGGGGCTGCAGCCCGGCGACACGCTCGTCTTCTCGCTGTCGGTCGAGCGCAAGGACCCGGTCTGGGCCGGCCGCGGCGAACTGGTGATCGGCGGCTTGTCGCAAGGCGCGATCGGCCAGCAGTCGGTCCGCGCCGTCTGGGACCCGAAGACGCCGGTGCACTGGCGGCAGAGCGAGGACCTGACCGGCAAGGCCATCAAGACGGGCGGCCTCGACGGCTACGAGATGCAGCGCAGCCACGTCGTCAAGGCCGAGACGCAGGATGACGCGCCGGCGCGCTTCAACCAGTTCGGCCAGGTCGAGTTTTCGCAGTTCGGGTCGTGGCAGGAGCTGTCGCAGGTTTTGGCGCCGCTCTACGTCAAGGCGGCCAAAATCGCCCCGGATTCGCCGCTCCAGGCCGAGATCGAGACCATCCGCAAGACGACGTCCGACAAAAAAGCGCAAGCCGCCATGGCCCTGCATCTGGTCGAAAACCAGGTGCGCTACGTCTTTCTCGGCATGGATCTCGGCGGCTATACGCCCGCCGGCGCCGACGCGACGTGGCAGCGCCGCTTCGGCGACTGCAAGGGCAAGTCGGTGCTTCTGGCCGCCATCCTCAACGCGCTCGATATCAAGGCCGAGCCCGCCCTGGTCAACAGCGGCGGCGGCGACGGGCTGGACCAGCGCCTTCCGGCCATGGAGCAGTTCGACCACGTCATCGTCCGCGCCGAAATCGCGGGCAAGGTCTACTGGCTCGACGGCACCCGCCTCGGCGACCGCGACCTCGACAGCGTGCGCGCGCCCGACCTGCGTTGGGCTCTGCCGGTACGCGACGGCGGCGCCGCGCTCGAAGCCATACCTCAGAAGCCGCTCGACAAGCCGTCGGAAGACACCTTCATCCGCCTCGACGCGTCGGCGGGGCTGGATGTGCCGGCCGCCGTCCATATCGAAAAAACCTATCGCGGCGACTTCGCCGTGCAGTTCGACGCGGCCTATCGCGCGCTGCCGGCCGGCGACCGCGACAAGACGCTGAAAGGCTTCTGGACCGGAGACTACAGCTGGATGACGCCGCGCAAGGTGTCGGCCGTCTTCGACGCCGCCACGGGCGAGGAACGCCTGGTCATGGACGGCACGGCCAACATGGAATGGACGGCCGGCGACGACGGCCTGACGTGGCGTTACGAAAGCGACATCATGAATGTCGGCTGGTCGTACGAGAGCAAGCGCGACAGCGGTCCGCACCGCGACGCGCCGGTCGTCATCAACTTCCCCTATTTCGAGCGGACGCGCGAAGAGATCCTCCTGCCCAAGGACGCCAAGGGCTTTTCGCTGGAAGGCGGCGCGGTCGACAAGACGCTGGGCGGCGCGATCTTCCACCGTTCGGTCCTGCTGAAGGACAACCTCGTCACGCTCGAAGCGTCTAAGCAGGCCCTGGTCCCCGAGATCAGCTTCAAGGACGAGGCGGCTGCGGCGCCGGTCCTGACCGACCTGTGGAAACACGACGTCTACCTGATCGCGCCCAAGCGTTACCACAAGGCGGCCGATGCCGCGAAGAAGAGCGAGCCGTCGGCAACGGTCGCGCAGACCGCGCCGGACGCACCGAAGACCGCGGCGGACTATGTCGAGGATGGCCGCAAAGCCCTTCAGGACAATAGACCCGACGACGCCCTGGCGGCCTATAACCGCGCGCTGCGGCTCGAGCCCACCAACGTCACGGCCCTGGAAGGGCGCGGCGGCGTCTTCCTGGAGCGCAACAACACCGCGGCGGCCGGCGCCGATTTCGAGCTGGCGGTCAAGACCGATCCCAATCAATGGATCGCGCTCAACGGCCTCGGCACGGTCCGCCGCTGGCAGAACCGCCCCGAAGACGCGATCGACGCCTTCACGCGGGCCCTGGCCGTCTATCCCAACGACACCTACGCCCTGACCAACCGGGCGCAGACCTATCTGATGACCGGCAAGAAGGATCTGGCGCGCCAGGATATCGCGGCGGCCAAGGATCTGGACCCCGACTCGTCCGACGTGGTCAGCGTGCTGGTCTCCCTCGATCTTTACGATGACAAGATCGATGAGGCGACGGAGGTTTTGCGCAACGCCGTCGCCGCCAACCCCGACGACGTGACCTTGCGGGCGCGCCTGGCCGGAATTTACGAGAGCTGCTGGAAGCTCGACGCCGACAAGTGCGCGGCGTCAAAAGCGCAGGCTGCCGCCGAATGGGACAAGGTCATAGCGCTCAAACCGTCAGCCTACGCCTATGCGATGCGGGCGCAGGACCGGCCGAAGGCGGACCGGCAGGCGGCGCTCGACGACCTCGAGGCGGGTATTAAACTCGAACCCAGGGCCTATCTGCCGCTTATCGTGCGTGCGGGCTTCCGGGCGGCCGACAAGGACTACGGCAAGGCCATGGAGGACGCCGACGCGGCGGTCGCCCTGGCGCCGAAAAGCGAAGACACGCATCTTTTCCGCGCGCGTCTCTATTTTCAGCAAGGCCAGATCGAAAAGGGCCTTGCCGATTACGACGCCCTGAAACAGGCCAATCCCGACAAGGCCGTGATCTTCAACAACAGTTGCTGGGAGCGCGCCACGCGCAATGTTCAGCTCGACGCCGCGCTGGCCGACTGCGAAACGGCGACCCGGATGTCGCCGAAAGAGGCCGGCTATATCGACAGCCGCGCCTTCGTGAAGTTCCGCATGGGCAGGCTTGACGACGCCCTGACCGATTACAACGCAGCCCTGGCCATCAAGCCGGACCTGCCGGCGTCCCTCTACGGGCGTGGCCTGGTCAAGCTGCGCAAGGGCGACAAGGCGGGTGGTCAGGCCGACCTGGCCGCCGCCCGCAAGGCCGGGGCCTGGGTCGAGGCCGAGTTCGCGGGGTACGGTCTTAAACCTTAAAGCCGTTCCAGCACCCGCACCTCGGCCAGGTCGCGCGCGGCGGCAGCGGCACTCATGCGTTCGCCGCGCACCCGGAACAGCAGGTCCTCGATATAGTCGGCCAGCAGCAGCGTCTGGTGCTGGAGGCGGCAGCCCGGGAACTCGGCCAGGATCAGCGCCTTTGCTTCGACTATGCCCAGTGCGCCGGCGATAAAACGCCGTATCGCGTCTTCGATCCGCTCGTCCATCGGCTTACCCTCACATGTTCTTATTTTGTTCCAGATAAGAACCGAAGTCAAGCGATCGTTCGCCGGCGCGGTGGTTGCCTAGCTTTTGGGCTTCGGCCCGCCGAACTTGCGCGTCAGCCCGATGCGGATCAGGCGGTCGGTGGCCGGCTGGAAGGTCCGCCCCCGCAGGTCCGGCGTATCGATGACCGTTTCCTGATTCATGCCGCCCAGGAGATCCTGGACGTTGACGACCAGTGAGACTTTTTTGGACAGGTCGTGTTTCCAGGTAAAGTCGAGGCGGTTGGTGGCGGCGATGTAGCCCTGCACCGTCAGTTGCCGGCCTGTCACGGTGAAGACCATCTGCAATTCGTCGCCACTGTCGGGATCGTATTCCAGCGTCGTATTGCCGGAATAGGTGAAGGCGCCGCGCGAGGTTTCGGCGCCGCCGGCGACCAGCGGCACCGTGTTATAGTAGAGGTTGGCGTTGAATGAGCCCTTCCAGTGTTTCGACAGGGGGCGTTTCACGGTGAATTCGGCGCCGCCGCTTTGCGAATGGCCCGAATTGATCGGGCGCGTCAGGATGACGCCGTTGCCGATATCGGTAGCGTAGTCCGACACGGCGTTTTGCAGTGCGCGGTAGTAGACGGTGGCGTCGTAGCTGGTCTTGTCGTGCGTGTAGTCGTAGCCGATCTCGTACGAATCTGTTTCCGGCGCCTTCAGGTCCGGGTTGCCCTGGGTGGCGTAGACGGCTGTCGTGTAGGTGATCGCCGGATCGTACTGGGTGACGTCCGGACGATTGACGCGGCGGCTGTAGCTAAGCTTCAGCTTGCCCTTGCCCAGGTCGTGACTGAGATGCAGCGACGGGTAGAGCCTGAGGTCGTCGGGGGTGGCGCGGGCGCCCTGCGAGCGGACATCGAGCTGTTCGTATTCGGCGCGCAGGCCCGGCAGCATGGTCCAGCCCCAGAGCAGCGGATGCTGATAGGTGACGTAGGCCGCGCTCAGGTCGCGCGTGCCCGAGAAATCGCGGGTCGTTCCGTCGGCGTGCGGTCCGGCGATGGCGCCCTGGTCGAAATAGGCGTCGGTCTCGGTATTGCCGGCGCGCTTCCATTCCAGTCCCGAGGTCAGGACGTTGCCCGACGCGTAGCGGTGCTCGTAATCGGCCTTGACATCGTCGTCGGGGCCGCTCTGGTGCGTGCTGGCGCCATAAACCGCGTTGCCGGTCGAGGGCAGGGTATAGGCGTCGGTCGTGCGGACGTGGTTATAGCCGTTCCAGTCGCCGAGGAAGGCGTCGAAGGTGAAGTGGCGGCCGTTCTGGTCGTTATTGTAGTCGTAGATGAATTCGCCGGCGGTGTAGAGGTTGCGCGACGTGGCGTCGAGCCGCGACGTGAAGGTCCGGCTGTTCGACTGGTAACTGGCGATGTCGCGGCTGGTGGACCAGTTGGGATAGGCCATGGTGCTGACGGTCAGGGTCTGGTGGTCGCCGACCTTGCGCGCGACCTCGACCTGGGCGCCGCCATAGGCGCTGCGAAAATTAGACCGGCTGTCCGACTGCGTGGCGTTGGGATAGGTGCGGGTCGTGGACGAACGGTAGGATCCCGGAAAGAAGCCGCCGTTGATGCGGCCCGTCACCGACCATTGCCCCTTCGTCAGGCTGGCGGAGACGTTGGCGCCTATCTGCCCCTGGCTCGACAGCCGCACGGTGGCCGTGCCCGACACGCCGAACGGATGGCGCTTCTTGGTGATGATGTTGATGACGCCGCTGGTGCCTTCGGCGCCGTATTGCGCCGACGGGTTGGTGATGACTTCGATGCGGTCGATGTCGGTGGCCGAGAGCGTCTGGGTGAAGTTGTTGCCGTTGACCGGATACTTGCCGTCGATCAGCACGGTGACGTTCGTGTCGCCGCGCAGGGCCACGCGGCCGGCGGGCGTCACCGTCACGGACGGCAGTTTGTTGAGCACGTCACCGGCATTGCCCGACTGCGCGTCCGGATCGTTCTTGATGTCGTAGGTGCGGCGGTCGATGCGGTCGCTGACTTCGTTGCGCTTGCCCTGCACCGTGATGGTCGTGCCGGAGTCCGGGGTGGAGGCCTTGTCCTGCGCCAGCGCCGGACACGCAATCGTCAGTACCAGGACCGACACAGATATGACCAGCCGTGACCGCGTCACCCTTCCCCCTCAAGCGATGTGCAAAGACGTGCCGTGGTGTTTGCCGCGACAAGGCGGAAACCCGATGCACCGCGGCATAGTTACACGCGATATCAGACGATATCCAGCGCCATATGACAACCTGCAGTGCGCAAATCGAAAAATTCGTCGTAAAGACGACGTTAACTTTCCCGGGACACGCGTCGTCTACCCGATGCCCCAGACCGTCCGCGCCGGCCCGTCCGGGTCGTCGACCACCTTGCACGTCGCGTCGACCAGCAGGACCGGGCGCGTTTTGACGTCGTAACGCGGCCAGGCAACGCCCGGACAGGCGGGCACGCCGGTGCGCGCGAAGCTGGTCCAGATCGAGCTCAGATTCCGCGATGCCGCCTCGACGCCTGGGCCGTTGCCGTGCAGGCCGGGTTCGTCCCAGTTATAGAAGGTCGGCCCGATATCGCTGGCGTGGCCGGGACCGGTGACGGCGGTCGAGCCTTTGACCGGTGCATTGGCGTTGTAGTCCCAGCGGTAGAACCAGACGGGAGCGGGTTGCGCCGACTTGCGGCTGGCGACGGTGATAGTGTCGTTGCCGAACTGCCGCGCCGTGGTGATGGCGATATAGAGCTGGCTGGGCGTGGCGCCCGGCCGTGCGGTGCGATAGGCGGTGACCAGGGCATCGGCCTTGTCGCCGAATTCGACTTTGAGGCGCGCGCGCATGGCGTCGTCGCTGAGCGCGAATATTTCCGGTTTATCGCGATAGCCGAAGGCCGACTCGGCATTGTTGTGCGCGATCAGCAAAGGGATGTTGGCGGCCAGGGGCGACACGTCGGGTTCGAACGGCTGGCGCGGCAGGACGTGGCCGTCGACCACGGGCGCGAAATGGCCGATTTGTTCGCCGCCGTAGCCGGCATACATCATGCGCCCGCCCGTCGTGTCGGGATCGGCCAGCGGCGCTTCACCGGCTTCGCCGCGGTTCTGCCAGTCGAGCAGGGTCTGCACCGGCACGTCGGCCAGCGTCGCCGGGTCGCTGATATCGAGCGCCTTTAGCAACCGACGCGCCGTTTCCGACGCATGGTCGCGCGTCATGCGCCGCGTCCAGGCGCCGCTTTCGATTCCGGCTTTGTGGAATAGTCCCTGCGCCTCGGGCATGGCCAGGAGCGTGCCGACCTTGCCGCCGCCGCCGGATTCGCCGAACACGGTGACATTGCCGGGGTCTCCGCCGAACGCCGCGATAGTGTCGCGGACCCAGCGCAGCGACTGCACGATGTCGAGCATGCCGGCATTGGCGGCGTACTGGTCGCCGTAATCGCCGAGGAAGAGGTAGCCCATCAGCCCGAGGCGATGGTTGCACGCCACGACGACGACGTCGTACACGGCCGCCAGGCGCCCGCCATCCTGTGTCGGCGATCCGCCCGACCCGCTGACGAAGCCGCCGCCGTGCAGATAGACCATGACCGGACGCTTTTTCGTGTCGGCAGCTGGCGTCCAGACATTGAGCACCAGGCAGTCCTCGCTATAGGCCGCCTCGTGATCGCCATAGGTGCCGCCCGGACGCTGGATCGCCGGCGCGCCCAGCCTGGTGGCGTGGAACACGCCGGTCCACGGCGTCACCGGCGTCGGCGCCTTGAAACGATTGGCGCCCGACACGCTGCCGCCGTAGGGAATACCCTTGAACGACAGAGCGCCGCGCGCCGTACCGCCACGCACGCGCCCATTGGGCGTTTCGACCTCGACAAAAGGCGCCCCCGGTATCGTCGTAAGGGGGACGTCCGCGCGCGCGACACCGCCGAGCCAGGGCAGGGCGGCCACGGCAAGGCCGGAACCGAGCAGAGCCCGGCGGTTCGGAATGGTCGTCATGGCGTTTCCTTCACCTGATTTTGGGCGTACGCTACACCGATTTTTTCGCCTGGCAAGGTGAAATGGTAACGGTAACAGTAATCGATTTCGCTTGACGCTGACCAAGGCAGTTGGTAGCGCTACCATCAAAAGGCGCGTGAACGCCGTAAGGAAGGAAACCGACGATGATCCGATCTCAAACGCTGCTGTGCGCGTCCGCCGCCGCGCTGGCCCTGGCGCTGGCCTCGGCACCCCAGGCCATGGCCAAGGCACCGGTGGCGTCGAAGGCGCCCGCCCCCCTTAAAACGAAATGGCTGAACACCAGGCTTTCGCCCGAGGCGCGCGCCGCAGACCTGGTGTCGCACATGACGCTGGAAGAAAAAGCGCTGCAGCTCGGCAACGACGCGCCGGCCATCCCGCGCCTGGGCGTCCCCGAATACAACTGGTGGAACGAAGGCTTGCACGGGGTCGCGCGCGCCGGCATCGCCACCGTCTTCCCGCAGGCCATCGGCATGGCGGCGACCTGGAACCCGACGCTGCTGAAGGCGACCGGCGACGTCGTCTCGACCGAGTTCCGCGCCAAGTTCGTCGAGCGCCGCTATCCCGACGGCGGTTCGGGCTTCTATCGCGGCCTGACCGTGTGGTCGCCCAATATCAATATCTTCCGCGACCCGCGCTGGGGGCGCGGCCAGGAGACCTATGGCGAGGATCCGTACCTGACCGGCCGCATGGGGGTCGCCTATATCGAAGGCCTGCAAGGCAACGATCCGAAGTATTTCAAGACGATCGCCACCGCCAAGCACTTCGCGGTCCATTCCGGCCCGGAATCGACGCGCCACCAGCAGGACATGCACCCGTCGGCGCACGACCTGGAAGACACTTATCTGCCGGCCTTCCGCGCCACGGTGACCGAGGCCAAGGTCGATTCCGTCATGTGCGCCTATAACGCCCTCTACGGCGTGCCGGCCTGCGCCTCGACCGAGCTGATGGACAGCCACCTGCGCAAGGCCTGGGGCTTCAAGGGCTACGTCGTGTCGGACTGCGGCGCCGCCGCCAACATCTACCGCGAGGACAGCCTGAAATATACCAAGACGGCGGACGAAGGCGTCGCCGTCGGCTTCAAGGCCGGCATGGACGTCATCTGCGGCGACTACCGCAACCACATGACGACCGAGCCCGAGCACATCGTCGCCGCCGTCAAGTCGGGGCTGATGCCCCAAGCGACCGTCGATCAGGCCGTGGCGCGCCTGTTCGTGGCGCGCATTCGTCTCGGCCTGTTCGACCCGCAAAGCCAGGTCTTCCCGAAGATTACCGCGAAAGACTACGACACGCCGGCGCACCACGAGGTCGCGCTCGACATGGCGCGCCAGTCGATCGTACTTCTGAAAAACCAGAATAATCTCCTGCCGCTTGCCAAATCGGCGCAGACCATCGCGGTTATCGGTCCCAATGCCGACAGCCTCGACACCCTGGTCGGCAACTATTACGGCAAGCCGTCGAAGCCGGTCACCGTGCTCGACGGTATAAGAGCGCGCTTCCCCAATGCGAAGATCATCTATGCCGAGGGTACGGGCCTGGTCGGCCCGGCTCAGCCGCCGGTGCCCGACAGTGCTTTGAGCACCGATGCCGCCGGCAAGACACCCGGCCTCAATGCCGAATATTTCGCGGGCCACGAGCCTGCGGGCATGGCCGCCAAAACCGGCGTCGAGACCAACGCCAAGGTGGCATGGAGCGGCGAGGACAAGGACGGCTCGGCACGCTGGAGCGGTTTCATCACCGCGCCCAAGTCGGGCGAATACCGTTTCCGCTTTGCTTCGGAAAACGGCTACCGCATCTGGGTGGGCGACACGCAGGTCGTCGATGAATGGGGCGTCGGCGACGCGCCGTCGCTGGCGTCGGGCAAGATCATGCTGGAAGCCGGCAAGACCTATCCGATCCGCGTCGAAGCCTTCCAGCGCGGTCAGACCGGCCAGCAGAAGCTCGTCTGGAGCGTGCCGGGTGAGGACGGCCAGGACGCCGTCGATGCCGCCAAACAGGCCGATGTCACCGTCTTCGTCGGTGGCCTGTCGGCGCGCATCGAGGGCGAGGAAATGAAGGTCGAGGCAGCCGGTTTCGCTGGCGGCGACCGCACCAGCCTCGACTTGCCGGCCGCGCAGCAGCAGCTTCTCGAACGCGTCCAGGGCACGGGCAAGCCCGTCGTGCTGGTGCTGATGAACGGCTCGGCCGTCGCGGTCAACTGGGCGGACAAGAACGTCCCGGCGATTCTGGAAACCTGGTATCCGGGCGGGCAGGGCGGCCAGGCCGTCGCCGAGGCCCTGGCGGGCGATTTCAGCCCGGCGGGCCGTCTGCCCGTCACCTTCTACCGCTCGGCCGACCAGCTGCCGGCCTTTACCGACTACACCATGAAGGGGCGCACCTACCGCTTCTTCACCGGCGACGTGCTGTATCCCTTCGGCTATGGTCTCAGCTACACGACCTTTGCCTATTCCAAGGCGAATCTGTCGGCTTCGACGCTTGCCGCCGGCAAGAGCGTCAAGGCGAGTGTGACCGTCAGCAATACCGGCAAGCGCGACAGCGACGAGGTTGTCGAGCTCTATGTCACCAAGCCCGGCGACGCCGCGCGCTACGCCCTGGCGGGGTTCTCTCGCGTCCATCTCAAGGCGGGTGAAACCAGGGCTGTCGGCTTTACGCTCGATGCGCGCGCCCTGTCGCAGGTCGATCAGAACGGCGTCCGCGCCGTGGTTCCCGGCACCTATACGATCAGCCTCGGCGGCGGCCAGCCGGCCTACGCCAAGGTCGCTTCGACGACGCTCAAGATTACCGGCAAGGTCACCCTGCCGAAATAAGCTCCTCCCCGAGAGACTTCCTGTGGTCAGGAAAGGCGGACCCTAACCGGTCCGCCTTATTTTTTATCTGCCCGCGCTGCGTCGGCCCAAACCTGGGCCTGGTCGAAAAAGGCGTCGGCTTCGGCCTGTGACGGGAATGCCGAAGCCGGGACGACGATATAGCCGCGCGGTCGGGTATAGCAGATCAGGTATTTTCGGGTGCGCACCACGCGCTGCAGGTCCCGCCAGGCAAATTGCGCAGCGTAGCCTGCCCCGCTGCCGCGAACATAGCCGGGTGCAATGGCGACGCGGCGCAGTCCCATGGTGGTTGGCACCTTTCGGGCCACAATCCACCCAAGCGTCAGAACGAGCAGCGCTATGAATAGCGCAACACAGATAGCGATGGACAACGGCAGTAAAAACACATCGAAATAGCCTTCCAGGATATCGGCGCGGTACGTCCAGCCGACGACTGCGATAATCCCGCATGGCATGAAAAGAAGGACTATGGCAGGACCGCCACTTAAGATGTTGCGGATGACGAGTTGCGCGTAGATACGGAAGTTCATCTCGAAAGGCGGCGATACGCGTTCGTCGGATGTCAGCGGCGCTTCGGCTTCCTTGGTCACGCCCTTTTTTGGTCTTCCGGCGGCCTCGCGAATATTGCGGCGAGCAAAGGCCGCGGCAGCCCGCGCCACATCCATCGAGGCAAATGCTGACTTCGGGACAATATGCGCTTCGCTGGTTCTGGCCAGGTAGATAGCCTTGCGGGTTTCGACGACCTTCTTGAAAGCGCCCCAGTCAAGGGACGCGTTCAATTCTCCGCGGCGGATGGCGAAGCCGTCAGGCGTAAAGGAAACGATGGCGGCTTCCGTCATGTTCGGGCTGCGTTTGATAGTCCGGATGGCGAATACGACCGCTATGGCCGGCACGATGGTCAGCATAACCGCCGGATATAAGACGATCGGCCATGCCGCTGCGAAGTCCCCGCGCAGTATAGGCCCGCTTTCGAAGGCCATGGCCAGGGACACCATTGGCAGGACTTGAAGCAGCGCTACCTTGACGTCCAGCAAGGCGCGGTAGTAGCCGAAGAAGGCATAGGCCGCGTAGTCGCGCACCGTTAGCGCGAAAGGCTGTGTTTCAAAGGTTTCCTGCGTCATCGTCCCCCTCAATCGGCTATATAGACTCGCAAAATCTTTACTGCGCGCGGGGTCTGGAAGCCAGCTCTTAAAGGTCCCCGAAGGCCAGCAGCAGCGCGGTTGTCAGGTTGGCGCTGGCGTGCAGCGCCCAGCCCGGCCAGATCGCACCCTTGCCCAGCTTTTCATTGAGCAGGCCTGCTGCAAGCGAGAAGAGGGTGGTGAAGGCCGCGAAGCCTGCCGCGGCTTCGAGCGGGCCGTGCAAGGCCAGCAGCAATACCAGGTGGATGGCGCCGAACAGCAGGGCCTGGACGAGGTTGCCGCCGGTCAGGCCGATCCACGCGTAGAGACGTTTGCCGATCAGGCCGCGAAACAGAATCTCCTCGGACAGCGCCGATTTCACGGCTCCCGTCACCGCCAGCGCGGTCAACGCCTCCGGGGTCACGCCACCTTTCAGTGCGTCGGCGACCACGCTGCCGGGTGACTTTGCGATCGCCGCCATGCCCGGCAGCATCAGCCAGGCTACAGCGCCGGCGACGCCGATCACGACGCCGATAAGCAGGGCTAGCGGCCTGGTGGTGCCGAGGCCCAGGAAGGTTACGAAGGACGGCTTGGCCTTGCCGCGCAAGGGCCAATAGGCCAGCCAGGCGATCAGCAGGACAATGCCGACCTGCAAGGCGGCCGAAATCAGGCTGTCGATCAGTGCGGCCATGTGCGCCTCCCCATCTGTATCCAATTAAAACCGACACCGTGCTGCCCGGCAAGGGCCGATGCGCGCAAAGCGGGGCAACCGGCTGCCCCGCTGTCGCAGCGCCGGCCATTGCGGCGGGGTTGCACTGCCGGTACGCTTTGGATGCAACCGGACGGAGCCGTCGTTGAGCTTTGCCGCCTTCCTTCTGCATGAATTGTCGCGCCGGAAAGCGCGCAATGCCAGCTATTCGCTGCGCGCCTTCGCCCGCGACATGGGGTGCGACCACGCCACCCTGTCGCAGTGGATGCGCGAAAAGCGGCCGCTGACGCAGGACGCGCTGGAACGATTGTGCGAGCGCCTGGGCGTGACCGGGCCGGCGGTCGAATACGCCGTCCATTTCGACCCGTTCGACCTGGTCGTGCTGCAGACCGCGATCGCCATGGACGGGCCGACCGTGCCGGCCGTGGCCGAGGCCTGCGGCTGCGACATGGACACGGTCAATATTTCGATCAGTCGCCTCTTGCGGCTGAGGATGCTCAGGATGGAAGGCGCCCGCTGGGTCGCTTTGGAAAGGGATTACTGATGGTCTACCCCGTTTCGCACTGGCAGATGCTGACCGCCGATCCCGACGGCCTGGCCGATTTCTACGAGTCGGTCTTCGGCTGGCGGATATCGACCTCGAACGGCCTGGGCTATCGTGAGGTCCGGACCCGCCCCGATGGTCCGGTCGACGGCGGTATCTGGCCCGCCGGTCCCGGCCGTCCGGAAATGACCCAACTGTTCATCGAGGTCGACGATATCGACGCGGTGCTGGGCAATATAGAGGCGCGCGGCGGCAGAACCTTTTTTCCAAAGCAGGTCCTGCCTGACGGCGACGTCATGGCGCTGGCCATCGATCCGGCAGGGCGTCCCTTCGGGTTGATGACAAGGGCTCAGACTATCGGCCATAAGAGTGACCGATGATCTGAGCCATTTTTCAGCTCAAGCGCCGCCGCACGGCTATGGCTGCGGCTTGCCGATCATGACACCCCGTCCGTGCGGCGCGACATAGACCGTACCATATTCCAGCATGTCGCCGGTGATCGCCTGGAAGCCGCCGAAGCGGTGGGCGTCGTCGTTGATGCGCGTCCAGCTCTTGCCTTCGTCGTCCGAACGCCACAGCCCCTCCTGCCCCTTGACCTTGCCCCACAGATAGACGGCGGGATAGTCGCCCTGTTTCAAGGGCGCACCGAAACCGACCAGCCAGGCGGTCTCGACCGAGGTCAGCGCCTTCATCGGCGTGTTGGCGTCGGGCGAATGCAAAAGGCCGTAGGGCGCGGCCAGCCACAGGTCGCGCATGCGGCCGGGGACGACCGTCAACTGCGCGTTCTGCCAGCCTTCGAGCTTGGGCAGGCCCTGGACGATCGGCTTGAAGCTCATGCCGCCGTCGACGCTGATCAGGATGGCCGATCCGGCGCGGTCGAGGACATAATAGACACCGTCCACAGCCTTGTCCGAGACCGGCGTCAGGGACACGTCGCGCCCCGCGGGCCAGCCGGCCGATGCCGTCCACGTCGCTCCCTTGTCGCTCGAATAGTAACCGCCGTCCTTTTCCGGCACCCACAGCATCGACGTGCCCTTGGCCGAGACGGCGACGATGCCCGGTCCGCGCCACGGCGCGCCCTGCGCCGGCGGCTTGTACGGCGACGCCTTGAAGGCCGTCCAGCTGGCGCCCGAATCCTCGGAATAGAAGCCGTGCGTCGGGTCGTTGCCGGTGGTGCGTGCGACGTCCGCCGGATTTTGCCCGCCGTAGTCGACGCTGAGATTGCTTTCGGTATTGGGACGGAACAGGCCCGCGTCGGGCGACTTTGTCAGATCGTCCCAGGCGCCGCCGCCGATATCGCCCATGGCGGCCAGAAGCGTCGCCCCGCCCGTCGGCGACGCCATCTGGATCGTGGCGCCTTCCTCGAAATTATCGGCGGCGAAGTCGAACTGCACCTGTTGCGTGCCGAAGGCCTTGAGGTTCTTGCTCATCCACAGGCCGTAGCCCGTGCCGTAGATCATCTCGTCGGGGTTGAAGGGGTTGATCTTCAGATCGGCCATCCAGTGGCCCAACTTGTCCTCGCCCTTGAGATAGTTGACCAGCCAGGGGTAGTGGGACGCGTCGTGGTGCGACGCCCCTCCCGACATGGCCGCCCAATGCGCGCCCTGGTCCTTCGACAGGTAGACCTCGTCGCCGGGATACCAGCGGTCGAGCGTGGCCGTGATCAGCGTGCCGTCCGGACCGACATCGAGGCCCGAATAGCCGAAGGCCTGGCTGGCCTCGGGGCGGACAGGGCTGATATTGCTCCACTTGCCGCTGCCTGCGTCGCGCTTCCACAGGCCGCCCGAAACCGCGTTGTTGGGATTGACCGGATACTTGTTGCCGCTGACGGCAAAGGTGGCATAGACGGTGCCGTCCGCCGCGAAAGCCATACGCTGCGGCACCTGGCTCGGCGTGCCCTCGACCGGCGTGAACGAGGCGCCGTCGTCGTGGCTGACGAACAACCCGCCCTTGCCGTCGCCCGAACCGGCGTAGACCGTGCCGTTGCCGGCGGGATCGAAGGCGACGAGGCTTAAGCCGGCCGCGGGAAAGCCGGCCTTGGTGAAGGTCTTGCCCCCGTCCACGCTCTTCCACAGGCCGTCCTGGTTGGAGCCGTAGAGGACGACCTTGCCGTCGCGCGGATCGACGCCCAGGCGTTCGCCCGAACCGCGGCCGTCGCCGTTGCCGCCGACGTGGATCGGCAGGTCGGTCGTCCGCCAGGTCCGGCCCTGGTCGTCGGAGCGCAGGATGGCGCCCTTGCGCGCCCAGTCGGGCAGGTAAAGCCCGCAGGCGGCGAAGACGACATTGGGGTCGTTGGGATCGACGGCGATCGCCAGCACGCCCATCAGATCGCCGTCGTCGTGGCCGAGATGGTCGAGCAGGGGAATCCAGCGCTTGTTGGCGTAGTCGAAGCGGTACATGCCGCCGACGTCGGTGCGCGCGTACAGGATGTCTTTCTGCTTCGGGTGATAGACGAAGCCGTCGACGAAACCGCCGGCGCCGAAGGGGATGGTCTGGAAGCTGTACGGCTTGGCGTCCGCCGCCATTGTGGGGGTGAGCGGTATCATCAGCGCCGCCGTCAAAGTCGACAGGGCGGCGCCCAAAGCCAGCCAGTTACGCATCGTGACCCTCCCCGGGATTTTTGTCGTTATGCGAAACGGCTACATCAGCGGTTACAGGTTCACAATATGAGAAAACGATTTCAGGAATAAAAGTATTATATATGCGACGAAAATGCATCAAGGGCGGCTTTCAGCGCGCGCATTGTTTCGCCGTCCCGCGCCGGATCGAAACGCCGCGCGAACAGTCTGAGAAACGCCGGCGCCATGCCTTGCCGCCACTTGGGCTCGTCGCTAAAGCGCGGCGTGACGTGGGTATGCAGCGAAGGCGCCGCATTGCCCAAGGTCTCGTAATTGACGCGCGTGGCGCCCGTGACCGCAAGCAAGGCGTCGCCGACACGCGCGACGTCGCGGCAATAGACGGCGCGCCCGGCCTCATCCAGGGCGTTGAGGCTCGGCACCACGGGGTCTGCCAGCAGGAGGCAATAGCCGGACAAGGGCTGGACGTCGCCCATGACCACCCAGCCCGAGGGCAGGCGTGCGACGGCATAAAGGTTAAGACCCTGGCGGGCCAATTCGACCCGGCGTTCGATCAGGTTTTCGGCCATCGAGTCTCCCCTCGCACGACTTTTAAACCGCGGGTGGTCCGGGGGCAAACGGCAAGTCGGGAGCCGCCGCAAAGCCTTACAATTGTGGGATTATATGATTATTAACGAAACGACACCGGTGTCGTCTCCAATGGGCTTGGAAATGCACGAACATGTGATCGCTACCATGGCGCAATCCGTATACCGGCGGTATCGATTTTCGGCTCCGGGAATGGCATGATCGTTAACGCCACATTACCGAAAAAGGATTCCGCCGATGCCTCTTCAGCGTCAGTCCGCATGCGACAGTTACACGCCGCTCAAGCCTGCCCACCTCATCTGGTACGGTGACACGGTCAAGGCGCCCGCCGACAGCAAGCCTTCCGCGCCGCCGCCCGCGACAAAGGGGCGGCTGGTGCACAATTAAATCCGGCTGTCTCGCCACCGATCCGACGCCGACACACACAACAAAAACGGCACAAAATCGGCAGGCGCGGACGACCGGTGCGGTTTCGATTCTGCACCGTCTGCCCTAGCCCCGCCACCGCAATGCGTCGATCAGCACGGAGAAGGCGGCGGAGTTCTGCCGCCGGCTGGGATAGTAGAGGTGATAGCCGGCAAAGGGCTCGCACCAGTCGTCGAGCACCTGTACCAGCCGGCCGTCGTCGAGATACGGCTGGACGCGTGTCTCCGGCAGATAGGCCAGACCCGCGCCGTCGAGCGCCGCCGTCAGGATGAGCGGTGTCGAATTTAACACCAGCTGCCCGTCGACGCGGACATTGAGCGCGCGGCCCTTCTTTTCGAATTCCCAGGCATAGAGCCCGCCGCGCGTCGGCAGGCGCAGATTGATGCAGTTATGCGCCGTCAGGTCCTGTGGAACCTCGGGCTTCGGATGCGTCGCGAAATAGGCCGGACTGGCGGCGACGACCATGCGCATGTCGGGACCGATACGCACGGCGATCATATCCTTCGCCACCTGTTCCCCAAGCCGGACGCCGGCGTCGAAGCGCTCGGCGACGATATCGGTCAGACCGTAGTCGATGACGATTTCGACGCGGATATCGGGATAGTCCGGCAAGAGCCTGGCCAGGGCCGGCCACAGGACGGTTTCGGCCGAATGCTCGCCGGCCGTGATGCGGATTGTGCCGGCGGGCCGCTCGCGCAGGTCGCTGATAGCGGCGAGGCCGGCCTCTATCTCCGCGAAATGGGGCGCGATGGACGCCAGCAATTTTTCGCCGGCCTCGGTCGGCGAAACGCTGCGCGTGGTCCGCGTCAGCAGCCGTACGCCCAGGCGGTCTTCCAGTTCGCGCAAGGTATGGCTGAGCGCCGACTGCGAAACGCCGAGCTGCGCCGCCGCGCGCGTAAAGCTGCGTTCGCGCGCTATGGCCTGAAAGGCGACGAGATGGCTGAAGGTGTCGCGCAGCATTGATGAGCCGTATTCATAAGTACATGCACGATTTAGCATCTAATCGCGGCGCGCGGCAGCCCCTAAATTAGGGGCGTCGCAAAGGAGCGGGATATGGATCTCCAGCAAACCATCATCCGCGCGGGTTCCCAGGCCTCGCAAAAAGGGCCGGGGGACTGGTTCACGGGCACGGTGCGCCTCGATCCGCTGTTTCCGGCGCGGGCGCCGTCGCGCGTTTCCGCCGCGCTCGTCACCTTCGAGCCCGGCGCGCGGACGGCCTGGCACAGCCACCCGCTGGGACAGCACCTGGTCGTGACCGCCGGTGCCGGCTGGACGCAGTGCGAGGGCGGTCCCAAACAGGAGATCCGTGCCGGCGACGTGGTGTCGTGTCCCTGCGGACGCCGCCACTGGCACGGCGCTACGGCGACGACAGCCATGAGCCATATCGCGATCCAGGAGGCTGAGAACGGTACGCCCGTGACCTGGATGGAAAAGGTCGATGACGAAACCTACCTGGCCGAAGTCGGGCCGGATTGAAAACCAAGGATTACTCACATGCAAAAACGCACACTCGGCAAAAGCGGCCTCGAAGTCTCGGCGCTCGGCCTCGGCTGCATGGGCCTCAGCTTCGGCTACGGCCCGGCCACCGATCGCACGGACGCCGTGGCGCTGATCCGCGCGGCCTACGATCGCGGCGTCACCTTCTTCGACACGGCCGAAGCCTATGGCCCCTTCGTCAATGAAGAGGTCGTGGGCGAGGCGGTCGAACCGTTCCGCGACGAGGTGGCCATCGCCACCAAGTTCGGCTTTCCGGGCGGCGAGGTCAGCCGCGGCCTCGACAGCCGGCCGGAAAATATCCGCGCTGTGACGGAAGCGGCGCTGAAGCGCCTGCGCACCGACCGCATCGACCTCCTCTACCAGCACCGTGTCGATCCGAACGTGCCGATGGAGGATGTTGCCGGCACGGTTCGCGACCTGATCACCGAGGGCAAGGTCAAGCATTTCGGCCTGTCGGAAGCGGGCGTCCAGTCGATCCGCCGCGCCCACGCCGTCCAGCCGGTCGCCGCCCTGCAAAGCGAATATTCGCTGTGGTGGCGCGAGCCCGAGGCCGAAATCCTGCCGCTGCTCGACGAGCTCGGCATCGGCTTCGTGCCGTTCAGCCCGCTCGGCAAGGGCTTCCTGACGGGCAAGATCGACGAGACGACGACCTTCGACGCTCACGATTTTCGCAATGTCGTGCCGCGCTTCTCGGCCGATGCCCGCCGGTCCAATCAGGCGCTGGTCGAGGCCGTGACGCGGATCGCCACTGCGAAGGGCGTCACGCCGGCGCAGATCGCCCTGGCCTGGCTTCTGGCCCAAAAGCCGTGGATCGTCCCGATCCCGGGGACGACCAAGCTGCACCGGCTGGAGGAAAACCTCGGCGGGGCTGACGTCATGCTCACGGAGGATGATCTGGCGGACATCAACGGCGTATTGGCGCAGGTCCCGGTCGAAGGCGCGCGCTATCCGCAACACCTGCAGGACCGGGTCGGCAAATAGCTTCGCCCGCACGTGCGCCGTGAGGAAGACGATAGTCTTCCGAACTGACTCTATGACTACCTGACTCAGCTCATCGAACGTTGCGGCGATCGTTGAACGAACGCTTAACAACCGTTCATCGGACGGCATATCGATCGATGACCGTCCGATGGGTCGTGCGAGGCGGAAAAACAGGTTTGGAAACATGCGCGGACCGTCCGGAAAAGGTTCGCGAAGCTTGCCGGACAAGGTGTCGGTGCCGCACACCGGTGTCTTCAAACCAAGGAATCGGCCGTGATGTACAACGCCCGTGCAAACACCGATCCTTCGCGACGCGTCAGGAATGCTGACTTGACGGCAAGGGACGCACATCGGAAGGAGTAGGGTAGAGGATCTACCATGTGCGAACTCCTGGCGATGAGCGCCAACGTGCCGACCGATATCCGTTTCAGCTTTTCCGCCCTGTCGAGCCGCGGCGGCGTCACGGGCAAGCATACGGACGGCTGGGGGATCAGCTTCTACGAACAGAACGGCTGCCGGACCCTGCACGACCCCAATCCCAGCGCGCATTCCGAACTTGCCAAATTCCTCAAGGCCTATCCGATCAAGAGCCGGCTGGTCATCGCGCACGTGCGCAAGGCCAACCGCGGCAAGATCGCGCTTGAGAACACCCATCCCTTCCAGCGCGAACTGTGGGGGCGCAACTGGAGTTTCGCCCACAACGGCCAGCTTAAGGGCGTGAAGGACATTCCGCTGCGGTTTTACACGCCGATCGGCACGACCGACAGCGAGCACGCCTTCTGCTGGCTGATGGACGGCTTGCGCGCGCAGTTCGACAAGCGGCCGTCGGACGCTGTGCTCGACCGCGCCATCGCCGAAGCCTTCGCGCAGCTACGCGAACTGGGCGTGTTCAACGCCCTCCTGGGTGACGGCCGTTCGCTCTACACCAGCTGTTCCAAGCGCCTGTGCTTTATCCGCCGTGCCGCGCCGTTCGGCCGCGCGCGGTTGCTCGATGAGGACCTGGAGGTCGACTTCGCCAAGGAAACCTCGCCCGACGACAAGGTGGTGATCGTGGCGACGCGGCCCCTGACGCGCGACGAGGTGTGGACCGACGTTCAGCCCGGCACGACGCTGATCTTTCGCGACGGGGACCTTGCCCGGCGTTTCGTGCCCGCGGCCGCCTGACGTGTCGCGGATCGGAATCCTTACGGCCTTCGAACCCGAATGGGCGGCGTTGCACGACGTTCTTACGGACGTGAATACGTTGAATATCAAGGGCATTGCGGCGGCAACAGGGCGGTTCGAAGACCGCGACGCCGTCGTGATGATGTGCGGAATGAGCATGGTCAATGCCGCCATGACGGCGCAAATGATGATCGACCGTTTCGCCCCGGCCTGCCTTTTGATGTCGGGCATCGCCGGCAGCGTCGATCCCGCGCTCAATATCGGTGACGTCGTCGTGCCCGAACGTTGGGCGCAGTCCCTTGAGGTCATTATGGGCCGCGAGGCCGAAGGCGGTTTCGCGGCGCCGGACTGGCTGACCTGGAAGGCCGACCTGCCGGGCTTTGGCATGATGCTGCCGAACCGCGTCGTCGTCGGGACGTCTGCGCCGAAGCTATGGTTCGACGTCGACCCGGGCCTGTTCGCCGTGGCCGCGGCCATGGAGGGCATCGCCTTGCGCGACCACGCCGATGACGGCCGTCGCCTGCACCGCGTGCCGCAGGTCCACGCCGGCGGCCATGCCGTTTCGGGTTCCGCCTTCGTCGACAACGCGGCCTATCGCGATTATCTGGCCTGGGCCTTCGGCGCCCGCATCGCCGATATGGAAAGCGCGGCCGTGGCGCACGTCGCCTTTGCCAACGACGTGCCCTTCCTCGCATTGCGCAGCGTGTCCGACCTGGCCGGCGCCGGAGGCGATTCGAACGAGATGATGGTCTTCATGCGGCTGGCGGCCGAGAACTCGACGCGCGTTCTGGCGCGGTTCGTCCGCGCGCTGACGGCGTAACGGATTACACGCTTTCCCTGTCTGGCATAGCGTTCAAAGGCCTTGAATTGGGCCCTGATGCGGCATGGCCACACACGCCGGGAATAAATAAATCGTTTTTCGCAATCCCACTTGATGGGAAATTTTCAACCGTCCAATAGAAAGGTGGAATTTTTGAATCACCCGTGAAACGGCGGTCATGAATAAAAAGCAGAGGCAGTGAGATGGTGGCGACACGAAGAGACGAGACGGCGCCCCATCCTTTCGATATCCACGTCGGGAGCCGCGTGCGCCTGCGGCGGCGGCAGCTGGGGATGAGCCAGGACACGCTGGCGCGTGCGGTCGATATCACCTTTCAGCAGGTCCAGAAGTACGAGCGCGGCTCCACGCGCATCTCGGCCTCGCGCCTCTACGACATGGCCGGCGTCCTGGGCGTCGCCGTCGGCTTCCTGTGCCAGGGTTTCGACGACAGCGGCCACGACTTCATGGCCTCGGCCGAAGGCGCGGAACTGGTCACCAGCTTTCTGCGCGTCCGTTCGCCGCGCCAGCGCCAGCGCATCGTCGACCTGGTGCGCGCTCTGGCGGAAGGCTGACTATACACGCCGCAGCCATTGGCCGATCCCGGTCATGACGCGGCATGGACGGCGCTCCGGCGCCGCGAAAGGTGCCTTGTCACCCATCCAGTAAAGGTTCGGCCGGTGCGGCAAATGCCTTGGCAGGCGGATATCCCGGACGAGGCCCAAGGGCTCCAGGGCCTTGAGAAACCAGTAGCCGGGATCCGCCTGGCCCTTGTACAGGCCGATGCGTGCAGAGCCCGGAAAAGCATGATGGTTGTTGTGCCAGCTTTCGCCCATGGTGATCAGGCCGGCGAAATCGACATTACGCCCCTGGACGCCGGCGTCCCCGACGTTCCAGTCGCGGGCGTCGTCGCTGTGCGCCAGATGGCCGATCAGCCAGTGGCCGGTGACGGTCACTGCGACCTGGGCGCATACGCCCCACAGCACCCAGCCCCATCCGCCGATCAGGAAGAAGGCGGCCGCCCACGGCAGGTGGACGGATATCCAATGGCGGTCGATGAAGCGATAGAAGCGGTCGCCTGCGACTTCGGGTTCGATGTCGAGGCGCGGCGGATGCGTCAGGCGCAGCTCGCAGTGCATCTGCCACACGGCGTCGACGAGCGGCGGGCGGCGGTGCGCGAAATAGTCGTGGCAGGCCGGCTGGCGTTGCGCCCAGTCGCGGAAGTCGTGAGTGCGGATCATGGCGAACGGCCCGCCCAGGCCCACCAGAGTGCCCATATAGACCAGGGCGTGTTCGAGCCACAGCGGGCAGGCAAAGCTCTTGTGGATCAGCCGCCGGTGCATGCCGACCGAGTGGCCGAGCAGCAGGACGGCCACCGTCTTGACGACGAAGAGTAGTACGGTGTCGATGCGCAGATACAGGATCGCGCCGGTCGCCGCGCCGGCATACATGGCGCAGAGGAATAGCGACCGCCGCGGAGACCACACGACCCTGCCGGCGACGGCATCGGCGCCGTTCGCCTCGATGCGAGCGATGTTTTCGAAATCCCGGTCCATGATGGTCTCCTCTTTTTCCGCTGCCGCAATCACATTTAGCTAATAGACTAATTGTTACGGGCGCGAAAACATTTAGTCAATAGGCTAAATGACGGGCGGCGCCGGAAGGTCTGCACGTCGAATGCGTCTGGATCGCATGCGGTAACAAAAGGCCGTATCAATCTTCCGATTGATACGGCGTCTCAAAAAAAGAGACGGCATTCCATAATAACCGTGTTGTCGAATGCGCCGGATGCAGATAGGCTCCAAAAAAACCATAATATGGGAGGGGTTTATGGCTCAAGGGCCACAGTCGCGCGACACGTCGCGCCGGGATTTTCTGACGCTGGCCGCGGCTTTGGCGGCTCTCGCACCGATGGCTGCGCGGGCGCAGAGCTTGTCGGCCTCGTCGTCATCCTCTTCCTCTGCTTCGCCGGAACCGGAGCCCGTCGATCAGACGACCGAGATCACCAGCCTGAGGACTCGCAGCGACTCGACGCTGCTGGCCGCAGAGGTGAAGGTCAACGGCAAGCCCTATCGTTTCATCATCGACACCGGCGCCGAACGTTCGGTGGTCTCCGATACGCTGGCCAACGAACTGGGCCTGCCGAAGGTCGGCCGCGCCAACGTCCAGGGCGTTATCCGCAACCTGACGACCGACCTGGTGGCGGTCAAACAGCTCGACTACGGGACCTTTTCCAAGCAGGACATGGTCATGCCGGTGATCCCGCGCGTGCTCCTGAAGGCCGACGGGTTCCTGGGCCTCGACGTCATCAACAATACCCGGGTTACCTTCGATTTCCGCCATCAGGAACTGCGCATCGAGCGTTCGAAGAGCTATTTCGGTCCGGAGCGGTCGGACACCCAGATCATCATCATCCACGCGCCGGGCAAGGCCGGGCGCCTGCGCTCGAACCAGTGCACGGTCGACGGTGTCCATGCCGTCGCCTTCATCGACACGGGCGCCGAAGTGTCGATCGGCAATCGCGCGCCCCAGGTCGCCCTGAAGCCCGACACGCATCCGGAACTGACGCCGGTCACCCTGACCGGTGTCACGGGCGGCGAGGCGATCGGCCGCCTGGTGCCGATCAAGCAGATCAAGATCGAGGAACTTTTGTTCACCGACGGCAGTCTCGTCATATCGGACGCGCCGAATTTCGACGATTGGGGCCTGTCCAACAAGCCTGCGGTGCTGATCGGCATGGACTATATGCGCCAGTTCGCCAGCGTCGCCATCGATTACCGCCGCAAGGAAATCCGCTTCGAACTGGCCAGCGCCCAGCCCGACGAGGCCCGCCCGCGGATCATGATCAGCTAGGCGCCGGGAAATCCGCAAGGCCGGCCCAATGGATGCCGTCATTGCCGGTTAACCCCCTGTTGTCGCGGCAGCGGTAGCCTTGTGCCTTCAGGCATAAGCGACCCGCCGGGCAGGAGAGGGGGGAATATGGACGCACAACTTTCCGAGCGTCGCGGGTTGCCGGTGCGCGTCCGTTTGTTCGGACCGGTCACGGCGCGGCGCGTGATGCGGCTGGCCGGACTATACGCCGTCCTGGCTGCCGCGGGGCTGGCGCTGGCCGTATTTTCCGGCAACGGGCATCTGCAGGCCTTCGGACTGGGTCTTGTCCTGCCCGGGGGCGGCTTTCTCAGCCACTACGACATCGTGTCCCTTGCCGGTCTGATGCATCTTGCCGCGGCGCTGGCGGGCCTGGGCCTGTTCGTGCTGGCGTGCGGCGCGTGGTTCGCCACGGGCAATGTCCTGGCGCCGCCCGCCGTCTGGCTCGGCACCGCCCTGTGGGCGGCCACCATGCCGCATGGAGGTTTGATGCCGCAGGCGGTGCCGACCGCTCTGACCGTCGTGGCCGTTGCCACAGCCGCAGGGCTTTTGACGGCAGCGACAAGGCTGGTCATGGCCCGGGGGCGAAGGGCTGCCGACAACCGCTATCTCGCCACCGCGCGCTTCGCCGCCGCCGCCGACACCGATCCTTTCCCCGAAATGACGGACGGGCATCTGGCGCGCCTGCGTTTCGCGCTCGACCGCGCGCTCCAGCCCGTCGAGGCCTTCGACGGCTTCGAGCGGCTTGACGAGTTCCAGACGGCGGCGACGCGCTACCAGGTCAACTTCCTGGCCTACGGCATCGCCCTGTCCCACGCGCGCTTCACGCCGGCCTTTGGCGGCTATATGCGCCAAGCCCAGAGGCGGCTGATCGAAAAGCAGGCGCAAAAACGCGTCTGGGCCTACTGGGCGCTGGAAAACCTCTGGGGCAATCTGAGCCGCGACGGCCACCCGGTCGGCCGCGAAAACATCATGTATACGGGCTTCGTCGCCCTGCAGATGGCGCTCTATGCGGCCACCACGGGGCGTGGCGATTTCGCGCGGCCCGGCGGTTTCACGCTGCAGGACGGTGCGGCGCTGAGCCAGGGCGATTTCACCGCGAACCTCGCCGAAGAGGCGGCGCGTTCGCCCTTCACGCTCGTGGCGTGCGAGCCCAACTGGATCTATCCCCTGTGCAATACGATCGGCTTCAGCGCGGTCAGACATCTTGAACCTGTGCGCTGGACCGCGATGCGCGAACGGTTCCTGACGGCGCTCGACGACGAATTCCTCGACCATTTCGGGCGCTTTGTGCCGTGCCGTTCAAGCCGCGCGGGCCTGGCTGTTCCGGCGGTCGGCGGCGCCATGCCGCTCGCCATGCCGTGTGTCTTCCTCAATGCGCTGGAGCCGGCGATCGCGCTGCGCCAGTGGCTTCTGTTGCGCCGGCGTCTGTTCGACGGAAAGGGACGGTTTTCAAAGGCCTTCTTCTGGCCGATCGACACCGGCAATTACGGCTTTTCGCGCGCCAGCGCCTATACGGCCGTGGCGCTGGCAGCGGCCGAACTCGGTGACGGCGAGGTCCACGACGCCTGCCTGGCCGCGCTCGAGGCCGAATGCCCGTCGGTCGAGGCGGGCGGCGTGATCCACCGCCGCCGCGCCTCGGTCTGGGCCCACGGCGTCGAACTGATGGCGCGCGCCACGGTGAAGGACAGCTTCCGCGGCCTGATCGAAAAGGGGCTGCCCCACGACGGCCCTCGCCTCGAAATCGACGACTATCCGCGCGTGCTGGTCGCTTCGGCGCACCGGGACGGCGAGGGCTTGCGCTGCGTGCTGCATGGCCGGGGCGAGGCGGTTGTGCGCGTGACCGGCCTGAAGCCGGGCGTGGCGTGCCGTCTGAATGCGAGCGGCGGACTTTTGCAGGCCGACGAGGACGGCACGGTGCGCTTCCCCGTCAAGCTCGACGGCCGCACGCCGCTGCGCCTGATGCCGGAGCCCGCGTAATGGCGTGCTGTGTCGCGATGGCGGCGATTTTCGGCTTAGGTTTGAGCCTGAAGGCGGCACTGTTCGGCCGAGGCAAGGGCCGCGCCCAGGAATGGAGATTGAAGGACGATGACCGGATTTAGTTTGGGCGCGCGCATCAAGAGCTTTGCCTATGCCCTGCAAGGCTTGGTCTTCATGCTGCGTACCCAGCACAATGCCTGGGTCCACGCCCTGGCGAGCGTCGCCGTGATCGCGGCAGGCCTGGTCCTCAAGGTCTCGGCGGCCGACTGGCGCTGGCTGGTTGTCGCCATGGCCATGGTCTGGGTGGCGGAGACCTTCAATACGGCGGTCGAATATGTCTGCGACGTCGTCTCGCCGGGCTATGCCGATGCGGTCAAGCACGCCAAGGACATCGCGGCGGGCGCGGTTCTCCTATGCGCCGTGGCCGCCGTGCTTATCGGTGGCATCACCTTGTGGCCTTACGTCGTACGTTAGGGTTTGGGGTGGCTCAAGCCGTTGTCCCATTCGGACGGCGTCATCCAGCGGATGTCCGAAATGCCGAAGGTCCGCGACAGCAAACCATGCAAAATCCCTGAGGCATAGTGCGAGACACCTTCGTCGCGCAGGCAAGTCAGCTTGAAACGATCGGCTTCAAGGGGGCGGATTTCGAAAACGACGTGGCAACCTGACATCCACGATAACCGAAGCCGGATCGCGTCGCCGGCATCCTCGGCATCGCCGATGACAAGGTTTCGATACGTCTTTTCGGCGTTTTCCCGGCTGACGCTATGGCGAAGCCCCGCCGCGACTCCCTCTGGATCGGGGTCGAGTGCGGCGAAGGTGGCGATCGTCCGTATAATGTCCTGCGCAAGCGGGCTGTCGCAGCAGTCGATATCGCCCTTGTCGCGCATGCGTTCCATCACCTTGCGGTCGTCACCGGCGTATCGGATGCATCCGACCTCTTGCGTGCCGACGGCATCGACAAGCCTGATTGTTTCGGCTTCCGACGCAGGCTGCCTGACGATGTAGCACTGATCGTCGTCCATCTCGAAGAATTCGGGGGCTTCGGCCATCGGCACGCCGCAGGTGATGCAGCATCCCGTTTCGACGTAGAAGTCGCCGGGTACGTTCTTGCTATAGCGCTCGGGCATGGTCCTCTCCTTCTCGGACGCATGATAGCCGCGACGCCGCGGGTTTTCGCGCAAAAAAGAGGCGGACCGGGATAGATGGTCCGCCTTGGAGTTGATCCGTCCTGGAGGAGGCGGATGGTTTTACAGGATCGACTGGCCGGTCTTCTTCCAGTCGTTCATGAAATCGTTGAGGCCCTTGGCGGTCAGCGGGTGCTCGTACAGCGCCTTGATCACCGAGGGCGGCATGGTGCCGCAGTCGGCGCCGGCCAGCAGCGCCTGTTCGACGTGCGCCGGGTTGCGGATGCTGGCGGCGAGGATCTGGGTATCGAAATCGTAGAGGTCGTAGACGGCGCGGATGCGCGCGATCAGGTCGATGCCTTCGGCGCCGTAGTCGTCGAGCCGGCCGATGAAGGGCGAGATGTAGGTCGCCCCCGCCTTGGCGGCCAGCCAGGCCTGGTTGACCGAGAAGCACAGGGTGACATTGGTGGCGATGCCGTCGGCGCTCAACACCTTGGTGGCCTTGAGGCCTTCGGCCGTCAGCGGCACCTTGACCACCACGTTTTCGGCGATTTTCGCCAGCTTGCGGCCTTCGGTGATCATGGTCTCGGACTCGAGCGCCACGACCTCGGCGCTGATCGGGCCGGGGCAGAGCGCGCAGATTTCGGCGATGACTTCGACGAAGTTGCGGCCGCTTTTGGCAATCAGGGTCGGGTTGGTGGTGACGCCGTCGAGCACGCCCAGGGAGGCAATCTCCCTGAGCGCGTCGATTTCGGCTGTGTCGGCAAAGATCAGCATGCGTTGGTCACGAGGTTTTCCAGGTATTCCTGGCGGCCCGACTTGCGCACCGGCATGAGGTCGTTGTTGACGGCGTAGTCGGCCATGTCGGCCAGCGACGCCGAACCCGACAGCATCTTTTCGCCCATGCCCGACTTCCAGCCGGCGTAGCGCTGGTCGACGAAGCCCTGGAGCTGGCCGTCCTCGATCAGCTTGGCGGCGCCAAGCAGGCCGCGCGCCAGCACGTCCATGCCGCCGATGTGGGCATAGAACAGGTCCTCGCCGTCGATCGACTGACGGCGGACCTTCGAGTCGAAGTTGAAGCCGCCGGTGGTGAACCCGCCGCCGCGCAGCAGTTCGTAGATCGCCTGGGTGATTTCCATGACGTTGTTGGGGAACTGGTCGGTGTCCCAGCCGTTCTGTGCGTCGCCGCGGTTGATATCGATCGAGCCCATGATGCCGAGCGCGACGGCCGTGGCGATTTCGTGCTCGAAGCTGTTGCCGGCCAGCGTCGCGTGGTTGGCTTCGATATTGACCTTGACCTCGTTTTCGAGACCGTAGTTCTTCAGGAAGCCGAAGACGGTGGCGGTGTCGCGATCGTACTGGTGCTTGGTCGGCTCGTGCGGCTTGGGCTCGATCAGGATGGTGCCGCCGAAGCCGATCTTGTGCTTGTGCTCGACGACCATGGTGAGGAAGCGGCCGAGCTGGTCCAGCTCCTGCTTCAGATTGGTGTTGAGGATGGTGTCGTAGCCTTCGCGGCCGCCCCACAGCACGTAGTTCGAGCCGCCGAGCTTGTGCGTCGTCTCCAGCATTTCGCGCACCTGCAGCGAGGCCCAGGCGACGACGTCCGGATCGGGGTTGGTCGCGCCGCCGGCCATGTAGCGCGGATGCGAGAACAGGTTGGCCGTGCCCCACAGGAGCTTGACGCCCGTGCGCTCCTGGTGGCCTGCCAGCACGTCGGCGATGCGGGCAAGGCTGGCCTTGTACGCCGACGGCGTCAGGGCGTCGGCCATGGCGTCGACGTCGTGGAAGCAGTAGAAGGGCACACCCAGCCGTTCGAAGAAGGCAAAGGCGTTGGCGGCGCGCTCTTCCGCCATGGCCTGCGTCATCGGCGTGCCGGGCTTCCACGGACGGTCGAAGGTGCCGGCGCCGAAGATGTCGTTCCCCGGCCACGCAAAGGTGTGCCAGTAACAGACGGCGATGCGCAGGTGCTCGGCCATGGTCTTGCCCAACACGACCTTTTTCGGATCGTAGTACTTGAAGGCCAGCGGATTATTGGAAGCCGGTCCTTCGCACGGAATGTGCGGGATGTGGTCGAAATAGGTAGGCATGTTCTTCCTCAACTTTTTTTGGATCTATTGTTGGAAAAGGGGTTTCAGGCTCTGGTACAGGGCCTTGAAGGCGGGACGCTTGGCGGCAAGGACATCGGACAGGGCGCGGTCGGGCTCGACCACGCCGGTGATCGGCGGCGCCGTGCACACGCTGTCGATATCGCCGTCGCCGATCGACAGGCGCGCCAGGCGGGCGGCGCCGTAGGACGGGCCGAGGTCGGCGCCGGACCGGTAGATCAGCGGCTTGTTGAGTGAGGAGGCCAGGATCCTGCCCCAGTAGGCCGAGCGCGAACCGCCGCCGATGACGGTAATGGCGTCGAAGCGCGTGCCGGCGTCGGTCAGCACGTCCATGCCGTCGGCCAGGGCCAGGGCCACGCCCTGCAAGGTGGAAAGCGCCAGCGCCAGGGGATCGGTCGAGGCGGTCAGGCCGAAGAAGACGCCCTTGGCGTGCGGATTGTTGTGCGGGGTGCGCTCGCCGGTCAGGTAGGGCAGGAACAGTTCCGGCGTGTCGATGCGGCCGGATTGCTCCAAGGCCGTCAGCACGCCCGCGACCGACGGGGCGTTGGTCAGGGCGACCACCCAGTCGATGCACGACGCGCAGTTCAGCATGACGGACATCTGGTGCCACAGATCGGGCAGGGCGTGGCAGAAGGCGTGGACCGTGCCCGCAACATTGGGGCGGAATTCCTTCGTGGCGGCGAAGAGCACACCCGAGGTGCCGAGCGACAGGAGCGCGTCGCCGTCGTGGATGACGCCGACACCGACGGCGCCCGCCGCATTGTCGCCGCCGCCGGCGCACACAGGCACGCGGCCCATGCCCCAGGCCTCGGCCAGCTCGTCGCGCAGGATTCCGGTCGGCGCCGTGCCTTCGTTGAGCCACGGCATGTTGTCGGACGTCAGGTCGCACGCCGTAAGCATGGCGTCGGACCACTTGCGCTCGGCGACGTCGACCCACAACGTACCCGACGCGTCGGACAGGTCGGTGGCGGTCTCGCCGGTCATGCGCAGGCGGATATAGTCCTTGGGCAGGAGCACCAGGTCGGTCTCGTCCCAGGCCTTGGGCTCGTTGCCCTTGACCCACAAAAGCTTGGGCGCGGTGAAGCCCGGCATGATCAGGTTGCCGGTCAGCTCATGCGCGCGCGGCTCGCGGCGCAAGAGCTCGTCGCATTCGGCGCCGCTGCGTCCGTCGTTCCACAGGATGGCGGGGCGGATGACCTTGCGCGCCTTGTTGAGCAGGACGGCGCCGTGCATCTGGCCCGACAGGCCGATGGCGCGGACCTTGGCGCGCGCTGTTGCATCGAGCTGGCTGACGGCGCTGTTGGTCGCCGACCACCAGTCGGAGGGGTCCTGCTCCGACCACAGGGGATGAGGATGCGAAACGCTCAGGGCGGCGCGCGATTCGGCCGCGACCTCGCCCTTGTCGTCGATAATGACGGCCTTGATGCCCGACGTTCCGACATCGATACCCAAGTACATATAGATTCCCTCCCGCCCGATTATTTATGCGGATGCGCGGGCGCACGCATCTGACGGCGCGGAATGCTTCCTGCGCATTATGGGTATTGCTAAAAACGTGTTGGTTACTGTGGCTGTAGATAAATGGCTTTTATGCGTTAGCGGTTGGTAGCGCTAACATGACGTATAAGGGCCATTCCTTGTCCGCGTTGTCAAGTGCTAAAATACGGTTATTAAATAAAGCAATTTTCAGAAATAGTAGTGAACCGGAACCTCCCCCGGGAGTCAGGGGAGGGGAAATTCTGAAGGGCGCGGACAGACGATATCGATCATGGCGTCGACATAGGCGCGCAAGCTCTCGGGCGGTTCGCCGGCGCGCATGCGCACCGACAGCGCCGTGTGCACGCTCGAGGCCAGCTTGGCCAGCGCCTTCGGGTCGGCGTGCGCCGGCAATTGGCCCTCGGCCTTCGCCTTGGTGAGCAGCCACTGGAAACCCTTTTCCATGTCCTGAAGCTGGGTCAGGATGGCCGCGCCGACCTGCGGGTCGCGCGTGGCGTCGGTCAGGGCCGCGCCGATCAGCAGGCAGCCGCGCCCGCCGTCCCGGTCCATGACGCGGTAGATCTCGGCGGCGGTGCGGAAGATGCCCTTGACCACCTGGCGCAGCGTGCCCTCCGCGCGGAAGGCCGCCTCATAACGCGGGCGCACCTCGGCGACATAGGCGTCGAGCACCGCCAGGAAGACCTGCGCCTTGTCGCCGAAAGCGTTGTAGAGGCTGGGCCGGTTCAGTCCGGCGGCGGCGCACAGATCGTCGAGCGAAGTGGCGGCATAACCCTTGTTCCAGAAGGCCTCGCGCATGGCGTCGAGCGCTGTCGTACGGTCGAATTGCCGCGGCCGACCGCGCGGCTTCGTCTCTTCTTTTTGTACCATTTTGCACAAAACTCTTGACTCGGGTTCCGTTTCCGGACCTATATTATGCCGATTGGTACAAAATGCCAGTCCATGTTTTCGGGAGGCTGAAATGACGGTGCGGACCCTCGCCACTGTGGCGGCAACGCTTTGTTTTGCAATGATATCTTCTCAGGTAAGCGCAAGCGATGAGGGCGCCAGCCTGACCCTTGCGACACCGGCGGCCA
>OUNM010054930.1_pt1 | contig 58725 bp, 47 predicted proteins | sample 1769961 | NCBI WGS metagenome assembly OUNM01 (sample SAMEA3914820, study PRJEB12502) | metagenome | biome: forest; material: soil | place: USA | collected 2012-03-12 | depth 0.3 m
CAGAATGTCTGCTCCCGCCACCCAGTTCAAGGTCGCCGACCTGTCCCTCGCTGCCTTCGGGCGCAAGGAGATTGAGCTGGCCGAGAACGAGATGCCCGGTCTCATGGCCATCCGGACCAAGTATGCCGCCGACCAGCCGCTCAAGGGCGCCCGCATCGCCGGCTGCCTGCACATGACCATCCAGACTGCCGTCCTGATCGAGACCCTTACTGCCCTCGGCGCCGAGGTCACATGGTCGTCGTGCAACATCTTCAGCACCCAGGACCACGCCGCTGCCGCCATTGCCGCCGCCGGCGTCCCCGTCTTCGCCTGGAAGGGCGAGACCGAGGAGGAGTACAACTGGTGCCTGGAGCAGCAGCTCGTCGCCTTCAAGGACGGCCAGAAGCTCAACCTGATCCTGGACGACGGCGGTGACCTGACCCACCTGGTGCACGCCAAGTACCCCGAGATGCTCAAGGACTGCTACGGCGTGTCCGAGGAGACCACCACGGGCGTCCACCACCTGTACCGCATGCTCAAGAAGGGCGAGCTCCTCGTGCCCGCCATCAACGTCAACGACTCGGTCACCAAGTCCAAGTTTGACAACCTGTACGGCTGCCGCGAGTCGCTGATTGACGGCATCAAGCGCGCCACCGACGTTATGATTGCTGGCAAGATCGCCGTGGTCGCCGGTTTCGGTGACGTCGGCAAGGGCTGCGCCATGGCCCTCCACGGCATGGGCGCCCGTGTGCTTGTCACCGAGATCGATCCCATCAACGCCCTCCAGGCCGCCATGGCCGGCTACGAGGTCACCACCATGGAGAAGGCCAGCAAGGTCGGCCAGATCTTTGTCACCACCACCGGCTGCCGCGACATCCTGGTTGGCGAGCACTTCGAGGCCATGCCCAACGATGCCATCGTCTGCAGTAAGTTGTCGCCCCCCTCCTGTGCCTGCATCGCCCGCCCTTGCTGACACGGGACCAACCAGACATCGGCCACTTCGACGTCGAGATTGATGTTGCGTGGCTCAAGGCCAACGCTCAGTCAGTCCAGAACATCAAGCCCCAGGTTGACCGCTTCCTGATGAAGAACGGCCGCCACCTCATCCTGCTGGCCGAGGGCCGTCTCGTCAACCTCGGCTGCGCCACTGGCCACAGCTCCTTTGTCATGTCGTGCAGCTTCACCAACCAGGTGCTTGCCCAGATCATGCTCTACAAGAGCAACGACGAGGCCTTCTCCAAGAAGTATGTCGAGTTTGGCAAGGGCGGCAAGCTCGAGAAGCAGGTCTACGTCCTGCCCAAGATCCTCGATGAGGAGGTCGCCCGCCTCCACCTGGCTCACTGCAACGTGGAGCTCTCCACCCTGACCACCGTCCAGGCCGAGTACCTCGGTCTCGGCGTCGAGGGCCCGTACAAGAGCGACCAGTATGTGTCTTCCCCTACAGCACCCGCCCTCCCTACGCGCGACTGCGGCTGACGTTCCATAGCTACCGCTACTAAGTTTGTACACGCTGCCTCCTTCGACGCCGCCGCGGGGGCTACGGGAACGGGGCTTTCTTACGATAGATCTTCAACATTTGGGATCCCGATGACGTATTTAACGGCATATCTGGGATGGTTTTTGGAGCATTGTTTTTCAACAGGCATGACTTGCATGGGCACATTGGGTTTAGGCAGGGGATAAAAGGCAAAGGGAGTCTGGTACAGATTTTCAACAAAAGTACGGCGTTGGCTTTGGCTCATGATATCCCACCTACACCCACCGGACGGCGTTTGACAGAGAGCTGGTCATGCTGGTGCGCCGGGGCACTTCTCTAGAGGCAGGCGAGCATGAGAAGATCAACGGTCCCGTCAACCGGGGCCCACACATACAATACAATGACAATGGGAGTTCGGATACAAGAGTACCGTGTCCTTCTGCGTCCCGTGAACTTTGGCTGGGTCTCGAGCCCGGGCATCCATCGGCAAGGGGGGATTGCTGATCCCACATCTGTCCCTGGGGTAAATCGAGTCAGAACTGCCGACCCTAGCCCTCCCCTTATCTCTGTCCCTCGTCGGTCAGCATACCGGCCGCCATCCACTCGAAGAGACCGGGGAACGTGGAGCCAATCGGGGACGATTCGGCGCGCCCCCGGTGAGCCAACACGCAGTGGAGCGGCGGAGGTGGGGCGGTCGTTCGGCGTTGTCGTGACGCACTCCGGATCGCCCGCCTCTCAGTTACCAAGCCCCACGCCAACTGCTCTCCGCCGACCCAGACACGGGCTGCTAGCCATTCAAGCGGTTGAAGAACCGTTCACCGGGAAAGTGCATTGAGCCCGTCCGCCATTATGTCGCCCGACAGCCAAGCAAAGCCCAAAGTGTTATTGCTGGGTGTCATCGAGCAGTACGTGTTTTCTTGTTTCCGGGCCGTGGCGCGGTATCCGCCGCCCGAGGGACGGGTTGGTCAAGGCGGCGAGAGAGGGCGAACAAAAAGCAAAGGAGAGAGCCGGAGGCGGCAGGTCAGAGACGCATGCTTCCGCAACACATCTACCCCCAGCCTGCCCCCTCACCACTGTCGCATCGCGCTGGTGGCAACCGGCGTTCATGCCCCTTGCAGTGACGAGGTTCTGACTCTAAAACCCAGCGCGCGTTCGGCTTGGGATCATGTCAGTGGGATCGCCGACATCCTTGTCCCGAAGTCCACGAGTCGTGCCAGCTTCTTGGAGGAGGCAGCGTCGGGGGCGTTCGAGGGCTGTCTTGCGGCCTACCGCACGTTTGACAGCTTCGAGGTGACAGGCAAGATCGACGCCGAGCTTCTTGACACGCTCCCTGGCTCGCTCCGCTACATCTGCCACAACGGTGCTGGCTATGACCAAGTGGACGTCCGGGCCTGCACCGCCCGCGGCATCCGCGTGTCCAACACGCCCACGGCCGTAGACGATTCCACTGCTGATATCGGCATCTTTCTTCTCCTGGGCGCTCTCCGGAACCTGGGTGTGGGAATGGCGGCTCTTCGGGCTGGCGAGTGGCGCGGAGCGAATGTGCCGGCATTGGGGCATGACCCCCAGGGGAAAATCCTCGGGGTTCTTGGGATGGGTGGCATTGGCCGCAATATGGCGAAGAAGGCGCGAGCATTTGGCATGAAGATCCGATATCACAACCGCACGAGACTGGACCCCAGCGTGGAGGACGAGATCGGGGCCGAGCATGTCAGCTTCGACGAACTATTGGCGGAGAGCGATGTTTTGAGTCTGAATCTGCCCCTAAACGTAGGCGATCCTGGTGCCCCTGAGCTCCCTGCCTGCTCATTACCATGGCTAACCACTTTAGAAAAACACTCGGCATATCATATCTGGGCCGGAATTTGCTAAGATGAAGAAGGGCATCGTGATCATCAACACAGCACGAGGCGCTGTCATGGACGAGGTCCGTCATCTCCGAGCTTCTTATCCCCCTATCGGCTGTCTCGGGAGCTGTCGGGAGCTCATTTGTCCCCGAGCCACTCCCGAGACACCTCAACCAGGAGAACTATAGGTGACATTGTTAAACAGGCAACCCTCGTGGAAGCTCTCGATTCAGGGCAGGTCAGCTCCGCGGGTCTCGATGTTTACGAGAAGGAGCCCTTGATTCACGAGGGCCTGCTCTCGAACCCCCGTGTCATCTTAGTCCCGCACATGGGGACCTGGACGGTTGAGACGGAAACCAAGATGGAGGAGTGGTAAGTCACAAAACCTCTTATTGGTCGTCTTGTTCCACGCAGGTCCCGCAAGTGGGTTTAACATGGCGGTCTAGGGCTATCAGCAACGTCCGGATGGCCATCGAGGAGGGTCGGTTGCGCAGTATTGTACCGGAACAGCGGGGCATGTGAGGATATGGGGGATTGCGGTGGGTATACGATCTTGGAGCGGTTGTACATTGAACACGGGACGGGATCGTTGGGCATCTCGCGACGTTGTTGTTAAGCCGGCGTTTTTCTCTGCCGCGGCCCCTGGGTCAGAACTGGCGCTCCCGTTCGTTACGGTGGCGAATATTCGTCCGCCGCGCTCAGAGGACGAGCCTCGCGCGTTGGGATCAGTGAGTTGCCGAGACCTGACCAGTCTAGCGTTACCGCAAGCCAGTATCGTAGGCTTGAGTTTCCAGCTCGCGGGGGACGCCGCCAACCGGGGCTGTTCAAAATGAACACGACCTTTGCCCTACCAAAGCGACCAAGGCGAGACACTCGAGTCTCCCAGCATGGACCCAAAATCACCAACTTGTAGCACGCTCAGTCGGGTAATTATCGATGCAGGGGCGAACTTGGAACCCAGGAATTGCAGAGGCCCGGCCAGACAATGGCTCGGATGCCTCCTCTTCGTTTAACAACCAAACGCCCGCCGCGCCACGAGATAAACTCGGCACGGCCATTCTATAATAAATATACAGGCGGCCCAAACAGAGCCGCGTCGGTGCAAGAAAAGCAGCCGCGGCCTCGATCCCGAATCCCAGTAGAGGCATCCCAGCATTCAACGGGCTCGGTCCCTTCCGCCGAAACCATGAATAAAATACCCGCGAAGCACCCCAAGAGGGGGGGGGGGTGCGGGCCGCGCTTATCAGAACCTGCCTCTGTTCCGATTCACGTTGACCCCTGGTCGGACAAACGCGCGGTAAGCAAGGTCGGCGAAGCGGCGCACCACGTTGGTTGTACCGCCCGTCGACGTTGACTCGTCCCGAATGAACCTTGTCGCAACGGCGAGCTTGCTGCGGCAGTCGGACTCTTCCAGATGCGACGGCACGCTTTGTTCGCTGTACGAGGCGTCCCAATGCGCTGTGTATTCTCTCAAGACCGCGATGCTGTAGAGAACGTCGCGGTTCTCTCGGCCGTCCAAAAGAGATCTCATGACGCTTAGACAGCGCTCCCTGGTCGAAATGTCCGTTGGAGAAGCTGACGCGTGGTCCTGGAGAAGGTATGTGGCGAGATGATGCCAAAATTCAAGCTCATTTCTGCGTAGTGGGTGGATGTTGCCGCCGGAAGGTGGCGGCGTGAGAGGGTTGGCTGCAAGTGTTTCGCCCGCCAGGAGGGTTTCGAAGACCTGTAAGCGACCCCGCGCCTCCCAGGAATCGTCTTCGGCAGGCACCGGCTCCGGGTATGGTTGACGTTGGGCGAGAGGGGCCGTGAGAGGAAGGCGAGCGAGCGACCACACGACGGATAGCTCAAGGTGGCCTGAATACACCATGTCCCCAGGATCGGTGCTTTTGACTTTTGATATTGTGTGTATGAAGGAAGTAAAGAGGGAGACGAGGGACGGATCGTTTTGGAGTATGTCGGTGGGATTGGCCGCCATGGTTCGGCCCTTTGACAAGTCGTACCATCGTGTTTCGAAGAAGAGGGTGAGCCCTGGCAAGTAGACCTCGTAGTATAACTTCGTGATCTCGTCGAGCATTTCGGCGGACGGCGGCACGCTTGGCGGATGGGGGGGCGCGCCGCCTAGAGCTATGAGTTCATCGACCTTCATCTTTGCTGGAGAAATTGTATGAGCGGACTGGGTCTCGCGTGACTGAGGCTCGGAAAGTGCAGACAGAGTGGAAGGAGAGGAGGGGGTGCCACCTCGCAGATGAATCGGTTCGCCAGCGGCCTGGCCAGTGACTGTGCCTGGGTTGCCCGGCTGGTATCGAGGCACCCGTGAACCCGGGAGAGGCGCTGTGTCTGGCCCTTGTAATGCCGGGTCGATGGCGGTCGAGTAATCGTAGCTCGGCTCACCTTTGGCGCTTGGAGGAGCTGTTGATGGGGCCGAGTCTGGCGCGATGCTTGACGGGAGGGTCGGCGGATAGGACGGTTGGTACGGATGCGGGGCCGAGGACGGCACGGCAGCGGCAGCGGCAGCGGCGACAGCGACGGCGACGGCAGCGGCGGCAGGAGGTTGCGTGCTCGGGGCGGGCTGGATGGCTGCTGGGCCTTGCTGCTGCTTGAAGATGGGGTCGTAACCCAGACACTCGCGCTTCGACTTTTTGCAGTTGTTGCAAGTTGGGTGGGCCTCGTCACACTAGCGCAACCATGTCATGTTAGAGGGAAGTAAACATTGATAGGCTCGAGAGCGAGTTGAGGCGGTGTGATTGATGGAGAGGAAGCAGCTTGGCCGCGGAGGGCAGTATTGCAGGGAGCTGGGTCGTGGTGGGGCAGTCTTGGGCGGTGGACAAAGATCAACGGCTCGCTCGCTCGCTTGGCTGGAGACCAAGGCGCCAAAGTCAGGTAGCGAAGCGACCGCAAGCGAGCGCCTCGGGGCTGACCCGACTAACGCAGCGACTTCTCGCGCTTCGACCATGCAGCATGCAAACCGTCCCAAAACATGGGCCTGGATTTGCCAAATCGAACCCAACAATGATCCGGGAGGGGGGATATGCGGCCTGGGATTCGGGCCAAGGAAGAGAAGGAGGATGGAAGAGAAGCAATGGGCAGGCGACGCACCTTTATCCTGCGCTTGCGGCATGTCAGACACCCTGTTTTTGTTCGCCGCTTGATCTCCTGTCGACCGCAACCAAAGCACGCCCAGTCAGCAAAACTCGAACCCCCCCACACGGTTACTCGGGGACAGCAACGCCGTGTATCGGTACCTTTTTGTGTCTCCCTCCGCTCAAGGCGATGCGCGGATCGTGGACCAAGCCGGGGGCGAGGGCGAAGCGCATCGCATTGGGATCTGGGAGCCCGTACATGTGCGAGTGCGGGTGGACGCCGTAGTAACCCATGTGGACGGGAGCGGGTGCCGGCGCCATCGGGCTAGCCATATGCGCACCCAGAGGAATCCCGTGCTGCGGTTGCGCCTGCGGCTGGCGGTGGTCGAGCGTCCGCATGCTTGGGAGCGTGGTTGGGTTCGGACGGTAGGGATCGGGTGCGACTGAATACATGTATTGCGAGACGGGCGGCATGCCGGCAGGTGGGTAGGCCGCCGGGCTCGCGTATGTCACCGGCAGCCGGGCAGGCCCGGGTGGTGGTTGGGTGTTGGACATGTCTGGATGGCCTGGGACCGCCGCGCCGCCGTTGTGTTGCGTGTCGCTCGGGACGCCGTGTGCCGCTGGGGCTGGCTCCGCGGGGCGTGCAACCGACGCGTGAGTGTGTGAGTGGGCGTCGGCTGTCAGGACACCATCTGCTCTGCTCTTCTCGTTGCCAATGCCGGGGCTGGGGCTGCAGCCGCTCCTGGTGGCTGGAGAATGGGCACCGCTGCTGGCAGTTGGCACGCTGCTGATCTCTGGGGTCTCGGGTGGCTGTGCGCTGTGTAGGGCCTTGTCCTGTTGTTGCTGCTCCTGTTGTTGTTGGCCGGGGTGGAGGTGGAGGTGGTGTGGGTGAGGGTGTTGGTAAAGATGCGGAGGATGCTGTTGTTTTTGTTGCTGCTGCTGCTGCTGCTGCTGCTGCTGATGGCCGGGGGGGGGCTCAACAAGCGCGTCGAGGTCTGGCTGCTGCTGATGCTGGCGCTGGTGCTGCACACGCGGCTGAACGGGAACCAAGTCCAGAGACGACTGCGGTCGCAACGGGCCTGCTTCGGGGGGTTGAGCCATGATTGGGAATTTAATTAGAAATTTTTATGGAGCCACGATTCCACGACCCTAAAAAAAGCCGACAAGGGCAGAGACGCGACCCTGGGCCGGGTTTCCAGCGCGGACTGACTGAACCTGAGCCTGCCCGATGCTGCAGTGGTGTGGCTGCTTCTCAAATTCTACGATGTGCAGCGTGCACAACTCCAAAAAGGTACCTTGGCCAGGTACCTCGATTGGCGAGGCGCAACGCGCCGTGTCCCTTCCCGGTAACTTCCTCGTAGCCATCTTGGCCCCCCCCTCCGTCCTCCCCCTGGGCCCTGGCCCAGGGGCCCACCACGCCCCCCCTGCCCTAACTGAAGGTGGTGTTGGACGGAGCTCAAGGACGCCCCTGGTCCGCAGGCACGACATGCACGATCCCGGGCCTCCCCTGGTTTCCCAGCTCTCAACCCAACCTGGATGCTCCTGGACTGGGTGGGTGGTTGTGTGGTGCGTGCTCCGCGTGCGACGGAATCTGTCCTGTGCGGCACACTCTCGACGCCGTACTGTGTGGGAGTTGAGAGGCGCCGTTCGACATTGTTCAGTACATTGCGCATTTCTGTGCGACCAAAGCTTAACCTGACGGTCCCTCTCTCGTTTCTCCCAAGATGCCCCGGGAACGCGCGTATGCGCGACCCGGAACCAACAGCCTGATTCAAGGCCCCTTGCCGGGGTTGACGAGCACGGAGGATGAAGTGGGCCTGGATCTTCGGAGGGGCGGCAGAGGCATGAATTAACGGCGGCATGGATGGGAGACGGCGAGCAGGACGGTCGACTTGACGGTCGCTCGACACGGCGGCCCACGGCCTCTCGGCTTGCGCTGTTAACAGCCTGGCTGCCCTGGCCTCTCTCAACGGGCGGGCCTAGCCGCGCGCCCGTTGACAGGTCGAAGAGCCGGCTTGAGTGGCTCGAATTCACAAATTGTCGGATTGACGAGGTGGCTTGGGCAGGTCGGCTATCTTCTGTCGAGCTCCCCCTGACCACACCGTCGCTGGAGCCGATGCGGGCAGAAGCGAGCGAGGGAGGAGTGGAAGCAGGTTGTGGGTCCTCGGCGGATCGCTGGAGACGCCAGCCGAGACCAGGGGTGGATCAACGGGAAGGCCAGGTGGCCCGTGCCTGTGGAAGTCGGCTCGGTTCGTTTCCCCAGGGCAGGCAGGGGCAACGGCCAGCCATCCGAAAGACCGGGCGGCGACGGTGCGGCTTCAACTCCTCGAGCAGGAACTATGGACATGGTAGGGCCAGTTTCCTCCCGTGGACTGTGCAATAGCTAAGGTACCTTACTTTAGAAGATGGGTTAGGCACAATTACTCTACACAGTATAGGTACCTTAGACTTGCTCAGATCCTTATTTTTTGCCCCCCAGTAATTAGGTAAAGACCAGAAAACTGGATGCTGGCTGGCGGGCCGGCTGGCTTCCATTTTGCTCGGTCCTGGGTGTGCTGTGCTGGGTGTGTCTTGAGAGACTTCGCAAATCTGGCGTTTGTCGATCGGGCTATACACCCACTAACATTAACCAGAGCAGGCGAGGAACTGGGTTTATCCAATCTCGAACAAGGACTCTGCGTCGCATTCGCCCGGTCAAATCGGAGCAAGAGACAGCACGCCTCGAAAAACAACCTCGAAATCTTCCACGACGGGATTTTGACGACGGCCCGGCGAAACGAATTGCGTCTTTGCGCCTTGCTCCCCAAAATACCTGGCGCGGTACGGAACGGGGTTGAGGCAGTCTCTCGTCGGCTTGAACTCGGCCAGACGACTTCGACGACTGCGCGAGTTCACGGCTACCACCACTCCTCACTTTCCCGGGCCCTTGCACACGAGTCCCGGGGCACCAAACTCCGTTGTGATGGAGCAATGAGCCAAAATTGAACCCCTCCCCCCCGTCGTCCGCCGGAAGACTCTCACGGATTGCCAGCTGTCAGCCAGACAGCAAGACTGTGCTAGACTCGTCCGGACCAGCACTGTTGCTCCGCTGCCCGCTTCCGAAGCCTTGGGGACGCTCGCGAGCCGCCTTCTGGCCGTCGCCGTGGGGAAGGGGGCTGTGGCCTCCACAATGCGGGAAGCATCCCCGGCTTCCTGCTCCCCCATCGACCCGACCATAACGTACACTGCTGTGTGTGTAACACAACACACTCGGTAGTAGGTGTGACCGGGCTTTCTCGCCATCGACGGCGTGCCTGGAGATGCCTTCACCGCCTGCTGTTCTCGGGCCGCCACGCAGAAACGCATGTTGGCCATGCAGTCTCCTCGTATGCGAGATTGGCCTCCGGGCCGCTCGAAGCAGTCAGCTCAACGGAGGTCTGGCTTGCGAGGGTGGGCTTGGATTATCCGCCGCCAAGTGCCGCGCGCACCGAGCTGGCGCCCAAGGTTAGACGACCACAAGCGCCAGCATGGCCGGCCAGCTTCCCCCGATCGCCGCCGCCTCCACCGGCTTGCGCCAGCAGCGATGACCCGATGGACGGCTTGGAGACAGACGCTCCGAGATTTGGCCTGTCGAGGCGGCAAGGGCTTTCTCCACCCCGTTCCACAGGCCGTTTATCCAGGATGAAACAGGTTGACATGCAGCATCGCTTATGCCCGACAGAAAAGCCCCGATCTAGCGCACACTCCCCCGGGTTGCTTGTCGCGAGGGTCCCCAGATCGCATGCTCAGGCGACGCGATCTCTGCTCTGTACCCCTGGTAATTCGGACTGACATCTTGTGGCCAGCACTGGACGCGCCGCGGAGCCATTTTTCGCCTCTTTGTTGATGTGGCCGTGGCCTCCACCACCATCAATGCTTCGTTGGTGGGTTGCCTGCCAGGGGGACGGCATGATTGGGCCCCCGTCCAACTCGGCCAGGGCACAGCGGTTGGAGGGGCCGTGTATCCCCCCCCTTCACGTGCAACTAGGCCGGCCGTTGACCGGCGCCGATCCTGGCGGCCTTGGGCGAACCCATGTTCGCCTCGGTTCTACAGGGGTTTGCCCGCGCTCTGGCATCTTATCCAGACTTGGTATCTGCTTTGACGTGCGTGGTACAGAATACACCAGCCAGGCCCAGAACCGCACATACAAGTAATTATGGACATCCATACTACAGTAGTAATTGCTGCATTTAGCACTTACCGGAACACGCTCGACGCCACGACCCTGTGCCCTCGAGGATCTGAAGAATGCGCATGGCCCTTGGCGGCCAGCTTTAACGTTGGGCAGGCGCAACGGCGGCGAAACCATGCGCGCGGCCAATTCTCCTGGGCCGCCTTGAGGGCGGCCGCATCAACGGCGGCCATTTACCCTGGTCCTCCACACGTCGTTCCCGGGCGGATGGGAGGCGCTGGGTGGCTCACTCGCGGCGTGCGTGGTACGGTAGCAAATCCCGCTCTCTCGCCCAGGGGCCGCGAGGGCTTTCGGACAGATTGCTCGGTTTTGGCTGATTTCCATGTGGCAGTTTAGGCTCTAATGGCTGCTCAGGCCTTGTCCATCTCTGTCTGCGCGGTGATCATCCCCTGGATGTTGGGTGCTGAGGCTCGCCAAGGCGCGTTTCGACATCCGATTTCAGTCTCGTGCATAGGCGACGGGATTCGAACTTTGGAACGTCAAGGGGTGTTCTGGTTGCTGAATCGACGATGTGACGTTCGCTCTCCTTCTGGAATCTTACGCTGGCCGACCCAGCGGGCGCGCGGGCGGAGCTCGTTTACCAGGCGCAACTCAAAGGCCAAACCGTCGATTTTCTGGATGGGCCCAATGGCTGGGCAGCCCTGCAGGGTACCGCGGTGGGACCCAGACTCAATCGGTCCGGCTTTGCGGGCCGGTTCCTCCAGCACAACCACGGGGCGCCAAGCACCCCTTCTCGACGCACATCCTTCGCCGCAATGTGGCCGACGTGGGTTTCGCTCATGCCGGACCGGGAGTCGTGGCATCACCAGCCAACTGCTCTCCTTGCACGGTTCTCTGCGCCCCAAGGGACCTACCTCTCAACAGCCCGTCAGCAATGGATACATGGATGTGCCCGTTCGGGAATTTCTTCCCGAATAACCAACATGACATGACGCCACCAACGTCTCCAAGCCACGGCCGAAAAAGAAGGAAAAAACACCTATCTACCTATCCTGGCCGCCACTGCTTCCTGGCCGGCCCTGGATGTCCGGGTGGTGGCCGTCGAGAGCTGACATCGTCCGCGGTGCTTGACGGCCCAAGGCCGCGACGGCCACATAAAGTACACAGTCGACTCGAACACTGCCGACGGCAGCTGAAGCTGAGATACCCTCCCGAGCCTCCCCTGACTGAGCTTTGACTCAAGGGTATTGGTTGCCCGCACCCCAAATTATTCCATACTGTGCTTCGACTTCACACGCTCTACTCGAAAGGTAACCGGCGCTTTCCCGGTGGCAGTTCTCTTCGCGGGTTGCTCGCTTCTCATGCTTGAGTGTCCTCAGCTGGAAGGTCGAAGAACTGCTCAATGCTCCGTTCATCTTCGACAATATATGAGATGTGAGGTCGAGCAACGGCTGACCCTAAGATTGCCTGAGTAATGTCACTGTTGCCGGCCTTCAAGAGCCATCTATCGCGGCCATGCGCAGTGTTGGCGAGTGGCAAGGCTTCATGCCAATAATACACAGTAGGCCCGGAGGGCGGAGAGCTGTCTACTCGTAAACGGCTTGAAAGGCTCGAGGTCTCGGCGAGAGCTGCCCCTTCTTGGCTGAGCCGAGCTTAGGTAAAGATGCTTTTGCAGAGATGGCCCAACCTTGAGGCTTGGGCCAATCGGAACACGCAGTAAGGCCCGGCGAGGCGCGGGATGACGCCACTGCACCCTTTGGAACTCCCTGAGACGCCGCTAGCCACGCTGCCAACCACTGGTGCTCGAAAACACACCACCTCAACACCCTGATCGAGAGCTTGCCCAAAGCTCTCTAACCTCTGGTCTACCAATTGACCCCGGAATCTTCCACACTGGCGGGCATCTTGTGGACGGGTTCGGCGGTTCGGTCGAGAGACGGCGTTACCGCAGCACAGGACGCAGGAATCCCAAGCGCCGGCGTGATGACGCAGCCTTCCTCCCCGCCACCATTAAGTCCCAGATTTTGCTTCTCGACCTCTGCTCTACGAGGCAGGCCTCCCTCCCTTCCCTGGCTGCGTCAGACGCTCCTCGCAGGCGCCGGCATTTGCTGACCCGATGGCAGACTTCCTCCGGCTATCGCGGAGCTCGATCGACGACACCATAAGCCAGAACCTGAACGCCCTTGAGACGCCCGCCAAGGCAGGGTTCGACCCGACGTCGACATCGCGGCTTGGCCCCCGGCCCTTGACCCATCAGATCGATACGCCGGCGTGTGATGCGTTCAAGGACAGGGTCCTGTTTCCGTCGTGGCAGGCCCGATCACATGTCCTGAGCTACTGCTCGTTGGTCGCCACAAGCCCTGACCCCGACGACCCCGAGAGAGCCCTAAGGGAGGCTGAAAAGGAGCATAATCGAGAACGGGTGGTCGACGAGAGGCTCGACCCGTACTCGGCGCGCTTCTTCCCGCGGGAAGCGCGAACCGAGCACCTGGCCATGATTCTGCGGCAGGAGATGGGAGTAGAGAACATCGTCCGGTCCAGGACGTGGGATGTCGTTCGTCGGCGATGCGGCGACCCGGCTTACATGACTTGGGAGCAGGCTTTGGCGGAGTGGCGGAGCCAAGAAGCACCCCGAGAGAGCCGCTAACATGGCGGACGCCTGTTTCCAGGAAGAGCGCTGTGGAAAGAGTCGGCGACTGAGATGTATGTAACGTCATCGTCATACCGTGTACAATATGTGCTGTTTATCCTGCACCTCAGGCGGGTAGGTAGGTAGGTAGCTCCGGGCTCGCGTCGTGGGAGGGTAACCACGCTGCGAGCTCGTCCCATGAATTCCCCTCCATTATCATACAGAGTACTGCGTAGCTGGCCCCCCGAGTCTGGGATGATGCCACCAAGATTTAGCCGTACCTGTGCACACGCTGGGCTTTTCTCGGTGCCAAGGACGGCCCGGAGCTTGACGCTGCGAGTTTGTCCCCCGCATGCGCCCCGAGGCCGGCCAATGCATGGTGGGGCTCATCTTTGGCCCTGAGCGCCAAGCCTGAAATCCAATCCCAATGCCCGCCGCATTCTGCAAATCGCAACACCATAAGCTTCGGCAAGCACACCCCCTCCCCCCCGCCTGAAAGCTGCCAACGTCGCGTGATCTGTCAGTGGGCTGGATTCGTTGCTGCACTCAGTCCGAGCCTCCGAGGCATCCCCAAACTCGCACGCCTCCACGTGCATTCGCGTTTTCCGGGCTTCCGTCCTGAGCTCAGCCTACAGAAAGCCGAGACCTCTTCGCCTTCCATCCGACCTGTGCCTGCAAACAGCCCTGAGCACCGCCTTTTCACCACACAGGAAACGAACACCCCTTCCCGGCCTCGATCTCGACATACTTTTGTGGGATCTCAACTCTCGCTCGATCGAACCTGTATCGGTGCCGGCTCAGTTGCGATCGACCTCAACTCAGACTCTTCCCCTTCCCGCAGCCCCGCAATCCACACCGATGCCGCAAACACTCAGTACGAGAGAGGCCAACCTCTTTCGTACCGTCATCCGGTACTATGAGGACAAACAGTACAAGCGTGGCCTCAAGGCTGCCGAGCAGATCCTGAAGAAGAACCCCAAGCATGGAGACACAATGTCGATGAAGGCCTTGATCCTCAATGCCCAAGGCAAGACCGACGAGGCCTTTGCCCTGGCCAAGGATGCATTGACGATCGATATGAAATCGTACATTTGCTGGCACGTCTACGGAATTCTCTACCGCACCAACAAGAACTTTGACGAGGCCATCAAGGCCTACAAGTTCGCCCTGAAGCTCGAGCCCGATTCGCACCAGATCCAGCGCGACCTGGCCGTGCTGCAGGTCCAGATGCGCGACTACCCGGGGTACATCCAAAGCAGATTTGTCATGCTCAAGGCGAGACCTCAGGTGCGCCAAAACTGGACGGCACTGGCCATTGCCTATCACCTGGACGGGAACCTGCAACAAGCCGAGAACATTCTCTCCACCTACGAAAAGTCCGTCACGGCCACTCCCCTGAAGTCCGACTTTGAGAATTCGGAGGCACTTCTGTACAAGAACTCGGTCATTGCTGAGACGGGTGATTTCAAACGGGCTTTGGAGCACCTGGACTCGGATTGCAAGAACTGCCTCGACCGGCTCGCTGTCATGGAGCTCCGCGCGCGTTACCTGGCCGAACTTGGCCGGAAAGAGGATGCAGCAAAGGCGTACCGTGCGTTGCTGGATAGGAACTCCGAACACCCGGCCTACTACAAGGGCTTGGTTGATAACCTAGACATCCCGGCAAGCGACGAGGCCGCCCTGAAGGCCGTCTATGACGAGTATGCCGCCAAGAACCCTCGCTGTGATGCCGCAAAGCGTCTCCCTCTCGATTTCTTGTCCGGTATGGCGCGCCGCCACCCTGCTGTTCAATACCGCTGCTGACTAGGCTTCTAGGCGACCGTTTCCGCGCAGCAGCCAAGGCGTATCTGACTCTGATGTTCGACAAGGGGGTTCCCTCGACCTTCGCTAACCTCAAGCACTTGTACTCGGACAATTTCAAGAAGGAGGCGCTGCCTCTCGTAGCCGAGGAGTACCTTGAAGCGCACAGTGGCAGCTCCTCCAAGGAGGCCCAGACAAATGGTGATAGCTCCAAGGGGGAGGGAGCTGCCCTCTATTTCCTGGCGCAGCACTTCAATTACTACATGTCACGCGACCTCTCTCGGGCCACCGAGTTTGTTGACAAGGCGATCGAGCTGGACCCCAAGAATGTCGACTTCCACCTGACCAGGGCCAGGATATTCAAGCACGAGGGCGACACGGCAAAGGCTGCGGAAGCAATGGACCATGCTCGCTCGCTGGATACGCGAGACCGCTACATCAACTCCAAGGCTGCCAAGTACCAGCTGCGCAATGACGAGAACGAGAAGGCCCTGACTACGATGGGCCTGTTCACGCGGGCGGAGACTGTCGGTGGCCCTCTCGTCGATCTGACCGACATGCAGTGCATCTGGTTTCTGACCGAGGACGGCGAGGCGTGGCAGCGGCGAGGCGACCTCGGCCTGGCCCTGAAGCGCTACCACACCGTGTTCAATATTTTCGACATCTGGCAGGAGGATCAGTTTGACTTTCACAGCTTCTCTCTGCGTAAGGGCCAGATTCGCGCATACATCGACCTGGTGCGCTGGGAGGACCGCCTGCGGGAGCACCCCTTCTACTTCCGGGCTGCTCTGGACGCCGTCAACCTCTACCTCTCAATGAACGACAAGCCCAAGCACGGCGCCAACGGCGCCGAGGGTGGCCAGGCGAACGGCGACGACGCTGCCGAGAGGAAGAAGGCGGCCAAGAAGGCGAGAAAGGAGGCCCAAAAAGCAGAGCGCGAAGCTGCCGAGAAGGCCGCTAAGCAAGACCCCAACAAGGGAGGCGCTCAGAAGAGCAAAGACGGCGAGGAGGCAAAGAAGAAGGATGATGATCCGAATGGCGCGAAGTTGGCGGCAACCACAGACCCCCTCGGCGACGCCATGAAGTTCCTTGCGCATTTGCTCCAGTTCAGCCCCAAGAACATTGAGGGCCAAATCGCTGGGTTTGAGGTCTTCATTCGCAGGAGTAAGTTTACCAAAGCCACCGCCACTCGTCTTTCCCTATTTGCTCACATTTGTCCCTAGACAAGTACCTCCTGGCTCTTCGCTGCCTGAAGGCGGCGCTCGCCATCAACAAGGAGCACCCCAAGCTCCGTGATCAAGCGGCCAGGCTGAGGAAGGCTCTGGACGGCGCCCTGGGTTCGCTGGCGCCCAAGGTGAAGGAAGTCATCGAATCGGAGCTTTCCGGTGTGCCCGGGGCTTAGGTATCCGGGAGGGCACTCCGCGTATCTCCTCACGTTTTCACAGCCGAGGGTCGGGTTACCAGGCAGGCGGTTGTCGTTGGTGCCTGATAGTGGCTGGCTCTGGCCTTACAGCGGTGATTTCTCGGCGGTTTCTCGGTGTTAACCTTGGACTCGTGGGGTCGGCGCATCTGCATCAGGCTGTTATCTGGAAAAAAGAAAAATGGTATTGTGTAAGGAGTACAGAAGTACAGTTGCGTAGACAGGCAGCATGGATGGAGTGGCTCTCTGTGGGGGAAAAACAGTCTTGATCTTTTTCTGGCCTGCCACTTATCAGAGATAGGGAGGCTGGTGGAAAACATGTCGCTCTTCACACCTGGGTATCTCTGGCGTGTAGAAAGGATTTTCCAATGAACCATACAGACACACACGGCCCATGGTTCCAATCGTACTCGCTGGCTACGCCATGTGGCGGTACTGGGATCACGGTGGGTTCTGCTGCGTGCAATGATTCCTTGCCTAGACACAAGTGGTTGAGCGAAACCGAGAACAGCACATTTTCGTACCATATCTATTCTGTATGCCATTGTAGAAATCGGAAAACCCCCTCGCGGTCTAGTAAGCGTCAAATCATGCACTCTCTCAGAGCCAACCTTCCACCCACTCAACACAAGCAAAGCTACTGGATCTCCCGAACCACCTTGTCGAAGGCGGTGGCAACGTAGTCCACATTCCTCGAGTTCAGACCGGCCATGCTGATCCGACCATTCTTAGTCATGTAGATGTGGTAGTCGGTCCGCAGCTTGAGAACCTGGGCCTCGCTCAGACCCGTGAAGCTGAACATGCCGATTTGGTCGGTGATATGGTTCCACGTGCCAGGAGTTCCCAGCTCCTCCAGCTTGCCCTGCAGCTTGTTGCGCATGTCGATGATGCGGCCCGACATGGTCTGGAGGTTCTCCTTCCACTCGGCGAACAGGGCCGGATCGTTCAGAACGATCGAGGCAATGCGGGCGCCGTAGATGGGCGGGTTGCTGATCTCGGAGCGCTGCAGGATGGCCAGCTGCGAGGCGACGCGGGTCGTGATCTCGGCGGCGGCGGGGGACGGGGCGGCCACGTAGTGGAAGCAGCCGGCGCGCTCGCCGTAGAGGCCGAAGTTCTTGGCGAAGGACTGGGCAATCACCAGCTCGAAACCCTCATCGATAAACAAGCGGATGGCACCGGCGTCGCGGTCCAGATCGCCCGAGGCAAAGCCCTGGTAGGCCGTGTCGAAGAAGGGGAAGTGCTTCTTGGCCTTCAGGAGCGAGGCGAGTTCGCGCCACTGCTCGGGGGTCGGATCAACGCCCGTAGGGTTGTGCGCGCAAGCGTGCAGGAGGACAATGCTGCCATCAGGCGCGTCGCCGAGGGTGGCCTTCATGCCATCGAAGTCTAGCCCCTTGGTCTCCTTGTTGAAGTATGGGTAGTTGGCGATCGGAAGGCCGACATTTGTGAAGATTTGGTGGTGGTTCGCCCAGGTCGGGTTGCTGACGTAGACGGTGCGGTTTGCGCCGTGGATCTTGTAGAACTTGGCGAGGAAGAGGGCGCCGAGGTGGACGGCGCCGGTGCCGGAGATGGTCTGTACCGAGGCGGTGCGCTTCTCTGCGATGGCGGGTGCTGAATTCCCGAGCAGGAGCTCGGCGGCCTTGCTGGTCAGCGACGCTAGGCCGGCAATCGGAAGGTATTCGTGGTTGGCTTCTGGGTCGTTGCGCAGAATCTCGTCGGCCTGGCGTTCCGCGGGGGGGGGATGCGTTAGCTTGACTGCTCGACTGCTTGGCACTGTGGTGCGGGGGAGGGGTACAACGCGCCGCCGCCAGGAAAGGGAAAGTCGGGGACAGCGGGGCGGGGAAATCGGAGGATGGAGGGGCCAGATTGCTGCACACGCCCCAAGCTTCCATTGGGAAGGCTGTTGGACGGAATTGGATCGGAGGGGGATTCACGGCATCGGATCGGCTGCAGGAATGCAGTCGAAAGCCCAGAAGCCACGCACCTTCTTGACCACAGGTAGAACCCAGGGCTTCGCGTTGTCGTCACGGTAGGCGCCAATCCCCTGTAGCACACCACCAGGGAGTCAGTATCATGATGCACATCAAGACGGAGCAGAAAACAGGTCGCAGGGAGGGCTCTGACGCACCAGGTCGACCTTGTCCGGGCTCGAATCGGCCTTGTAAGCCCGCATCAGCCCAAAGAGGGCGTCCTCGGGAGCCTGAGGGACCACCTCGGCGGGGAAGCTTGTTATTGACGGCGACGCCATGTGGTTTGCGATGCTCTGGAGGCGGGAGAGAGAGGAGGTATGGAGGGGTTGTGGCGATGAGGGAGATGTGGTGCGAGGTGATTTGGACGCCATTTTTAAAAATGACTGCAGCGGGTGGTTTTAGGGGACTGGGACTTCTTCCGGTCTCGTTCCTTCTCCCCTGCACTGTGACACTGCAACCGCTCCAGTGGGAGCACCGGCAGCACAGCCCGGAGCCCGACAGCCGACAGCGGACGGGATTGACGGATTGCTCGCTCGCACGATTCCTCAGCAAGTTAGCCAGCCTGCAGCCGCTTCTTCCGTTCGATTCGGTCGGGCACAGGGCGCAGGGCAAACGGTGCGATTCATGCAAGATTGTCGTCCGATCGTGGTGCAAATCAGGCGCGTCGAGCAGAGCCAATCAGGCGATGTGGAAATGAAATGTGAAGGGAGAGAGGGTAGTCTGATATGTACGTCGTTATCGGACTTGAGAATGTCTACTGGCTAGGTAGGTACGGAATCCAAGGTTGTCGGGGGAAACAAGCAAGGGGAGGGAGACCAAGGCGTATAAGTACGAGGTAGCTCATGAACTCCATGTAATCCAGCGCCTATGAGGTCAATCCGACCGTCAAGGTGCATGTGAAGCCGGACGGCCCCGAGCCACGCCGAGGCAACTCTGTTGCTGTCTTGGGGGGAAAGCTGGGGTGCCAGGCCGCGTTTGGGACTCTGGGGAGATTACACTCGGTGGAACTCGAACGCGGATATGGTCTGGCTCGTCTGGCTATGGCACGGTCAGGAGACGAGGCTGGCATGCTCCATCGGGCACCTGCTGGACGAATTACGTGATGCTGCGGCCACGAGACGCGTGGAAACTTTTGCGGAGGGGAGGGCGGGGGCTTGCAGAGACTCGAGAGACAGCATGCCAAGGACGCCTCCATGTCATCGGTTGCCGAGGCCCCCCGTTAACGTTATCCATCCGGCAGCTCCACCACTCAACCGCTCAAGGCCCTGAGATGGCTCGTCGAGGAGTTGCATCCGGGGTTTCCAGAGAGAACAAGTACTATTATGGGACCGGTTGAGAAGAGTAAAGTGAAACGCCATCTTCTGACCAAAGAACCTGAGCGCAGAGGCTCGCGTTATCATGAATCGGCTTTCGGCACATTCCCAGCATTCTCTGGGTTCCGGCCAGATGTAGTGTATCTCCTTGGGATGCCTTTGTTTCCTATCCCCATCATGCAAGGCATTGTCTTGCCGTCTCCGAAACGCGCCGGAAGCAGAGGTGCTTGCGAACGCACCGAACTGCCCGAGAATACGACCAAGGCGTCTGGATTCTGATGGAGGATGAGCCAGGAACCTGCAAGGAGGGGCCAATCAGCGCCGGGGAATTCCCACCACAGCTGCCCCACGCGGACAGGGATATTTTCTGCCGGGCGGACAAGATTTCAACAGCACGACAATCTTATCGTTCTGCGCAGGACCCCTTCGGCGCTCCCACTTCGCGCGCAGCCTCAACCACGTCCATCCAATTAGTCGACCTCCCTCCAGATCGACACTGTCCCCGCCTTGTCCACACGTACAGCCATATCTGCCACAGACAAGATGGCGTCCCAAGAACGGAGCATGCCGTTCATCAAGAACCTCGCTTCGAGCGGTCCGTTTGAACCCCGCCGCTCCCACATGCCCACCACATTGAAACTCTAACATCCCCGATCCCGCTCTCTCTCTGCAGACCGCAAAATCCGCACCTCCGCCCTCTCGTCGCTCCACTCCTTCCTCTCGGCCCGGCAAGTCGCCTCGGCGCTCACCCCGCTCGACACGCTCAAGCTGTGGAAGGGCCTCTTCTACGCGCTGTGGATGTGCGACCGGGCCATCCCGCAACAGAACCTCTGCACCGAGCTGGCCGACCTCGTCTTCGTCCTCCCGCGCGATGCCGTCGTGCCCTGGCTGCGCGCCTTCTGGGCCACCATGGCGCGCGAGTGGACGGGTATCGACGTGCTGCGCATGGAGAAGTTTCTGCTGCTCGTCCGCCGCGTCGTCGGGGCCGGGTTCAAGTGGATGAGGAAGGGCAGCGGGAGCGAAGGGCGCAATGGCAAGAAGGGAAAAGGGGCGTCTGATTGGGATGCGAGCAAGGTCGATGATCTGGTCGGGCTGTTGGGCGAGTGGCCGCTCTCGCTCGAGGAGGAGGCGCGGATAGAACAGAGCACCGAGGAGGGCGGTCAAATAGACCAGAAGATCCCCGCGGGGCTGAGGTTGCACGTTCTGGACATTTGGGTCGACGAGGCGGAGAAGGCGGGCTTGCTGGAGGACGACGACGCGGAAGCAAGACAGATCGTCCAGAGGATCTCGGACCAGATCGATGCCTTGGAGGAGGCGACGACGAGCCCGGCTGTGCGGACCAGGTCAAAGGAATCACTGGCAGACGACCGTCTCCCTGGGAACAGGAAGCCCGCAGGGGAGTCCGAGGAGGATCAGGACAAGGAGGGCGCTCGAGGGGATGGTGGGAACTGGGACGGGTTTGATGACTAGATTCGCAAGAGGCTGAGCAAATTTAGTCATGGAGCCTCAATTCCTCTGTCCATATCGGTCTATCCAACCAAGGCTGGCGATGCTGCTTGCGCCTTGAGGCACAGAAGCGAACTTAAGACACGATGCAAATGCTCTCCATATAGGTCGGGCCATATCCGGGGTATGTAATGCGCAAATCTCCAACTCGGGCCCGTTGAGTGTCTTCAGCGCCCGCTCCTCTCGCACTCGATGAACTGCAAGCCGCTCGCTGCGAGAACCAAACCTAAGAGAAAAAATCGAGGATAAATATGGAAGACTGGCCGCAGGCAAGCGGGCCGGACATCCAGTACTTGTGTCAGCAAGAACATGGTGTTACGGCCGTTCCGAGACAACCGACAGCTAAGCCAAAAGCCGCTCGCTATTGGTCACTGTGTCCCAATTGAGGGGGCCGGGTGCCTCGAAAACGCCCTTCTTGGATAGCGTCAGACCAAGGCCTTGGTGAACCTCGGCCTGGAACGGCTCGAAGGGGATGGCCTCGCCGTCGATGCTGATGTAGCCCGTTTTCTGATTGCGGGGAATGATGCGGTAGGCGGAAACCTTGCGGTATGTCACAAGCGGGCTGTCGAAGAAATGGCCGGATTCAACGGCCAGCTGAAGCGCCATAGACTTGAAGGGCGAGACATCACCGTCAGTAGTGATGAGATCCATGAGACCGTCGTTTGCGAGAGCGGCTGCAAAGAAATTGGTGTCCGGTGCCATGTAGGCCATCTAGGTATCCGGTCAGACATAGCAGGGGCGGGCGATAGTTGGCGCCGTTTGGTGCCAGAGAAATAACTTACGTTACCACAGTAGAAGCTGCCGAGCTTCTCGTGAGGAATGAGCTCCCACCCTTCGGGCAGCTTGTCCATGGCAGTCCCGTGTTTCAGCGGAGGAAGACCCAGACCGTCATCGCCGCCGACAACGTCCGAGACGGACGACACGACCGCAGCCTGTTTGTCAATATTCTGCGACTGTTCAGGGCCCCCAGAGGTTCCGGCTTCAGTCCCTGCCTGGGTAACCCGCTGCCTGTAGTGTTTCTTGACGTCATCCTTGTGGTCAATCTCGACCTTGACGGCAATGTCGCAGGGATATGTTTTCTTCTGCAGGGCTAGTAGGATGAAGCCGTAGGTGAAGCGGGTAGCGCCCATCCACCGCAGGTGTTCGGTGCCCAGGTCCACCTCGGCGATCAAGCCCAGCGCCTGGCTGAGGAAGCTGATTGTGCGCTGGCTCCCATGCGTAACACTAACGAGATCCAGCGGCGTCGGCACACCCTTGACAATGGCTAGCGCTGCCAGGGTCGGCCGATGGGTGCCGTACAGGTTGCAGCTCATCGCATTGCCGGATCCGCAGGGAATGTGGCAGACGGCAATCTTGGACAGCGCGCGACGGGCATCTGGACGCTTGGCGAGACCATTGAACACCTCGTGTGGGAGGCCATCTCCGGAACATGGTATGGCGATGTCATAGTCGTCAATGTTCAGGTCCCGAGCCAGGTCCACCGCCTCGCCGGAGTAGGTGGTGCGCACGACCGTCATGGGCATACGTGCCGCCTCGAAAATGGGCTTCACATCCTTCTCCCAAATCTTGTCGGCACCACCGGGGCCGGCATGCGGGTTCACCAGTACCCACGCACGCTTGCGGCGAGCTGAGCCGCTGTAGGCGCGGTCTAGGAGGCGATCGACCCAGGGGGCAACTTGGTCACCCACGGGGGTTTGCTCGCCAACAAGTCCCGATGTGTCGAACTTTGCATGGCGAACTTGCAGGTAATGCGTGTGCGTTTGCTCAGCATGGTCGACCAGAAGCCATCTTCCGTCGCCGGTGACCTCAGCCCAGAGAATGTTGTAATAAGGTATGCTACCAGGCGTGCCAGCCCCCCCTGGGGTCCCGACACATGGCAGACATGAACGACTGGGCTTGGTGGCAAGTTGGCCTGCGGGATGAGTAACGACGGACACACAGAGCACGTCAGCCTGGCGAACCGCACGGGTCCCATCTCACGGAGACCTACCGGATAAGATCAGAGCGTCCTTCCCAAGAGTGAGCGTCACTCCGGGTGAGAGGACGAGCACTTGGTCATCTCCGCTGGGGACCGCTCCGGCGCCGCTTCTGTGGGTCTGTCCGTGGTCCGGCTTGGCCGGGCCCGCAGGCGTCTCCAGGTCCATTTGCCGGCAAGGTCTCGGATGCGACAATCAACGTCGGAGTGTGTGTGTTGTCCGCACGCGTGGCGGCTGCATGTGACGACGGCGCGCGGGAACCAAGTCACTGAGGCGGCCGAGGTGAAATGAACAACGAAATGGAGCAAGGTTGCTCTGGGTTGCTGACGGCGAAATGCAGCGCAAAGAGAGCGAGTCAAGCCTGGTTCGCCGAGGCTCGTGTCCATGCACAGTCGCGTGTAACTCGAGGCATGCAACGGATGCCGCGGGAATGGGGCGGATGCGTTAGCCTGCTGCGATAGAGAGCGGAGGCAGCAGCCAAATGGTTCTCCAACGGAGAACCATGTCCTGTTAGGGAAGATGCCCCTGGCCAAGGTTGAAGGAAGTCTCCATCTCGGGGCACAGTGCGAGGGCGCTAAGAAGATTGAGTCCGAGCTGCTTGTTTTGTTAAGGCCCCGCTTCGGTCAGCTCGCGTCCACCGAGGCCGTTGTGGTAATGACGGTCAATGTTACATTACCATGTGAGACCGAAGTATTCTGTACTGCGGGGGCTCGGATTACGGCATATGCATTAAACGATCGCGTACGTTACAGTATCGTTCGGCGGCCCGCCGCTGCTGACATGTGTGAGCGAAAACATCCTCCTTTCTCTCGATTCAACAATTACAACAACATCGCAAAGTACGGGACGTCGCACGAACTGGGTGTCAAATGAGCATTTGACTCGGGGGGTTACCCGCGGTGGCGCTAGATGATCAAATCCCATAGGACAAGCACTGTGCACAATCCCGCGGCCGCAAAAAACGTATAACGGGCCGGGCTTGCTCTGCCTGCGCTCTTCTTGAGCTCTTTGTTCCCCTTTCCAATACCCTCGGTTGTCTCAAACGAGTCGGCAACCAACTGGTCGATGTGCGCCGATTGCGTGGTGAGGTTGCTGACGAGCATGTTCTGGAGCTCGGCAATCTCGATGAGCGAGCTCTCAGCGGTCCTGCGCCGTAGTTAGAGGCTTGAAAAGCGAATGCAAGTTGACCCGATAAACCCACCTGACTTTGTCTAGGGTGCTTTCGAGGTGCTTGAGCATGTCCTGGTTGCCCTTCTCAAACATCTGCCTCTGGTCGTCGCTGATGCTGTCCAGCGTCGGCCTTCGCTCTTCCTCCTCTTGCATGGGCCGACCTGTGGCGTTGAGTGTTAGAATTGCTGGTGGTTTCCCTGCGCTGTAGTTTGCGGTATCGTTGACACCCATGCCCAGGCCCAAGACCGGGCCTCTGGCCTTCGCCAGCACGCTTCTGTTCTTCTCCATCTCGCGAGTCAGGCGGGTCTCCATCATACGCTGTTGCGTCTGCGCAGTCTCCTGCAGGCGCGTCCTCAGGAACCAAACAACGCTCTCCCGATGAGCCCCGAGCTGGCGAGCAGCGGCCTCCAGCGTGGCCTGCTCGCTGCGGGCACCGTCGCCGGCTGCCCACGACCCCAAAACACCCAGGCCATGAGACAAGCGCTTGCGGAGAAGAGCCGCTTCGGTATTCTGGCGCAGCTGCTCAGCATCTTCGAGGGCACGGATGTGGGCGTTGAGGTCGCGGAGGTTCATCTTGGCATTGGCGTCGATCTCCTCCCGGTCCCGGTCCGTGAGGGAGGCATTGTGCGGTGGTGTCGAGCGGGAGGCGGCGGTCCGTAGTTGTGTCTTGCGCGGGGCAGCGGTCGAAAGATAGGCCTGGCGCAGGTTCCGCAGCTCGGTGTGCAAGTGCGCGATGAGGGAGTTCTGGAGTGGCGCAAAGGGTCAGCTCACCTGCCTTCACGGCCAGCCGAGGGGAGGGCAGCGCACAATCCGGTAGGCTTCCTTGAGGAACTCATCGGCCGTGTCGAGGCTGAAGGGCTTCGTGGGAGGGGCCTCGTGGCCCTTTAAGAGGGCGTCGAATGCCGTGGTCAAATTGGCCATGTTCGGCGCCGTACCATCCTCAAGAATAGAATCGAGACGGCAAGCTGGGATGTGTCTGCATGTTCGATGACGGAAGCTGAGGTGTCTGGATCGCTGTGTGGCTTGTTGATCGTGGAAGGGTGGCTGGTGGTGGCTGAAAAGGTACCCGTCCCGCCCTGCAGCGCTCATGCTTTGCGGCGCTGCGGGCCCACACGAGTCAGATCCAGGGCAGGGGACCCACTCGGATGTGTCCCCGGCTGTGTTCTTTGGATTCTCCGTCCCACATTCGACGCCAATCACCACAGCATCACGCGCGAGCTGCGCGAGCTGCGCGAGCTGCGCGAGCTTCATGGTGTTCATGGCCTTCATGGACTTTATGGGCTTATGGGATTTGTAGAGATTTTCCGACGTGGAATCTCCATGGAATACCACAACAAAGACGATGATACCGCATTGCCCGTCACCGCCGTCGTCTGTCATAGGAACATCGCGTCAAACTGGGTGCAATGGCGCCAATCCGTTTTCAATCCCCCGACGTCAAGCGCCCCGGTTCTCGGCGCCGGCCCCGCCCGGGTGGTCAACCTGGAAGCTGGTGACCAGGCCTTGCCCTCCTCCTTCACCCCGGCGCCGATACCGCAACGCCGCCCGCCCCCCATGCCGAACCTGTCAGCTCCAATCGTCGAAATCTCGGTGGCCATGCTCGAGCCATGGCCCTGCCCGGTTCCCATCTGGTCCCGCTTATTCCCCACGTCCCTCGCGTTTGCTCGGGAATAAATGAAACATCGGAAGAATCACTGCCCTGTGTGGCGCTCGTCGTGGTGAGCCCAGTACAGTAGTTATTCGTAGAAAGCCCGGTTAGTCCGCCAGTATGCAGGTGCCAGCAGCTTGCCTGCGTTGGCCGAGTGAGCCGACCAACGTTGCCGGCCTTGATATATTTGACGGCCCCCGAGGACCCCTTCCCTCGAATCACTGGAGTCCGACAATCCCCATCTTGGGAACTTTCACGGCATCATGGAACAGCCTCAAGAGGGTCTGCCTCCAGCGAAACAAGAGGCCAGCGAACCCGAGGGCAAACTCCCTTCACCGGCTTCTGTGGAGGAGGATGGCAGGTTGAGAGTTGCGTCTGTCCGAGACGGGCCCCCCGACACCAGCGCCGGTCCCGAATCGCTTCACCCGGTCTCGAGCGGCCCGGCTTACAGCGTCTTCTCGAAGCCAACCAAACGATGGGTCATTGCCATGGCCGCGTGTGCGAGCTTTGTCTCGCCCATGACTGCCAACATCTACTTCCCGGCGCTGAACTCCATCGCGGCGGACCTCGGCGTTTCAGTCAATCTCATCAACCTGACCCTGACGACCTACATGATCTTCCAAGCCATCTCTCCCACCATTCTCGGCGACTTTGGCGACATGGCCGGAAGGAGGCCCGCCTTTGTCATCTCTTTCACCATCTACGTCTTTGCCAACCTTGGCCTTGCCCTCCAGAACCATTATGCCGCCCTGCTGGTGTTGCGAATGCTTCAGAGTGCCGGGAGCAGCGGCACTCTGTCGTTGTGTTATGCCGTGGTTGCTGATGTCGCCGTCAGCGCAGAGAGGGGGAAGTACATGGGCGTTGTTGGCGCAGGCATCAACATCGGGCCGGCCCTGAGCCCAGTACTCGGCGGCATCCTATCCGAATACCTGGGCTGGAGAGCCATATTCTGGTTCTGCCTCATCTACGCTGCCGCTTGGCTCGTCCCATACATCTTGACGGTACCTGAAACGTGCAGGAAGGTGGTAGGCAACGGGTCCGTCCCAGCCAGGGGATGGAACATGACCGCTATGGACCTTTTCCGCCGCCGTCGACAGCCACAGCACACCACCACCTCCGGTAGCGCCCCGAAGCGCGACTTGCGCTTCCCGAATCCTCTCAATGCGCTGAGGGTCGTATTCGAGAAGGACCTCGCCATGCTTCTGTTTTACAACACCATGATCTACCTAGTTTTCATCCTCATCGCCGCCACCCTGTCCACCGAGTTCGCCGATATCTACCACCTTACCAACCTGCAGACCGGGCTTTGCTATTTACCCTACGGTATCGGGTGCTGCGTGGCTGCCGTCGTGCAGGGCTACATTCTAGACAGCAACTACCGTCGGATAGCCCACAAGATCGGGTTTACCATCGATTACAAGCGGGGCGATGACCTGCGCGAGTTCCCCATCGAAAAGGCTCGGATCATGCCCGTCTACCCGATGCTAGCCACTGGTATCGCAGCAGTCATCTGCTATGGCTGGGTCCTGCAGGCTGAGACCAACCTTGCTGGCCCTTTGGTGCTCCTCTTCGTTGTCGGCCTGTGCGTGACGGGATCCTTCTCTATCCTCAACACGCTGCTTGTTGATCTATACCCGGAGGCTCCGGCGACGGCTGTCGCTGCAAACAACCTCGTGCGATGTCTATTCGGCGCTGCCGGGACGGCTTTCATCGAGTCCATGCTCAGGGCTCTGGGCCGTGGCTGGACCTACACTTTCTGGGCCCTTGTCCTCGTCGTGTTCTCCCCATTGCTGTGGGTCCTCACTGTTAGGGGACCTCGGTGGCGAGAGGAGAGGAGAGTTCGCAAGCTGAAGGAAAGGGAGAAAGAAGCTGCGGCCGCCACCATTGGGGGTAGTGAGTGATGTTGATAAGTCAGGAGTAGCCTAAATAATAAAATATACATCTACTTCAGTCATCTCCATCCAGGCGAAGACAGATGGTTCCTCTCACGACGTGAGTGCTGAGCCGCGAGGACCGACAGACGAGAGAATTGGAGAGGAACAAGATTGCCATATGGGCTGAATGGGACGAGCACAAGATAGGGAGGAACCAGCAAAAAGTTTGCCTCTACCATGGTTTGAAGTTGCTGGAGCCGGGATTTGCACCCGAGTTTTCGCCTTGGAAGGGCGACGAGTTAACTGCTACTCTACTCCAGCTTGCCACTGCACCACGTGGACTGACTGTTGTTCGGCGTGGCCTGGACCTTTGGTAATATGGTGCCGGCTCGGGGGGACTGTGGCGGCGCTGGGTTCCAGAACCCGTTCTGTTGTGGGAGTGGCTCGTTGCTGGGAAGGAATGCTTGCTTGGCCGGTTCCATGAGCAACAATCGGGGCCACTGGGATGACTTGCGGGAAAGAGAGGAGCTGCCCAGCTTCAAAGCAACTGGCGAGTCTGGACCAAAGGGTATTCGGACCCCCAAGCCCTCCCATGAACTGTAATCCAGCATGCCATGGGCCAACTGACTGAAAGCAACGAAGGTAGCTTAATTCGAAAGCAACTAAGGCAGAGTAGAGTGCTATACGGAGAATATCAACCCGACCAAGGCAGGCAGAGCGAGCAGTCCCAAACTCCATTATGTGACCGCACTGCCTGACCAAAGCGCCGGTGTGATGCAAGGATATCAAGCGGAAATGAGCAGAGAAACCAAGACAACCCTCCCACATCCGCTAAACATGCAACCATCCCAACAAACCGACAACGTCCCCAACACCCAGCCCTCCGCATCTCCCGCACGCCGAAACTCATACATCCCTCGACCCGTAAAGCCCGCCATCATTAATCATCCGCCTCCTGTCAGCCTCTTCCACCACGAGCTCCTCGGAGTGGTGTCCATGAACATGGTGGAATTCCGCTGGCTGTCCCGCCGGCCTTCACTCTCATCTGAGCCTGGACGGCGTTCCGTTTCCCTGTCCGCATCCCCTTCCACTTCCCTCTCCCTCTCCCTCTCCCTCTCCCTGCCGCTCTCCCGTTCAACCCCACGGTATTTGTCCCGATTCTCGCGATCTCTCTCCTCGCGGCGCCTCCTCCGGCGCCGATCCTCGTCGTACTGTTCCTGAGTCATGCCCGCTTTATCGGCGTACTTGGACTCGCGCCTGGCCCGGCGGGCTGCGCGCCGCGCCTCCTCGTCGTCGACAGGTTCGACCGGAGGTTGTCGGGCCTCTGCCACATCCTCGCCATTCTCCGGAGGCGGCGGGGCGTCGGAGTGTTCCTTGACCCATGAGGATGTTCCCGAGTGGGGCCATGAGTTACCGGTGTTTTCGCGGGAGGCCCTCGGATAAATATGGCCGTCGACAGCCTCAGACCTGCGTCGGGGCTGTTTCTCCTCTCGGGCCCTCCCTTCCTTGGCCCCACGGCGGGCGTCCCGGCGTCGATCCTCCCGGCCGGTGTCGTCTGGCTGGTAGCTGCGGCGGCGTTCCTGGTGCCTGGCGGCACGGCGGGCATCGGCTTCGACTTCGGCCGCGTCAGCCTCGACACGCCGTCGTCTACGCTCGGCGCGTTCGGCTTCCTTCTGTTCGGCGGCTTGGCGCGCTGCGTCTTCCCGTGCGCGCTGCGCTCGCCTCTCAGCACGGCGAGCTTCCTTTTCCTCTTGCCGGCGTGCTTCGTCTTCCTCCTCCTGCCTCCTGCGCCGCTCGCGACGCGCCTCGTCCTTGGCGCGGCGGGCCTCCTCAGCGGCTTGTTCTGCAGTTGCCCTGTCGGCGGCTTCCTTGTCGACTCGACGAGCTCGGCGCGCAGCACGGCGGGCTTCGGCGTCCGCCTCTTCGCCTCGCCGACCCGCTTCATCATCTGTTGTCGGCAAGGTACCACGACGGCGTGGTTCTGAGCGAGGCTCCATGCGCGGGTCTCCCTTCTCTCCCTTTGGGGCGTTAAAGACGCCACCGAAGAGGGAAGAAAAGCCGGAAGACTTCTTGGCCGAGGAGTTGGAGCGCTTAAGAGGCGGCCGAGAAGGTGTCGCGTCAACCGCATCGACCATGACGATGTCCTCGTCTCGCGAGTATTGCTGACGTGAGATGTCAGCTCTCTGCTCCTGGTCCTGGCGGCCCGGCGATGCAAGGTCTCGACCTACTCTTTGTCTTCGGCGCTCGGCCCTATCAGCACTGGGAGTGGCATCGGCGGCGCCAACCATCACAGCATCGTCATCCTCGTCGGCTATCGCAGCGTTAGCAGATGGTTTCGAATCGGGGGCGATCCTCTCCTCACCCTTCCTGGTGCGCCTGCTAGCGGATCTCGAGAGACCGACGCCAGCACCGACGAGACCAGCCCCGACGCCGAGGACTTTGGCCGCCTTGGCCGCCATATCCTCGGGAGGTGGGCTCATCAGACCGCCGCTCATGTCGACGGAATGCCTGCGCGAGCTCGATTTGCTGCCGCCGAGGCGCTTCTCGCGGGTCGACATGGACCGGGAAACGGGCGGAGTGCTCGCGAACACGCTGGGGAACCGCCCCGGCGTGTCTTTGGCCCTAGGTGTTTTATCCGCCTTGTCCGAACCGGATTCCCTTGACGACTGTTTTTCGACTTTCTCGACCTTCTCGACTTTTTCGACCGGGGAGGACCTCTTCCGAGTGCTCGACTCTTTCTCAGCCTTCACTTTGGATGAAGACTTCTTCGGGTCTTTGGTTGGTGTCGCGGTCCATGCGCTCCACGAGGCCGAGCCTTCGCGATTGACCTTGGCGCGTTCCTTCTTTGCTGAACGGACCGCGGCGGGGGTCATCACCATCGGCGGCGCATCGGGAACAGCCGGCGGCGGCATGGGGACCGGAGGCGGCGGCGGCGGAGCGACATCGATAACCTCGGGAGGCGCGGCGGTCTTCTTGGACTTCTTGCCCTTCTTGGGGGGCGACATGTCGACGATCTGAACTATCTCATCGTCGTCGCCGTAGTGCTCCTGGTCGCTGAGCGGGAAGCCGCCGGGCACGATAGGCGGCGGAGGGGGGACGAGCGATGCGAACGCGCCGACGTCGATGACTTGTTCCCTGTCCTTGTCCCTGCTCTTGCTCTTGCTCTTCTTGGAACTTTTCTTCTTGTCTTCTCGCGATGGCGCGACGGGCACCGCGACGGGCACAGGAGGCGGCGGCGGCGGCGGCGGAGGCAGGGGGTCGGAATGCGCGTCTTCGAATTTGTCGTCGTCGTCGTCGTCGTCAACGACCTGAAAGGCGCGTAGGCGATCTGCAATCTTGCCACCGACAGCCTTCCGCGACTTGGGCTTGGCTGCGTCGGTGTCGTGCCACACCTCGGTGGCGGCCGCGCGTGCAATGGCTTCCAAAAGCGGAGATGACTCAGCAAGCGCAATTTCCGGCGCTGGCGCCTCGGGAGGAGGAGGGGGGGGAGGGGTGTCATCTGCCTCCGGGAGCCAGGAGCTCAGCCTCTTCTTGGTCGTTTTCTTGGCGGCACCCCAAAAGCTGAAAGCGTCGTCGGCAGCTGGTGCCTCACGGGCCGTCTCCACCACCACCTCTTCCTCCTTGGGCTCCTCCTTGGGCTCCTCGGCCAGCAGCTCCTCGATCTGCTCCGGTGTCAGGTCGATGTCGTTGAAGGCATCGTCTTCGTCGGCCTTCTCGGATTTGGCTTTGCCCTTCCCCTTGTCCTTGTCCTTCGACTTCTTGTCTTTCCCCTTCTTCCCCTTCTCCTTTTCCTTTTCCTTCTCCTTTTCCCTTTCCTTCTCCTTTTCCCTTTCCCTTTCCTTCTCCTTCTCCCTTTCCCTCTCCTTCTCCCTCTCCCTCTCCTTCTCCCTCTCCCTCTCTCTTTCCTTCTCCTTCTCTTTTTCCTTGCTCTTAGACTTCTTAGACTTCTTGAGGGATGCTGCCTCGGCTTCAGCAGCTGCTGCCGCCGCGGCCGCGGCCTCCGCCTCTTCGGCCTCCTGCCGTTCCCTCTCAGCCGCTTCCTCGGCCTCCCGGGCAGCGGCCTCTTCAGCCTCCTGGCGCTCCCGCTCAGCTGCTTCCTCGGCCTCCCGGGCAGCGGCTTCTTCAGCCTCTCGGGCAGCGGCCTCTTCAGCTTCTCGGGCCGCCGCCTCTTCGGCCTCCTTTTCGGCCCCATCCTCAGCCTCCAGGGCAGCCAGCTCCTCCTCTATCCTTTGCTCCTCGCGGGCCGCGTCCTCGACTTCGCGGGCCGCCTTGTCGTCGGCTCGCCTCTTGATGCTTGCGCTCAACCGGTCGAACTTCTCTTGGTCGTTCTTGGTCAGCTTCCCCTTCTTCGCCTTGGCCTTCTTGCTCTTCAGCGCTGCCAGTTCTTCCTCGTCCCTCGCCGCTTCGGCCTCCTCGGCTTCCCTGGCCGCTTGCTCCTCGGCTTCTCTCTGCAGCCGCTCCTCCTCTTCTTGTCGTTGCCGTTCCTCTTCCTCTCGCTTAGCCTCTTCAGCCTTACGCTTCTCTTCTTCGGCCTGCTTCTTGCTCCCTGTGTATATATTAGCTCCTAGCTCGAACCAAGCCAAATTGTTTGCGTGTCAGCCGTGACCGAGTGATGTGACTTACCTGAGCCCCAAAAACTGAAAAAGCCACCCTTGCTGGACTCCGCAGGCTTGTCGAGATCGATGAGATCGTTGCTGTGCTCCTCGGTCGCCTCGGCTGCCCCCTTTTTCTTGTCTTTCTTTAGGCTGCTCAGTGAACCCCAAAAGTCATCCTCTTGATCCGCTTCAGGCCCGGGGGCTGCGGCCGGCTCCTCTTCCGCATCTTTGTCCTTGCTCTTCTTCTTCTTCTTGTCCTTGTCCTTCTTAGACGTGGACAAGCCCCATGGATCTTCTTGTTCCTTAGCCTCAGGCTGAACTTCTGGCTCCGGTTCCGGCTCAGGCTCGGCCTGGCCCTTTTTGCTCTTCTTCTTTTTTTCCTTTTTGCCACTGCCCAAACCCCAGGGGTCGATATCCTCCTTCTTTTCCGGCTCCGGCTCCGGCACTGGTTCGGGTTCGGGTTCGGGCTCGGGCTCGGGTTCCGGCTCGGGTTCGGGTTCCTTCACGGGTTCGGGCTCTTCTTTCTTCCCCTTCTTCTTCTTCTTGTCCTTCTTAGAAGAAACGCTAACACCCCATATGTCCTCGTCCTTCTTCTCAGGTTCCGGTTCCGGTTCTGGCTCCGGGACAGGTTCGGGTTCGGGTTCAGGCTCGGGCTCAGGCTCCGGTTCGGGTTCCGGCTCGGGTTCTTTAGTCTTGCTCTTCTTTTTCTTGTCCTTCTTGCTGGACATGGAGAAACCCCAAGGATCGTCGTTCTTCTTCTCGAGCTCCTTGACGGGTTCCGGTTCCGGTTCCGGTTCCGGCTCCGGCTCTGGATCCGGTTCCTTGGGTGGCTCGGGGTCGGCGACGACGTTCTTGCCTTTCTTCTTCTTCTCCTTCTTGGAGCTGCTGACGCCCCAAATATCCGCCTCTTTCTTCTCCGGCTCAGGCTCAGGGACAGGTTCCGGCTCCGGTTCCGGTTCCGGCTCCTTCGGGGGTTCAGGATCCGGTACGGCATTCTTACCCTTCTTCTTCTTGTCCTTCTTGGAGGAGAGCGCTCCCCAGAAGTCGTCCTCCTCCTTCTTCTCCGGCACAGGCTCGGGTACTGGCTCCGGGTCCGGGTCCTTGGGTGGATCATCAGCAGTCTCATCCTTACCTTTCTTCTTCTTGCTCTTTTTGCTGATAGTAGCAACTGAGCCCCACGGGTTTTCCACGACATTGTCTGGAACCGGTTCAGGCTCGGGTTCAGGTTCGGGTTCCACTGGCCTCGGTTCGTCGAAACTGCTCTTAGTCTTCTTCTTGGCACCCCAGAAACCCCACGCATCGTCGGCCGCTTTGGCATCCGCTTCGGCTGGCTTCGAGGCCTCTTCGACGATAGGTTCTTCAGTGACGACCACGGCACCTTTCTTCTTCTTTCCCTTCTTGGTTATGCCGGCGAGCCCTTCATCTTCTGGCGGAGCAGGGGGGTCCGGAGCTGGAGCGGGCGGGTCCGGGACGACGGGAGGTTCTGGCTCGGGGTCAACGTCCCAGACGCTGGTCTTCTTTTTCTTCTTGGTTTTCGTCGTCGTTGTAGTCGCTGGCGTCGCTGCCGGCGCTGTTGTCGATGAGAAGCCAAAGTCAAAGCCCTCGTCCTTTTTGACGTCCTTCGGCCCGACATCAATCTCGGTGGACTTTCTCTCCTGATACTTTCCATCATCTTCATCGAGTCCCCCAAAGGAGAGACCAAGCTTGGACTTTTTGAGCTTGCTCCAAGGATTGTCCTCGGCCGATTCCTCGGGCTTGTCCTCCTTTGAAGAGGTTTTCGAGCCAAACCCCCAGCCGATGTTGCTAGCCCAGCCCGAACCCCATCCAAAGGAGGTTGATTTTGTCTCTGAAGAGTTAAATTTCAGGTCGAGAGACGGAGTCTCGTCCAGTTTGATCTCCTGGAAAGCGTCGAAGGTCCCTGATCCAGTCTCCACTGCCGGGAGCCCAAAGTCGGTCGTGGACTTCTTCTTCTCCTCCACCTCAGGAGGAGGGTCGGCAGGAGGGGGGTCGGGAACAACGGCGCCCTTGCCCTTCTTCTTCTTCTTGCTGCTGACGACAGCAACGCTGCCCCAGTCCTCCACGGGCTCTGCTGCTTTGGGGGACTCCTGCTTCTCTTCCTTCGGCTCTTCTTTCGGCTCCTCTCGCACCTCTTCCTTCTTAGCCTCCTCTTTCTTATCGTCGTCCTTCTTATCACCCCCGCCGGCGCCTCCGTCACCGCCTGCATCACCAGCGGGGGCATCGCCACCCGCACCACTGCCACTCGCGTCGCCAGCGTCTTCCTCCTTCTTGGCGTTGTCGTCAGCATTGTTGTTGCTGGTGGGTTTCGGAGGCGGGGCCTTATTAGCAGGCTTCTTCTTCTTCGCGGCTTGCCGGAAGCCCTCCTCGCTTGTGAAGTCAATCCAAAAGCTGGTGGTAGGGTCGCTGAGGAGGTCGTCCTTTCGGCGTCTCCTATCAGAGTCGGACTTGGCCGGCACAGGGCCTGCCGCGGGGAGGCTGTTGGAAGGGGGCTGGCGCTGGTGTGCGTAAGCGCCGCTGTTGGTTGGGTCGCTGACATCGACGGATGACTCGTGATTTTCGGTGAAGGATAGCAGGCGAGTCCATCTCGGACAGATGTCTGGGAGAATCAAAGGACTGTGGAATAGAGATTGTGATGTCTGTGATAGGTTTTGTTAGTCAAGAAGCGAACAGTAGGACGCTCGGCAGGTTGCAGAGACCAAGGAGAAGTTTCTCCGACTCAACGCTGGGCTCGGGGATACAGGTTCCAGAGCCAGCCTCTCGTGGCTGAACGAAGAGTTGGAGCTTGCGCGTAACTGTGCGCTCATGGCCGTTGCCGTGTACGAGGGAAGCTGAGGGGCTCTCCAAATCAATCCTTACCTCGAGACTCGCGCACAACTCCACCCAAGTATGCGCAATGAGGCTCAGCCTTGTTTCCAAGATGACCTTCCCCGAGAGCCGTCTAGACCACTCATCCCAACCAATCGTCGTCAGCGAATTCGCGTATGTCGGAAACCCAAGGTCGGAGGGGCCCAGCCGGGTTTCGAACGGGTTCAGGACCTCGGCACTGGCCATTGTGATAATCGAATGGATTGACGATGCGCCGGGTGGCTCCTGTCAAACACATGTGGTGCAGTTGTGTCTGGCGGGCGAGGGCCAGCGGATATGGATCGGGAGGGGCGATTGTTTGTACGGAACCGCGCGCGGTGTGCGAGGCTCGAAGCGAGGGGTTCCCGACAATCGAAAGCCGTTGTTTCGTGGGCGAGCCTCTAGGTTGTCGCTCGATCTCTTCGGAGCGCGAACCAAGTGAACCAGGCTGGTGCTGCAGGTATCAAAGATTTTTCACAATCCCGACCGCTTCACCAGAGCATGCCCCTTATCGGCGGGAACACGGCCTCTCCCAACTGCAGAAAAGATGCGTTGCCCGCAGCAGAGGGCTGTGTGACTGGGACCAATGGTCGGGCGGGATCTGAAAGACAGACGCCGAGAGAATGGGGATTGGCGTTTTGGTCACGGCTGGCCGTGTTGTGCCACCACACCGCCGAGATGGTCTCTTCGAGTGGGCTGCCGCTGCGTCAAGCAGCTGGGGCGGGTGAAGGCAAAAAAAGAAGGCTGTTATGTGAGTGGCCCCGGAGCCGGATCGTCAAACAGAATGGCGGAGGTCTCCTAATGAGGGTCTTCATGCACGGCCGAGAGCGCCCTGCCGTGCACCCCCCCCTCCCTGGCTCCTGCAAGCACAACTGGACGGCAGCGGGGGCGGAAGCAATGCAGGGATGTCGATGACCGGCCTCGACAGCGGCTCGGATGTGCTGTGGACTGCTGTAAAGCGTAAACGGAAAGCCAGTCCAAAAGCAGTCCTGATACTGGTCACAGGAACTGGAAGGACGGTCGTTTGTGCAAATCGTCCAGAGGAAGATGAAGACGGCGGTTCCTCGCGCTGCTCCTTCACCACACAACCCGCTCCTCTTCTCTCATCCCTGCCACCATCCCACCTCTGGTGTGTCATGTGGGGTAAATACCAGCAAAGCTCGCGTCCCGTCACAACCTCAGCGTCAAGAATATTTTGTGGATGGCTGGTCTCAGGGGCCGCTATTGGCTGGTGGGGTGCCGGGGATAGATGGGAGTTAATCCTGTTTGGGCCGAACCACCCATCCCACTTCCTGCTCAGGCCCTGCGAGGACTGTAACTTTCCGGATGTGTAACGCCGACGATGAAGGCTGGGAGGTTGAAGAGAGATCGGCTGGTGTGAGGATGCATTGCCGGTCTATTCCCCCATGTCATGAGTGGTTTGGTAACTTAAGATGGCCGCGAGAGTTCAGTCACGGCCAGTCTTGATGAGAGGGGCCGGCCAGTGGACGGCGAGAACTCTACCCCACCCCGAGCCGGCTCATTGTAACGCTGCTGCCGTCCACCACCACAGGCGCGGCGTGTCACGAGAACGGGAACGCCTGTGGCTTGGTGTTGTGGGTGTGTCGAGAAGCGGCTGTCACACTGTGATGCGAAATGGATGCGGTATGAAGCTACAACTGGTGATGACGCTAATGTCAACGGTTTGGCCCTGCCAGGGAAAGGCTGAGAGGGTGTGACACCTCGTCTGCTCGTTCACCATGTTCGGTGAGGGCAGGTTGCTGTTTGCTCCTCAGGAACCGGTGGGACTATTCTCGCGGCCTCGGTTGCTCGCAGCGGCGGTATGAACGGCGCTGTGGCCGAGTCCTGGGCGATCCCGCTGGCACTGCGTCCGCTGACAGGCCATGCCGTGCATCGTGACCTCGAATCCAAGCTGCGGGCCGATCTGTAGCTGCAGGACACGCGACGGCTTCCACGAATCGTGTTTCGCGTATCGATGGCAGTGGGTACCGCTACGTCGCAGACTGGGCAGCCATGCGCCCGAAATAAGGTGCCGGCTACCACGGTGTTCTGTACAAGACACAGAAATACACGCGCGAACTGGAGTTGGGTATCGTCACCGTCCGGAGAGCAGCGGGGCAATGTCTGCGGCGACAGGGGTTGAACGGGTCGTCGCCGGGTCCCTTGCGTGAGTGGTGGGGACTGGGGACTTGGGCCGGCCGAGGGACAAAGCAGCGTCGTGGGACAGCGTCTGCCGTCGCTCGTCGACCTAGCCCAGGAGTTCGCTTTCCATGTCGCGGAATGTTGATACATACCCGGTGTTTTGGCTGTGAGATTCGTGAACCGCTGATGTTCTCGGTGCCATCCATTGTTCGAGTTGGATGGAAGGTACCTGAGGTCCACAATACAGAATACAGGGCGTGGTGGGGCCCATGGGAACTTCGCCGGCTGGGCGGCGGCCCTGCAGCAAAATGGCAGGGACCCGCTGTCGGCGCCCAAAACGGGGGCTTGTGGAGCGTGGCTGCATGGAACCCTCACCGCCAGAACCTGTCGTCGACATAGCAACACGCGACTGGCCAACAACATCCGGGAATGCGAGATCTGGCTGCGCGAGGGTGTTGTCTTGACGCGTCGTTGGCTGTCCACCCAGCCCCGGGTGCTGCGGCTGGACGGAAGATGGGGGCAGATTGTGAGTCTCGCGAAGGACTTGGACCTTGACCGCAACTTCAAGGCCATGCATCGTCAGATGCTGTTGGCAAAGTCGGTTAGAAATATAATCAATTACACAGTAGCGAATCTTCCGCATTCACTGCTGTCGCTGGTTGGGGCCGGCCGTACTTTGTACATGCTGCAAGCGGTGGTGTTGAACACGCAGGAGAGGGCCCGAAACACACAACACCCTCGCCCACGCAGAGGAAGAGAAGAGGGCTGAGCCACGCCGCAATTAACGTTAGCACCGCAGCTTGTTTCAGATGGCCGGGTGCATCTTCAGCTTGCCCACCCCACACAGCCAACAGAAGTTCCTCCAAAAGAGCCCCCAGCAGAGCCGGACCGGCATCTGGTGTGCTCCTGGAGTGTGACGCTGCACGCAGTGGCCCTGTGGCCCCCGCCAAGCATCATCATCTCAAACCCCAAACGGCCTCGCATCAAGTTCGCTCGACAAAATGTCCTGCAAAGCTCGAAAGCTCTGAAACGCAACTAGACGCGATGACGTGAGATCCCAGCCGGGTTTGGTACAGTACTTGCTTCAAAAGTACTCGGGAACTGCCACTGTGTGCCGCGCAATTGGACTCCTGGAGCGTTTTGAGAGTTTCCCGCCCCAGGTCGACACACGTCTAATTTGAGGGAAACAACAAAGTGAGGCGGCTCGTCGACTCGGGCCACGGGCTTTTTCAAGCAGCGCCATCGATCCCCGTAGGTCGCATTTGCCTCGGCAGCTCGCTTTCTTGACAGCGCTCAACTCGTCAAGCTTGCTGGGGCGGCCAAGACAAAGCCCCGGACAAAGACCATCAGTGCCCGACCAGGACGAACCTCGTCTCATTGAGGCTTCTCATCCAACCCAAGCCGTCGCTGTCTCCTGAACCGGCACAATGTCACCGCCGGAGCCCTTCACCGTCGTCAATCGGGTGCCAATCCCGGCATCGCTGGCCCCAGAAACCGTCATTGCCGCCCTCCAGACCTACGAAGCCCTCATCACACCAAATCCATATCTCGACCGATATGAGCGGCGCCCCGTGGAACTCGACGAGGTTGTCAAAGACACCTTCTTCCTCGAGGACGGCCAAAAGTTGCAGGCCTTCGTCGTCTACGAGCGCGTGCCCATCATCCCCGGTGTCGGTGCGTGGGCCACCAAGGAGGTCGCCGTCCCATGCGTTTTTCAGAGCGTCAAGCACGGTACCCGCTGTTGTGGTCACGCCGTGGGAGGGGTGACGGTCCGGAGCCGCTATGAAGTGAGGCGGCGAGGGGAGGTCAAAGAAGGTCCCGAGCTGGCCGTCAGGCCGGAGGACGGCGATTACGAGCTCGTCGACATCTCCGCTGTCGAGTGCGGGGCACTCGTGAGGCCATTCGTCAAATCGCGCCTCACGAGCGGGCATCAGGCGCTTATCCAGCAGGTCATAGACGAGCTCATGAAGTCGAGCGGACAACCGAGCCAGTGATGACCGGGAGGAACTGCGGCGGAGGAGGCGATCGGTTGCTTCTTTGTTCACTTCCATTCTGTCTCGAGGGCTCTCATCTGTTCGTTCCTAACGAGATACCCATCAAACTACGGTCCGCATTGTCGCTTTCCTTTTGAGATTTCAGAGAAACCTCCCAAAAAGAATTTGGCTCCATCCGACCTCCGCCCTCAAAGCGTATAAACCAGCTTGACACCGCTCACCTTCCCCTCCTTCAGCTCCTTCAACCCCACCAACACTCCCTCCAACCCCTTGCCGCCGCGATTCACATCCCCCCTAGCCGGCTGGACCTTCCCCTCAGCCAACAACCCCCGCGCCACCTCCCAAAACATCTTCCCATACTCATAATTCGCCGGCACCGCCGGCAGCTTCGCCCACGTCTTGTCAATCGGCTCCCCAAGCATGGTATACGCCAGAGTTGACCCGTTGTCCACCTTGTCATTCGCCCTCTTCAGCACCGCGTCATCAACCCTCAGCAGCGCGCGGTAGTGGCCCGGCCGCGTGGTGCTCAGCGCCGCGGCGCAGATCTCGGGCGACTTGCCCTCGCCGATGCAGTCCCACGCCAGCGTCAGCGCGTCGGCGTCGGCGCTCCACGCCTTGATGTCGTCGACCACGCTCGGCGAGCGGTAGTCGAAGGCGCCGTCCGCACCGAGGGACTTGACGTAGTCAAAGTTGGAGGGCGAGCACGTCGTGGCGACGCGGTAGCCGGCCGCCTTGGCGAATTGGATGCCCAGGATGCCGGTGGCAGAGCTGCCGCCGTAGATGAGGATCTCGGGGGGCGGGGAGGCGGTGCTGGGGTTGGTGGGGAGCGGGAGCTGGAGAGTTTGGAAGAGACCTTGGGCCTGGGAGGTGGTTAGCAGCGAGGACGAGTTTTTGGGTTGTGGGAGGGCGGGAGACAAACCACTGTGCTGACGCCCACGCCCAGCGTCGCAGCCTCCTCGTCGGTCAGGTTGTCGGGGGTCTTGATCTGCAGGTCGCCTTTGGCAATGATGTACTCGGCAAACGCGCCGCCGTCGGGCCGCAGCTTGTTGCAGCCGTGGACGATGCCGGTTATGCGGTCGCCCTTGGCGAACGGCTTGGTCACCTTGGGCCCGACCTGCTCGACGATGCCGGCGTAGTCGCACCCCACGCGGGTCCCCACCGTCTCCTCTCCCATGTAGACATGCTTCCAGTCCGTCGGGTTCAGGGCGACGGCCGTGGTGCGGACGAGAATGTAATCATCCGGGAGGGTGGGCAGAGGCACCGTCTTGACCTCGGCGGTGCCGGGCTTGGTGACGACCACGGCTTTGATCTCGGAAGGGGGGGCCATGGTGAGGAGAATCGTGTCGTCGTTTACCGGGTGTGGGTGGGGCAGTTGGCTATTACAAGGTGCTGAAGTCGCTGGGTAAAGCTTGAGTGTTGAGAAGTGGTCGTGACGAGCGCCGGCTAGTCATTATATACATGTTTCTGGTGATTGGAAATACGAACCGTCACACATACGCCATCTCATCCTTGTGTGGATCTTGAGACGAGGCTGGGACAGCCGAGATCCCTTGTCTCGTTTTGAACAAGCTGCCAGCGCCCGAGGCTGTCGGAGGCCATGATAATCAACTCCGTCATCCAACATGCAGGCCTGATCCGAGGCGGGCCGGAGGAGTGTGCCTGGCATGCCGACAGGGGGCCCCAGGGGTTAGCGGTGGGGAAGGATTACTAATTGTGGTGATGCTTTGAGGGAGGGGATCGCAGGCTGCGGAATAACGTTCAAGGTGTCGGTTTCACCGTCAATACTTGGGCCAAGCAAGATTCGGGAGCTCGGCAGTACTTCTTCTTCTGTCTGCGGTTGCTTGCTTCTCTTTGCGTGTACTCGGAGAGGAGACGGCCTTGGCGGTTGATCCCAAAGTGACCGAAACCCCTCCCTCCCTCTCCCCGAACTTGGACTCACACAACGCTGTGCCCCTTGAATTCGACAGAGTTGGGCCGAATCAGGGCTATTGTTGGGCCTCGGAGACTATTTGACAAATACAAAGACGTGTGGATGCCAGGTCCGAGTCAAGAAGCGACCCCAGTGTCGGGATCCCGGCAGGGCATGAAAAGTGCCTCGGCGTGAAATGTGTCGTTTGGACTCTTGCACTTTCTCTCCAGGTCACAGCTAAGGGAGAAGATTCAAAACATTGGCTTGTGTCTATAAAGTATTGCAGTCCAGTCTACAAAAATCAGGATCCAACCAGCCATGGCAACGCCGACAGCCCTCTTTGTTGCCTCATAGCCTGACCCCGGCAGAGCGACCGCACATCTAACATACCGGAAGGAGTAAGCATATCAAAGGAATCATGAATGTCGTCAACAACGTCCCCGCCCACGCGCTACAGCCGCCGCCCTTCCGGAGCGGGATGTTCCAAAAGCAAAAGTATAAAAATGGAGGTATAAAGCAATCCACCTTTCCAAAACGGGTGAAGTCCGTCCTTGCCCTGAAAAAGCGCCCCGAGTCCCATCGTCCTACACTGCGGAGCAATGAAAAGAAACGAAGAATGTAACAGCAGAAAAGGAAAAGGAGAGTAGTGGAGGCGGAGAGAGACAATCAGCGGCCGCCGTAGTCGCTGGCGTAGCCAATGTCGCCAAAGTTCTCCTGCATCCCGCCCTGCCCGAACCCGGTGCCGGGCCCGCTGACATAACCTCCATCATCGCCGTCATCATAATCGCTGGCATCAAAGCTGCTTCTGCCGCTCAGGTCGTCCTCGATGCCACCGCCACCCATGTCAGGCGGCCCCCAGTTCATCTGCGCTAGGGCAGGGTACTGTACCAACAGGGCTTGCGGGAGGGCGTAGTTGCCGCTGGCGTCCATCGGATACCCGCCAGCGTTGGGGTCCATGCCGGGGGGCATCATCATGCCCGGCTGCATGGTCATGCCCTGGGCCATGGCCTGCTGGGCCTGCTGTCTCTGTTCCTCATCCCACAGCCTCATACGATCGGATATCTCCTCGTCGAGGAGCGGCTTGATGCAGATGCGGCCCGCCTCAGAACGGAAATGACGGCCAAGCGCATCGGCACGGGCGAACCTGCGGCCACAGCCCCACTGTCCGCCTCGTTTGAGGTCTCCCTTGCAGACAAACTTCTTCTCTCCGGAATGGAGGCCTTCGTGCCGCTTGCGGTCGTGTTGGCGTGCGAACGCTTTGCCACACACGGTGCAGACGAAGGGCCTCTCATCGGTGTGCGTCCGGAGATGAGACCGCAGGTTATAAGCCCTTGTAAAGCGTTTCGGGCACAACGTGCATTGGAACGTTGCGGGATGCTTCTGGACGCGCTTCGACCCGCCCGCGCCGCCCTCTCCCTGCGCGCCGCCGCTGTACTCCGGGTCTACGAGACGGAGCGCCATGACGTTGTTGGGAACCGAGGAAGTGGACTGGCGTCTCCTGTTCAACGAAGCCGGGGTGCTTCCACCGTGAAGAGGGGACGGAGAGCGTGACGAGTCGGACCGGGCACCCGCAGTCTCCGGGGAAAGACCCCCGGAGGCCGAGGCACTGCGGTTGACGCCGAGGAAAGCGCCGCTACTGTTGTAGGGATCGGTGACAGCCCGAGGCCGCTGTATCCTTTGGCGACCTGGCGACGGCGATGTCAGTTTCTCACGGGCCAAGACTGAAAGGAACCCAAGATACGTACCTCGCTCTGGTGGGGTCAACGAATCGATATCGAGACTCTTTGGTTGGTCAAAGCCGCTCCTGACGGATGTGGGTGCGAAGTCGATGTTGATGGACGGTGGCGCGGGCATCCCTTGCTGCATCTCCGGGGGCTCTTGTGGAAGCTGGGGGAATGCCTCTTGAGGTGCCTGGAGGTACGATGGCGGACCGAAGCTGCCGTTCTGGGTTTGCAGCATGAAGTTGCCCGGTTGGCCCATGTCCGGCAGCTGCTGGGGCAGGATACGAGGCGAGATGGCCGGGCTGTGAGATGGACTCCTGCCTCCATGGCTGGGGGTGTGGGCACCAGTATCGGATATGCTGAAGCTCCCCATTCCGTGCAGCTCGTGATACAGCGCGGCGTCTTGCGGGCGCTGCATCGGCGAATGGCTCTGATCAAGGTGGTCAAAGGTGTCGGAGCTGACGAGGTTGGGAGAGGCGGCGGCCGACGAGACGTCTGAGAACTCGGAAGCGGAACGTCTGTGTCCCTGAAACTGAGGCCCAGCGTGAGTCCAGTCTATCTGCCCCGGCAGGAGCGCCGCCTCCGGACCAAGAGATACATTTCTCGAGTGCCGCCCCTGCGGCGGAGAGAACTGATGTTGGCTGAAGCGCGGCGAGTGGTTCGCCGAGCCGGGCTGATGCATGTCGGGGTTGAGGAGGTGAGGTGGGGTGGGGTGTTGGTTCGCTTGAGCCATCATGCTGGGCTCGCCGGCGGAGAGGTGCTGCTGGCTGTCGCCAAAGAGCGGGGCGTTGAACTGCGGCTCGCCTGCTGTAGGCGGGAAGATGGTAAAGTCGGCGTCGCCAAAGGTGGGCGCAAGGAGATTGGCCTGTTGCTGCTGTTGCGAGTGCGGCGGGAAGTTGCCCGGGTTTGGAGAGCCGAAGGGGGAGGTGTCGGTCTTGACCTGGTCGGCAAAGCTTTGGGTCAGGTCGAAGGCAGGGATGGCGGAGGGGTTCGCGAGGCTGGGGTGGGAGAATGGCTGCGATGCGGGCTGCTGGTTGTTGCTCAAGAAGCCGGCGGTGTTCACGTCATAGGCCGAGAAGTCGGGCTGGACCACGGGATACTGCTGGAGAGAAGGGTCGACAAGGTTGACACCGAGACCGATGGTTGAGGCTCCGGTATCGATCGGGATGGGGAAGCGAGCAGGCGACGGCGAGTGGGCATTCCTTATACCCCCACCGGGAGACGTGGCCGAGGGCGAGCGCCCGCGCGCCTGGGGATGCTGTTGGTCCATGGGTGTGGGTGCTCGACCGCTCAATAGGGCTGGGTTGTGCGCAGGTACGTAGGTACGCGATGCGATGTTGCCGTCTTTAGAAGCACGACAGGGCAGTTTTGCAATCAGCCTTCCGGGGGGCAGTGCAGAAGGCTGTGCTTGAGACGACGGCGCGCCCCGGGATCCCAGCTGTTGCAGGTGCTGCGCTGGCAGTCCGCGGCCCGCCAGAAATATTCCGTGCTGTACTAAGAAGCGCGCGAGCGGTCTGGGTGGATGCTCCTCGTCGTTGCCCGGATTTCGAGTCGGGTGTGGTGGTGTGCAGGGCAGGTGTCTCGTAGCCGCCGTGTCGTTCTCCTCTCCCAAATGAGGATGGGGACCTGGACTGGAGCCAGGCGCGGACCGTGGAGGGGCCAAAAGGCTGCTACCTGAGTTGTGGGCGGGGCAGAGAGCACCCACCAGGGCCACCACCCGGCGGCACAGGTGGGGCCCCCAGCGAAATCGTTTCCGGTTAGCTTGGAACGGCTGCTTCCTCGAGCGAATCGAATCCCGTCTCTCTGATCTCTCTCTCCCTTCCTTCGGTCCTTTGGTTCCTTGTCGCCTGGCTTGTCGCAGAAAATCCACAGCAATGCCGGCCGAGTCCACACGCTTTTTGCTGAAGCCAGCAAGCAAGCCTGGTGTCTAATTCTGACAAGTGCTCTCCTCCAGCCTGCCTGACCCCCAATCCACCGAGTCTTGCGGCATGGTCACGCGCTGCTGCTTGGCTGCAGGTTTGGCTGCAGCATCCACTGCCTCACCACGGAGCGCTCAGGGCGCGCGACCCTGAGGAACTTGGTTCCAGCACGAAGCAGCCGCTTCCCCTCGCACGCTTTGGGCGCTGGCCTTGTTGGCCTGTTTGGCAGACCTTGGAGCAGACTCGAGCCCAATGCGACAGGGGCAAGCCACAGCCTAACCTTGACGCCCACCCAGCAACACCTGCAGGACATGTGAAGGCGGGGCTGAGTTGGTTCAGAACTTGACTCTCGTCCTGCCCCAACCAGGCTGCAGACGGCACACACTATCTTGGTAGGCCGGCGACAAGCTTGCTGCGAAAGAGGGCATACTCAACAGCACATCTGTGACTCGGTGAGCCCGACTACGCTGGACAGTGAGTGACGAGAATACGGAGAGCTTGGCATCTCTCCGTCTTTCCGAGGAACCGGGCATGCATGCATGACTGTGTTCCCAAAAGCGGATTCCTCAAACCATCACTGGGATTTCGCACTGTCAACCGCGGCGGCCCTCAAGACCAAGCAGACAGACTCACGATGTTGTTCAGTCATCGTACGGAATACATCTCTCATCCTCAGCGGTCTTTGGTCTCTCTCTGCTGATGCCTGTCGGTGAGGTATGCCACCAGTTCTCTTCATCTTGAGGTTACACAGTAAACCGCCCCGTTGATTCGCCGTTGCCCGACAACTGCGCCACGGTGCAGCACCCCCCTGATGGCATTTACCCGCCGGGCGACCAGAGGCACGCCCATGTGCTGAGACAACCGTGTCACGCCCTGCAGCCCTATGTGTATCTGGTGTTTCTGGTGCTGGAAATGCGAGCTGGCCGGGCGGGAAGACACGGGTACCACAGTAGGCTCAAGATGGAACGATTTACGACAGGGGTTTTGTCCCGGCGGCCGAGACCGCCTACCTCAAACCCCAAGAGCCTTTCTTTTCTGGGTTGAAAGGAAGGAGAAGGGAAAGAAAAGGCGAAAGAAAAGAGACGAAGAAATCTAGGTGGGTTTGAGTCGGTAACGGGACCCTGCCAGCCTGCCGGAATTCGCTACTCACTTATTCGGAGCCTAATGGGACAAAAATGGGAGTTCGGAAGACGACCAGCTAGTATAATGGCTGTTCTATTTGAACCTGATGAGTGTACCCTTTTTGCAACGCCGCCAACGCCTGTAACCCCATGCATCCAGAGAGGGGACTCTACAAAAGGTATCTTCTCTACCCCAACGCCGCCAGACAATACCAAATGCCAACCAACTCCGGAACCGTCAATGATCAGATCAACCCAGGAGTAAAGAGATTCCTGCCACTCAAGGCAATGCCAGGGCGCAGGTCTCAACCGATGACCTCGTCCCGCTCGTACCCGGTCCCCTTCAACACCGCGCTGGGTTTGTGCTGTTCCTGGCCGGCCTTGTACTCGCTGACAAACGGGTTGGGGTCTTCGACTTGGTTCAAGTTGCCCAGGGTGTGGTTGACGCCGCGGTGAACGGCCTCGTCAGCCCGGATGTAAAGGATCAGGTCCTTCATGGTCCGTTTTCCCTCGGCCATGCGCCAGTAAGTGACTGCGATCTCCGGAATCTCGAACTTCGGGTCCGACCACTTCGGCAGATCGCCCTGTTCAATCTCGCGGAGCATGCGCGTGTACGTATGCACAGCCTCCTCCTCAAGATAGCCCACGAACCTGTGGGTGATCTTGGGAGAGATCAGGTAGCTCAAGAACATGGCGTTGAAGAAGACGCCCTGGGCGCCGAGGATCATGAACTTCATGAACCAGCCAATCTCGGAGAGCTTGGAGAACACGAGCAAATGCATGCGCTCGTTGAACGACTCCTCGAGGAGCGTCTCGATCCAGCCGTTGTCCCTCTTGAGTCGCCGGAGGGAGTGCAGGTGGCGCAACATTCCACCAACCATGCCGGGAACACCGGCGATAGACTCGAGGAAGATGACTCTCACGAGCTAGTGGGGCGGGTTAGCAACAGGCAAAAGCAGTTCACGGGAGGGACAGTGGGCTCACCCATTGTGCTTCGGTCAATGGTTTCTGCGCCACGACGGCAGTGGTTGGGTTCTTCATATCAACTTGCTGCTCTCGCCCAATACCCGTGGCGATATCTGTAGCCCAGCTGCATTCTGCTGTCAGTGTCGCGCTCGCTCACTGCTTGGGCGCAAAGTCGAGTGTACTTACCGGGCGAAGCGGACCAACTTCCATGCCACCCAGTCGCCGACTGTCCGTGGCTCGCGGTGGGCCGGGGTAACAGCCAGCATCTCCTGCTCGGTGTAGCCGGGATGCGGCCATGATGCGGGGGTCTGGCGGATATATGCTGTCTCTTTGGCGGGGAAGATATCCCGGAGCTGGTTGCGAGTGGTGGTTGAGAAACCCCGTGCTCCTGGCGACGGTGGGCTCCGGGCCTGGTGGGCGATGGCAGCAACTCGTATTGTTGCGGGATAGCCAAGCCCGACCGTGTGGGCGTGATAGAAAAGGGGTGCTACAGCGCGGCTCAGTTGGGCCGCCTGCTTGGCTGAGCAGATGGTCTTGCTGGTTGCAAGGGACATGGTATTGGGGAAGGGTGCAAGTGGCCCTCGTAAACAAATGCTTGCTTGGTTGGGACGCGAGGCGTATTTGATGGGACTATGGTGTCTGAGGTGATACAAACAGCATCAGGGTCTTGAGAGCATGCGCCCTGTGGCTTTATATCCATTCCTGCTGGATTGTGCCATCCTGAACCCGACCCAGCACATTGAATAAGACGGGGGGGACCAGGAATACGACGGGCCTCAGGCCGAGTTCGTCCGGGTCCCATCACAGCCTCGACAGGGAGAGACCGTCGTTCGCCAATCCAATTTTTCGGGCTCCCTGGGCAGACTAAACGGAGAGTCACCGACAGCAAGGACAAGGACGTCTGTGACGCTGTTGGGAGCGGCCAAGCGGCTGTGTCAGCGCGTCAGCTGGCAGGGAGACATTTGGTGCCGGAATCTCTCGGGATCTGAGTCAGCGCTCATAGCACAGTCGCATCTCCGTGCTGTTCCGTCCTGTCCCGTCCGCGCCCGGTGGCACCCCAAGAGGTACAGCACCCCACGGACTTGGAGGAAATGAGGAGCTGGAACGGAAACCTACTGTGTAATGCAGCATACAGGGTTAAAAAATAGTGCCAGCTGCTGTGCAGAATAAATGCCTATCCTGATGTGTTGTGTGAAAGCAAACCTGGGAGGCGTTGCGAGCGCCCCTCGCATTCGACAACGGCCGGCTCAACCAAGAGCAAGAATTCGGTTTCCAGTCCAGACTGCCACTTCGGACTTGCCTTGTGCCTGCCGGGTTCGCAAGCTTTCAACAAGAGCGCCCACCGTCTGATGTTCCGTAACAAACCTTTCGATGATGACTGTGCACGTAGTAGTATACTTTAGGTATATAGGTACTTTCGGTTCTTCGCTTTCCCATTGCGGCTTGCCGTTAGCTGACTCACAGCACTCAAGTTGGAACTTTCTTCGGGTGGTGAGCTCTGCATCGGGCCGCTTGCAGCGGCTGGCAGTCCCGGAGACAGGTGAGACAACGACCTCTGCTGCCCGTGCTTCTACATACTGTGTATGCCCACTGTGTCCGCCTGAATTAGGCCAATTCGGGGCGCCCAAGCGCAACGTGAGGATTCCAACCCACTGTGCATTTCACGTTTTCTTTTCTTTCTTCAACCTCCTCTTCTCGGACTTGCATTTCTGCCTTTTCGTCTGAACGTCGTCCCAAGCACGCGGTGTCCGCGGCGAGGCGTAGTGACGAGTGGCTCCTGGACCCGAGAGATGCGAGGCGGCCACTGCTGCGAGTGCCGGGGATTGACAAGACCAGTGAAAAGGGGCAGTTGATCGCTGCAGTGCTGCAAGATGTTCTCCTTTCGTTGCCTTACCTGGCTGGGTTTCTATCCCCTTGCGTTGTCTGACTCTGGGAATCCACACATCAACGCAAGCACACACGCAAGTTGAGCGGAGCTTGGCACTTGGCAGCACGCAAGTCAACCCCCTCAGCGGTGGGTTTGAGCCACTTTGAGCCATTTCGCGTTTCATGCGAGGGGCTTGCGACGTTGGTGGGGTGCCGTGGTGGTGGTTGGGGACGGGGTCACGCAACACCACCCTGCTGCATCGAGGCACCCATTGGCTTCCAGGGCCCAAGGGATTCGCCGGTCTCGACCAGCCTTATCGGGGGATCCCTTGATCACCAACACATGCAGACCGCCAACTGACGAGGAACCCCGCAGTTGAGGGGAGGTGTTTGTCTGAGCGCGGGGAGCTGGGAGGCGCTGCGAGGTGCTGGTAGGCGCAAGAGATAAATAGGATCTGCAACGGCCGCTATCTACTGGACGCGAGGACGGCTCGTGTTGTGCAGCATCACGGACGGCGCTGTCGTCATCTCGCAAGGCGTGCGCTTATCGCCTGTTCCAGTGTGAGTGCCCAAAGTTTGGTTGGCGGTTGGGACTTGGAAGGATGGGATGCACTCTCTCCAGAAGTGCATGCCCCCGGCCTCTGCTCGACCCCCCGAGTTCCCGATATCTGCCCTCGGGTTCCCCTCGAATACCGCTCACAGTTTGCCCAGCAATAACTTCCCGCCGACTCGTCAAACGGCCAGCCAAAGGGCATGGTTGAAGAGCCAGATCCACGGCGGCGGTACTGCACCCTTGTCAGTTGCGCGTGATGCGGCATCTCGCCTGCAAATGAGAACCCAAACTCTGTTGAGCCCGGCCTGTGAGATGGAGACCTCGCAGCACGTGGGCGCTATTACGGAGCTCGATCTGAGCATCTGTCAACCAAATACTCTGGTTGACAGAATCAACGCCGTGCCTGGCCTGAAGACAAGCGCTGGTAAGCTCGAGTTTTGCACTGTCATTCTCCAAACTTCTTCACGCGACCTGCTGTGTGCGCCCCTTTTTCGAGGCTCAATTGCTGCACCAAATATCCACAAACTCCAGAGGGGGTGCGGGGCATCGACGCAACACAGCCATCCCACCACAGCGTTGCATCGAGCAACTGCACATCGAACGAAGCCTTTGCTAACGCAACTCGGCCAGCGTTCCTCACATTCCTCCGCGCCAACCTCGTCCTCCCACACTCAGCAATGGCCTCCAATGCCTCGACGCCCTTGCTGGGGCCGCACTCCTCACAAACCCTGCCACCCGTCTCCCCGTCGCCCCTCTCGGCCGCCCCGACCCAAGCAGACCCCGACAGCGACATCCCTCCGCTCTCCCTCGAAATCCTAACCGACCGCGCCGACAAAGCCGCGGCGCTCAAGCTCGTGGCCGACAGCATCGCGCAGCAGCGCCAGGCCGCGGCTTTCCACCTCGTCTTCCACCCCCTCCTCGTCGCCGTGCTCGCCGTCATTCTCGCAGCCGTCTTCCGCTATGCGTGGGTGAAGAATAGCCAGGCCGACATCGGCACCACCCTGATGCTGGTCAGCGGCACCATCATGACCTACCTCATCGGCATCCGCTTCGTCACATCGGGCTACCTCCGCGCCGCCGAGGACCTGAACTGGGACTTCCTCACCCCGGGCGGCGCGGGCAGCGGCGAGCCAGAAGACCTCGTGCTCGGCACGCGCTACGGGCCCGACATTATCGGCGCGCTGGTCCTCCGACTCGAACGCCCCTCGTCAGACAACCACACGAACGGCTCCGGCGGCGGCCGGCGCAAGGCACACAGCAGGCAGAACAGCCTCAAGGGGGGCAAGGGCGTGATCCGCGCGTGGACCACGCGGCTGCGGTACCGCGGGCGCGGGCTGGGCGGCGACATGCTCCGGGAGGCAGTGCGGCTGACGCGCGAGCGCTGCGGCAAGGACGCCGAGGTCGGGTTTGCGCTGGAGCATGCCAACAGTGTGATGGTCCTGCCCGAGATGTTCAACCGGCCGTTTAGGAAGGGGGAGATGCGGGCGGCCAGGGCGCTGGAGAAGGTGCTGGGGGAGTGGGATGGGAAGAAGAGGTGAGGGGGTGGCTCGGTTCTTGGGTACAATGGACGGGTTTGTTTCTGGCTTGTTTGGTTCCTGGGGACGCTGGTTGGTGTGGGCTTTGCTTGAAAGCCCGGCTTGGGACTGTACAACCTCAACCCTCATCGGTCTGGGTCACACGGCGTTGGATAGGCAAGGGACGGGGGGTCGGTGATATGAGATCGGTTATACTGGTCGAATTTCTTCAGAGATACCACTTGGGATACCACATAGACATTCGCTCAAAGATACCTTGGGTTGGCTGCCGCTGTTTCAATCTTGGTTTTGATTTCCCTGCCGCGGTGACCGCTATCCGTAAGAGTCAAGACGCAGGCTCGGCACACAATATTACGCAGGCCACCCACTGTACAACAAAAGCTAGCTGATGGACTACACCCAATTCTTCCGTCCATGGTCCCATCCATCCCAGAAAACAAGAGCCGTTGGTATCATATCCCCCTCAAAAACCCGAACACCTGAAGCCCAGTAACTAAAGAATACGAGACAACGGCAACAATTCCACTGAGCTCGCTGGCCCACACTTCACTTCTTCTTATTCGGATTGTGCGTCTCGGGGTCGAAGCCATAGATGGGCCGACCGATGCGCCGCAGCGCGTAGATCACCTGGTGCCCAGTCAGTAATATCAAAGAGAAGCCAATTGTCAAGCTCACTCACATCATTAGTCGTGACCGTTTTCCGATTACCGTACTCGGTAAAAACCACGACATCCCGAAGAACCTGTCGCACGATTAGGACTCAGCCAACGGATCGCCCAGAGACCGTTATTCGTTGAGACGTACCGAAGTCAAGTATGTCTTCAGCGCGAGACGCGCTTCCTCGTAGATCGTGCCAGAGATGCGTTTGACACCGCCCCGGCGGGCGAGACGCCTGTTTTCGAATCGTGTTAGCCAACCTTCCGTATCGTTCAAGGCATTGCAAAACGGCCCACACGTAGAGACCAAGATGAGATGCCCGTTACAAACATGCCCACATAACAGATGCTGAAAATAGAAAAATAAAGGGCTGATGGAGGGAGTCGGACACGAGACCAAGCACGCAGCTCGCCGCTTCTGGGGCCCACCGCCCCCGGCAAACTGGAGTCGGGGAAGGGAAATAAGTTGGTGGTTGGTACCAAGCCACGGGCGTTCATCTACCGAATTGCGGGCTTGGTGATACCGCGAATAGAATCTTTGATGATTTTGCTGCGGATTGTTGCATCAGCAAACCGACGCCACGACACAAGATCGATGAAGATCGCCGCGTACCGGTGTCTTTTGGCGCCCGCCTTCCCGATTGTTTTGCCCGACAGGTGTGATCTTTTTAGACCGCTTGGGCCGCCGCGTTGCGTAATAGTGGGAGGCATTGCGATCGGCTGCAACGATAGATCAGTCAAAGGGTTCTGGATGAGAAGCGTGTTGAGCAGACCTCTGCTCGACGACCTCTGTTGTTTGAACCTCGACAAAAAGTGGGGGTCGGCCTGTTTCCAACAATAAAGAACAACTCGAAGAGCCGAGATGCCACGGATTTTCGCAAGCCAATCAGAATTCGATCTGCCTCAGCCTTGCGGCTTCTGAACCGACAGGAAGGAGGGTGAGTGTTTCTGATCAAGCAGAAAGTGGCAGGGATTTTGGCGTGCCAATGTTGATTGCATGGGGGAAGGGGTTCCTGTAACTGGGGTTGATTTGGGAACGGCTTTGAGCAAGAATCGGGTTCGCGTTGTGTCATCTCATCTCATGCCTGGCCAGGGAAATAAACCTGTGCGCTGCACGGAAAGAACGGAAAACGACCTACTTATGAGCCTGTCTTCAGGTCGAGCAATTATATTAGTGGAACTGTTTACATGCCCCGTGTTACTATCGGGCCACATTATTAGTATTCAACGACCAGTCCCCTCCGTGTTTGGGCCGTCGCCATCTCCGCTGCTCCAGCTTCCGTATATCGTGCATTAAGCAAAGTGAGTGGCCAGGCTCTATCGGTACCCATCCCGAACGCCGATCCTGACAACTACTTCCCAGACCGAGTACCCAAACCCCCGTTAACCGACCGGGGCAGCTGCTTATTCTGAAATGAAGGTGGCTTCGCTGAAGACGAAGCCCTCCTCGGTGACCTCCTGATCGCCGATCTTGAGCTTCAGAGACATCTTTGTCTTTTGCGGGGAGTACTGTAGAATGTCAGCTACGTGATGGCTTGACGATGTGGTTCAAGACAAACCTGGTAAATGTACGGCTTGGTCCCTGCGGCGCCGGCCACGATCTTCTTCACGAAGCCCGGGACTTCGGCCATGACGTCTATCCTGTCTAGCCTCTCCTCAAGCCCGCCCTCGATGACGGCCTCCACCGGCTTTCCGTCCTTGGACGTCCCTGCCCATGTGTATTTGATGGTGGTCGGCTCCGGCCAGTCGTTCTCCGAGTCGCTCTTCGTTTCGATATGGGTGACTTCGCTCTGGCAGCCACCCACAACGATCTCCCCGTCTTTGGCAATCACGCCGATGTTCACCACGGTCGAGCCATACGAGGGCGGCGTGGTGAATTGCATCAAAATGGCCGAGTATGTAGGGCCCTGGAAATCGCAAAAGTTCCACTTGGCTGCGGCATGGTGCGGCTTCATGCCTTGAAGGGCGTGAGAGAAAAAAGCCTTGCCCTTGAAGTCGACGGGGCCTTCCTTGGTGGTGATGGTACCCTCAGCGACGCACCTCGGCCAGAAGAGGTGGCGCATGGATCCCCAAGGGTTGGCGAGGTCGGTGCCAAACAGCGTCTTGCCAGTTGTACCAGCCTTGAAGCCGGGCGCCGTCCGCTTGACGGTCAGGTTGACGAAGGCCTGCTCATCGCACATCGACTTGATCGTATATGTGGTTCCGTCCTCGGAGAGCTCGAGGGCGACGTCATCGGCGTAGAACCCCGTCTTGTCCTCGCTGAAGTCGTGGTTGTTCAGCTGAGTCGAGGACCACAGGTGGGGCGTCGAGCCGTCGAGGCTAAAGATCTTGCAGTTGAACTGGCAGGTCGTCCGGATGCCGCTTACAAAGTGTCAGCAGTTCGCCAGTGTTTTAACCGGCAGCCGTGGAGACCTACGCCACATTGCTATAGATGACCTGGGCAAAGGCGAGCTGTCCGTTGTCGGCCATGAAGTAGAAGGTCTGCGTCTCGACCGAGGTCGACTCCATCACCTCCCATTTGAGCTCGTCCCTGGTAAGCTCGGAGTAGGGCGTCGTCTCGGCCTCGTCCGCGACCGACTTGATGGCAGAGGGGCCATAGATGGGCTCCTGCGTGCCGGCGACGTTGGCCAGCCTGGCGGGAAACAAGTCAGACCACGACGACGAAGGTGGGGTTGAGGATGCCGGGGTTCTTACTGTTGCTGCGCCCACTTGAACATGGTGAAAGTCTTGAACGTTGAGACGCACGATGCTGGTGTAGTTGGCAAAAGAGGGACCGAGGCGGGAAGCACCGGATTTTGCACAGCGAAGGTGGGAAGGGTGGTGTTGGGCTGTAACGCTCGGGGTATTATTCACCGCTGGTGGTTGAGGGGCCTTTCGAATAAAACACCAAACCGAAGGCGGGAGGAGATGGACGCCAAGGGCACCTGGTTCCATTGTGGCACAGGGGACGTCACCGGGCAGGCATTTGTTCGAGCCAGCATCGTCATTGGAGCGAAGGAGGGGTAATAAATTGTGGCTGAACCGCTGGCACCTCTTGGCAGGATGTGGCTGATTCGTGACCATCCGAGCTGGGCCCGGAAATTTTTGGAGCTTCCGGCCCATCAAGCGCTTGACTGAGCAGACGAACGGCGCAAACCACACCCTCGCCCGCACGACCGATTCCGCCCTCACAGCTATCCTCCGCCGTGATTGACCTCACAGCCTGCGCAGCACCTGACGGAGAAATGTCCAAGGCACGGGCGGCCGTTGGCGGCATGGACCAGGTGGTCAAGATCATCGTCGGGGCCGGCCAAGCAAGCCCCAGTCCTCCAGTCGGTCCGGCGCTGGGTAGCAAGGGCATCAAGTCAATGGATTTTTGCAAGGTTGGAAGCCTCCGAGACGGGCGAGATTGGAATGCGCAGGGGCTGACGGACGACCGCAGGAGTTCAACGCGAGGACACAGCACATCACTACCGGCATCCCAATGCCCGTCCGCGTAACAGTCAGGCCAGACAGGACATTCCACTTCGAGATCCGGACACCACAGACGTCGTGGCTCCTAGCCAACGCGGCTGAGGTGCCGGTGGGCAAGAAGGGCAAGAGGAAGGGAGCGAGCAACCCCGGGAAAGAAACCGTGGGGACCGTGAGCCTCAAGCACGTCTACGAAATCGCAAAGATCAAGCAGTCCGAACTCCGACTCTCCGGGTTGTCGCTGGAAGGCCTCTGCCGGTCCATCATCTTCCAGGCGAAGTCGATGGGGATTTCGGTGGTCGCCTGAACGGTTGTTGGCGCACGAGACTGGGACGGGAGCACAGGGCGTTACGGTTGTTTCAGGAGCGGTTCGGGCCGGGAGCCTACTGTGTAGGGACACAGAGCTCCGACTCACCTCTGTACATTATGTTTGTACCATCATGTCTGCGTGCAGGACAGCAATGCCGAAGCGCCAGGCCACGGCCGCGCGTTACACGGTGCCTGCGTCTGGGGGTTCCTTGGTGGTCGACTGCCGCCATCGTGGCAGCCCCGTACGGGAAAACATATCTTGTGCTGCGAAATCACTGTTCGTAGCCTTATGGCACGAAATCGATGGCTGATGGGCCTGGCTGTCCTGACCTCCGGCATTGCGGGCCGGTTTAGGGCTGAGGCTCGGAGCAGGTTTGCAAGGTGTGCCGAAGGCCGGGTTTAGTGTCACGTCGCACCCGGAATGCGCGGATCTCGAATCAGTGCTCAGCCCGGGGCGGCACGTGCCAGCCTTGCGCGGTTTGATAGCGAGCAATCGACTGCGAATCGCACCAATCTGGCGAGCAGGCAGTGCACCAACTGTGTTGGTCGATAATGTGCGATAAAGCAACAAGTCAGCCCGCCTTCCGTGTTGAGCGTTCCCGGGATCCTCGGGCAGAAACCGACCGGACCCCTCCCGGACAACCCCTCTTTGGTCCCTCAAACCGCATCCGATGTTTGGGGCTCGATCTGCGAGTCATACTTGAAGACGTTCGAAGACAAGACCTTGCGTCAACGTTGCACCGCTGCAGAAAAAGCCTGTCAGTCAGGGGACTCGGCAGAGGATCCACCGGCGTCCCGGAAATAACCGCCCCAGCAACCCCGGCGATGCTTGCGGAACTGGACAGGTCTTTCCAAGGAGGGCCTTGACGGTACCCGCGCCGCCCGCAGGTGACGGCCAACATTCGGCCCGCCAGCTCCCTGCATTCTTGTACCTGCAAGTAGCGCGCCCCACCAAGCCGCAACGGCTTCGTACAGAAGCAGAACGCTGCTCGAGACGCCGCCGTCATCTTGGGACTGGGTTGTTTTTTTTTGTCCTAGCCGTTTGCATCTTGACACCCATCGCCATCTCCTCTCCCACTGCGAAGTGCCCCCTCGATCGGATATTGCAGCTTTTAGTCACTCAGCGGTCCAAACATGGCGTCGAATGCCCAGGACGAAGAGCTTCACAATGAAGGTACTGTGAAGAGAGAGAAACTGCAGCCCCTCACTGCGACCCCCACGCGACAGCAGATGGACGCAGTCCTGGTTCAGCCACCGATCGCAGGCCTTGAAGCTGACATTGGCGGCATCTAGAGTCGGTTCGAAGCGCGGTAGACCCTCAGAATACCCAAGACTCCCAAGTGCAGCCCGCAGTGCGGTTTAAGTCGACCATCGAAGAGATCGCACCCGACAATGCGACAACGTCAACCGGCCTTCAACCGGCCGACAGCGCCACCCTCGGAAGCCCCGGACAGGTGACGTCTGAGGAGATCCGCGAGCTCTCCAACAGACTGAGGGCTTGCCCACTCCAGGAACGCAGAATGAACCTCTTCTCATACGAACCGGTGTCGCTGCCCGCGTCAAGGGTGCGTAATTCTCTCCCTCGGCGCCGCTTCCGGACCCCCCGGGAACGGTCACGTTGCTGAGTTTTGTTTGTCTTTGCTCGTGTCTCGGGTAGTTGAATTGGGATTGTCTCTCGGTTGCTTCTTTTTGAAAGCCACCGACCCACTTCAGCTTTGCCTAGGGCCGCGCCTGAGACACGGCAGATAGCTCTTTTGCCAGCTAACACCTAATTCTTTCAGACGGTGTCCCGCGACGATGAGTCTCGCGAACCGAGCCGGCAACCGACCCGAACCTCGGCCACCCACGGCTCACCACGTCTCCATGCCAGCCGGCGAAGCCCTGATATGCATTCGCCGCCACTCACGCCTGCCGGAACGGATACCACCGAAGGAGGACTGAAACGAGAGCCCCACGGCAACCAAGATCGGCTGGGTCGAGCTCCCGATCTCATCACGCCTCAGGACTCGACTCACGAGCCGTCGTCTCCCGGTTCAGCCCGCCTAGTGGTTCCTCACTTGTCGGCAGATCGTGAGCGAACCTCGCGGAGACCGACGACGTCCGACGGCAGAGAACACACGCAGACAACGCTCGGAGGCCATCGCAGGGGGCTGTTCTCGGTTGGCACCGGAAGCGGCTCGAACTCACCCGCTAGTTCGGTGCCACCCTCCCGCGACAGCAGTCCCTCGCGGGCGGCAGCTGCTTCGCAGTTCTATTCCCGGCAGGCCCCGCCGGTGGGAGAGTCTGACGACCCGTACGCTGCTAGCAAGCGGCAAGCACAGCAAGGAATCGATTCCCGCTTCATCTTTTCTCGGAAGAAGAAATCGAGCGCCTCTCCTAGCGCGTCAACGCTCAGTCTGCCGAGATCGCTCTCCGACAAACGGCACGCTGACGACGGCATTTCCCACGGCAGAAACAGCTCGATGGCGGACCTGAAGCGGTTTTTCAAGCTGGGTGCCGGCAGCAAATCGAAGCGCAACGCATCGCCAGCCTCATCCATCCGATCCGGCGCCAAGACCCCACCGAACTCTAAATCCACGCAGATTCCCTTCGGTGACGACCACGGCCTCTCGTCCAAATATGGGAAGCTTGGAAAGGTGCTGGGCGCTGGGGCAGGCGGATCCGTGAGGTTGATGAAACGAGCCGACGACAACGTGGTATTTGCCGTCAAGGAGTTCCGGCCTCGGCACTCGTACGAAACGGAGCGCGAGTACGTCAAGAAGTTGACAGCCGAGTACTGCATGGGTTCTTCCCTCCACCATGGCAACATCATCGAGACGCTGGACATCGTGCAAGAGAAGGGCAAGTGGTATGAGGTCATGGAGTACGCCCCTTTTGACCTCTTTGCCATTGTCATGACGGGCAAAATGTCTCGAGAGGAGGTCAGCTGCTGCTTCTTGCAAATCCTGAGTGGTGTCACATACCTCCACAGCATGGGCCTGGCGCATAGGGATCTCAAGCTCGACAATGTGGTGGTCAGCGAGCATGGCATCATGAAGATTATCGACTTCGGGAGCGCCCATGTATTCAAGTATCCATTTGAGACCAGTATCGTGCTTGCAACTGGTAAGTCGATCGCCTTGTGAAGGCACAAATAGGATGAGAGGACTGACAGCTAGACAGGCATCGTTGGCTCCGATCCGTACCTCGCTCCCGAGGTGTACGACGAGAAGAAGTACGATCCGCAAGCGGTCGACATTTGGTCCTTGGCGATCATCTACTGCTGCATGACCCTCAGACGATTTCCCTGG
>OUNM010237000.1_pt1 | contig 58702 bp, 42 predicted proteins | sample 1769961 | NCBI WGS metagenome assembly OUNM01 (sample SAMEA3914820, study PRJEB12502) | metagenome | biome: forest; material: soil | place: USA | collected 2012-03-12 | depth 0.3 m
ATAGGTAGGAGGTAGGCTATTAATAAGGTCTTATACTATGCTTGCGAGCTAGGCGTCGCCTAGCTTCTACTACAAGTTGTATACTGACTATAACTCTAGGCCTTTGTTCCCCTACGATAAGAACTATACCTAGCACTAGTCTCTTATAGCTATATACTCCTATTCGCCTACCCTATACCGCTTGCTTACAAAGATAGCTGCTTTGCCTTCTTATAAGTATATTAGATAGTACTTTAAGCTTCGAAAGCAATAGATTGACTTCGTTTGCTAGTTAATCTATAGTTCTTAGATTATAAGGAGGTTGTACTAAGCTTCTTCGAGCAAGACTTTAAGTGCTTGTTGATTGCCTTTAGTGTTCTAAAGTAGGATTTTAACCTTTATATTCTATAATAGCATCTTTACTACTTAAGGTTTAGTCTTAGTTAGCTTAGTTAGCTTATATAGCTTAGCTAGTCTAATTAGCTTATTTAAGTTAGCTAGTCTAGTTAGCCTTTTTAAGCTAGCTAGACTAGCTAGCTTGCTATATCTAGCGTAGAAAGCTAGGTCTAGCTAGTAGGAGGTTGATTTTAATTTAGGAAAAGTCTTAGCTTATAATTAAGAGGAAGGTCGGCCTTCCTCTAAGTAATTAGCTCTCTTTTAAAGGTGATCTCTATACTTGTTTCTAAATAACTAGTTAGAATCCTCTATCTTCCTCTATCTAGCTAGAGATAGAAAAGATAAAAGCCTTTTCCCTAAGTAGTAGAGTCTCCTATAGGGCCTTAAAAGCTCTAGGCCTATACTAGTAGGCCTCTCTAGCTCCTTCCTAGGCTCTTGCTCTGCCTAGGCACTCCTTGACCCAAGCTAGGTGCCTGCCTCTATAGTTCGAGCACTAGTACAAGAGCTAGCCTATATAGGTAGAGCACTAGGCTTCCCTAGCTTTGCTGCCTTCCCTATAGGCCTTACAGCTGTATCTGCTATAAAGGGCTAGCTTCGAGCAATACCTCTAGATATACCCCTACTTCTAATACTTAAAACACTGCTTTAGCTCGAGCACTGCCTAGTAAAGCTTATAGTCTAGTAGCTAGACGTTCTAAACTACTCTTTGCTTGCAAGCTTTAAAGGCTTCTTCCTAGCTAGTAAGAGTAATTAGTATAGCAGCTTTTATATATTCTAATTTGCTTAAGAGCTAGAATTTGACTCTATTAACTAACTAAAGCTCTATTTCTTTATTAAAAGTCTCCTCTATAACCCTTACAAAGTCGCTCTTCTATAAACCTTTAATTAATACTATAAAAGTCTTATTAGCTAGCTTCGTTTATTTCTTAAAGGCCTTCTATATCTAATCTAGGTTCTTTATATACTACTCTTTAGCAATTAGGTCTTTAAACGTAACTATTATATCCTCGCTTAGCATTTTCCTAGCTACTATAGCTCTCTATTATAAAGAGACTTAGTTAATCGCTTAGATAATCTCTATAGGTGTACGTTTTATAAAGTCTAGAGGTAGGTCCTTTCCTTTAATCAAGATCTCTTAGTTAGCCCTCTAGAGGATCACCTTCTTTAGAGGGTCTTACCTTGCTCCTAAAGTTGCCCCCTAGGTACCTATAGCTACGCTAGCCTACATACAAGCTAAAAGGTTGCTTACTATAGCTATAGCCTTAACTATAGCTTAGACCGCCTTTATAACTGTCTTCTATAAGCTAGATATAATAATTGCTTTCATAATTGCCTTATACAAGTCGGCTATAGTAACTACTTCTTAGCCTTTAAGCTTTTATATCTATTGTTAGTTTACAACTACTACGACTTTTATAGCTAAGCTCTAGGCTATAGCTTTCTTCTTAGGCAAGACTAGGGCTAGGATGCCCTCGATTAGGCTCTAGATACCGTCGTATCTATTTCCTTCTTTCTTATTCGCCTTCTTCTGTCAAGAGCGCTGCGTAGGTGCCCTCTAGTCTTGATCAAGGCGTGGGTAGTCTGGTTGCGAGTGCTAGGAGCTCGCGAGGCTAGGGGCACTCGAGGGAGGTAGGGTGCGGTTTCTGTCCTGCATTGTAGTCTAAGGTAGACGAGGTAGTCTAGGGTAGACGGCTTAGTTTAGGGGGTGGCTAGTGAGGTAGCTAGCGTTGTGGCTAGTAAGGGGGGTGGCTTAGCTGCAGGGTGGCTTATGCGGCTGCGCGGCTAAAGATTTGACGATCGGGCTGCTCGAAACTCCCCTCCTTCGCATACGCCTACGGCGGCCGCGCGGTCGCTTGCGTGCGGTCGCAGCCAGGGCGGTTAGATAGGGTTTTTCGAAGGCTTTCGAACGCTGGTGCTTTGGTCTGTTTTAGAGGCCTGGTCGCCCCTAGGGGGGGGTGCAGTTTTTTGACGAAAGTTTTCGCTTTATAAATTAACTTATCTAGTCTTTATATTCTACTATGCTAAGTAGCTAAAGCTAAAGCAGGTCGTTCTAAAAGGTGGTGTAGTAGAAGCTCTAAGTAGCTTAATGTTATCTATAGGGGGATATAACTTGTAGCTATAAAGACTTAAACACTGCTATAAAGATTCGCTACGCTATAATATTATATAAATAAATAGAAGAATAAATAGATTAATAAATATAATTAAACAACTAATTAAGGTTTTAAATGCTTAAGTTATAGAACTTGCTAGAACTTTCTATTTAATCTTCTTATTTTACTATGCTAAGTAGCTAGGGCTAAGGGAGGTCGCTATAGAAAGTAGTGTAGTAGAAGTCCTAAGTAGCTTATTTGTTATAGAGTGCTATAGAGGTATATAACCTGCAACTATAAGAACCTAAGCACTGCTATAAGAGTTTGCTACGCTATATTATCACACTAGAGTAGCTATGCTACGCATTGCATATAGCTATAGCTAGAGTGGTTAGATGCGGCTTTTAAAGGCTTTTAAACATAGATGCTTTCGTCGGTTTTAGTATGCTAGTCGCCTCTAGAGGAAGAGTGTAGGTTTCGATAAAAGTTTTATATTTTAGAGTAATTAGTGCTCTAGGGCTTATTCTTTCTAACTTTATCTTATAGCTAGCTAGGTTGACTCACTGTCTCGAGCTATACGGACTAATTTAGTAACTGTCATACCATCTGGAAGGACCTCAGTAGCTTCTTCCAGCTGGTATCCCCACAGCCATGGCCAGAAAACTGCCAGCACTGCCCAATACAGTACTCCAAAGACAACACTGCAACAGAGGTCAGAGAAGACTATCAGAAACCGGCCTGGATGTGCTGGGGACACTTACACTGATATCCCCACGAGAGCGTAGCTCACCCGTGAAAGATGAGCGCGCCAATCCTCGCCCTCGCGGGGGACGAATGGAGCGCACAAGAGCGCAATCGATACAAAGATCGTAAACCAAACGGCAGGTAGGAATGCACGGTAAGGGCGGTTGAGTTCGGGTCGGGTCCATCGCAGTCGAATCAAGCCGAGTGAGATCGCAAGGGAAAAGAGTTGGGCTGGGTACCCTTCCACGTTGAGAATGAACGAGTAGATGTCCTTGTAGGGAATGCATATGACTATCAGGCTAGGGAAATAATGCAGGATCAAGCCACCCAGGGGTGCACCGAACGGGCGAGAGGAAGACAGAACTTCTCCGAAAGGTAGAAGGCCCTGGCGTGCGATCTCTTGATTCAGACGCGCCTGGGCCGTGACGAGGCAAGCGTAAGCCATGGGCTGTAGGTAGGACACGGCAAATCTGGGGCGGACATACCAATGAAAAGGTGACAACCATCACGTTGCCTGCTGCCGAAACCGCGACCGCCACAGGAAGCAGGAGCTTGCCGAGAGTCGGGCCAAACGCCCTCTCGAAGAAGAGTGCGGCAACCAACTCCCCGCTTTCTTTGATTTCGTCAAGGGGAATGACCAAAAAGTATGCGAGGTTGATGAGGAGGTAGAGAAAGCATGCTGTGGCGAGTGCTGTTGGGGCTGCGGATCGAAGTGTCCGCACGGGGTTTCGGACCTCGTTCAAGACGTTGTTGAGGTTCTGTAGTCCGGCATACGAGTAGAACACCTTAAACAAGGCAGTGCTAACGATCCCCCAGTTCCAAACAGAGCCTTCCCATATGCCGTTCCAGGTGGAGGGGAAGGGATGTTGTTGTTTGTCGAGAATGGAGGCAGCGCTGTTTACTTCGCCAGGCTTGTATCGCCCAACGACAACGGCACCCGAGGCAAATGTCATGAAGACGACCAAGCCAATTTTGACCCAACCCAGAATATTCTGCACCATGATGCCCGTTCGTAGGAAGCAGCCGTGGATGATGGTGATGCACGTCATCAGAGCGACTGCCAGAGCTCGGACATGCACAGGGTTCTCCGCTGGCGGTCTTCCCAGCGCGAAGAGGACGTACTCCCCGAATACGATGCAGTTGCTGGCCGTGAAGCCCAGAACGACCGCATGAACAGCAACCAGCGTCGACGCTAGAAAGCGCGGATGGCGGTAGGTGAATTCGAGGTAGATCTTCTGCCCTGTGGCAGGCACGGTGTCAGGATAAGCGAGCGACGGGTAGCACAGCTAACCCGGACGGAGTATTTACTGACCACCCGATCGAGGCAGCATGCAGCCAAACTCAAGTGAGATCACAAGTCCAGCCCAGCTGATGAGAGCACCGACAACCCAGAGCAACAAACTGAGACCGATGCTTCCTGCCGCGTCGACTATGGATCCGGGCACCGCAAATATGCCACTCCCAATTGTTCGGGAGATAATAAGGATGTAGGCGCTGCTCCAGCCCAGATTTCGTCCGGGCACAGCCGTCTCGGGCAGTACATCGTCTTCCAGGGATCTCAGCGGGTCGGCCCCTCCAGATGGGATGGCCTTGACTGATGCATGTGGCTTGGTGACGCTGTGGTAATCGGAAGCCCGCGAGCTTCCCGGGCTCGTAGTGCCAGAGAGCAGCGGTGTCTCGGTATCGGGCTCGGGAGAGTCCATGGCAGGTTTATTTCGAGCCTCGGTGTGTCAAGCAACGTGAGAGACGTCGGACGAGGATTGCCAGGCCTTGCAGCGCTGCCGAACCCACGACGTATGCCGGCGGGTTAAGTATGAATGACGTGGTTGTGTTGTGATTGGGATGGCAAAGCAGGATGCTCGCGATGGCATATTCCGAGCAGATGTCGGGGCCAGGAATTTCGCTGATTGATTTGTCAGGTTGATCCGCCGCGGGAGCCCGAGACAGGGAGTCGGAGAGATACTGAAACAGTCATACGCGCACCTGCTGTCGCGTGTACGAGGCGCAAAATGGCGTGCTTTAGCGGTGCTCACGCGTGGCCCCAGCAGCTGTGACACGGCACAAATGGACCCGGTCCCAAACCCCTCGGATGCTTGCTGGGTTATCCGTACTACTAGTAATACTCGCACATCTGCCCGCCCCTCTGCACTCGCCCGTGAATCCAGGGTGGATGTGCTGGTTGGTGCCAAAGGTTTCGTTTCCAGACCCTCACAGGAGGATCTTGGACCCGACGGGCATCATCAGTCCAATTCGATTTAGTGTGTCATTATCCTCGCCGTGGGTTGAAATCGCGGAAGCCTGCTCTGCGAACGGCTGGTGGTGGCAACGGCAGGTTGACTGCGGCCACTTGTGTCCAGGGCGTCGAGGGTCTTGTTACCGTCATCTCCGTCGTCCCCGCTGTCGACTGCGCTCTCTTCCCCGGCGCTCCCTTCCCCGGCGCTCTCTCCGTGTGTACTGTATTCCTCACTCTCGTCACCCCTTGATATCCCGTCCTGCGAATCGTTGCAGGATTCGGCGTCCGACTCCTCGAGTTCGCTTGCAGAGCTTGCCATCTCGGAGGTCTCATCTTGGCAACCACTCTCAGAGTCTTCGCCAACCATTGCCAGCTCCTCGGCGAGCGACAGTCTTCTCTTGAGAGGCGGCCTCGGCTCCAAGGCTCCCGGATCTACCGCTTTGGTTAGTATCTGGTGCATGTAGGTCATACCACAATCCCAACCTGGGAGGCGTGGGAGCTGCATCTACCTTCTTGTTTGATGCCTTGTATCGTGTTCCTGCGACCCAGCTGCCGCCTTTCTGGGCTGGGCACATACACCGAGCTCCCACCTCGCGGTGTGGTGTCTGGGGACTGGACGGGTGAGGTGCTCCTAAAGGACACCGAGGGTTGTTTCTTGAGACTTGGTTGTATAATTTTGGGCTCGCCAGTCTGGGGGTACGCGTGGTGCGCTGGCGGCGCTGGAGTCAAGCTTTTCGCGCCTAGTGGCATTCCGAGCTCCCTGCGCTGCAGCTCAAGGGCCCTAAATAAGAGGCGGTTATAGCCCTGGTAAAAATTCCGTTGGAGGAGGTCGAGATCTACGCATCGGTCAGCGTGGGATGGGGGCCTCGGAGGTCAGCATCGAGCCCTGAGGGCGGGGCCTTCCACTTACCCCCCCCATGCAGCTGGTTAACTTCCTTGACCACCTTCAGCTGGCCTTCTGCAAACTCCAACGACTCAATGGCAACGTGGATGGCCGCCTGGACGCGCATCTCGGCCTGCAGAGCCTTCACCAGCTGTGCCTCGGGCCTGCTTTGGATGTCGACTTCGACGTGCAGGCGGCTAGCGGCCCCATTGTCTCTCAGGCCCGGAAACCGCTCGGCGGTTGCCCAGGGCTCGGCTTGGAGCTGCCGTGCTCGCGTTGTAGCTGCAGGGGAACTTGCAGGTCTTGAAAGCATCTGTCGAGCATCCCTTGAAAACGCCGGTCGAGGGATTGTGCCCCCCCGAGCCGCCGGGGGTGACCGGGGAGCTCTGTGTGCTTTCTGTGGGCTTTTCGGCTCAAAAGATGACAGGGTGTTCTGGACCGATGCTAGAAGGTGGCCGAGTGTTGGACATAACACTTCGCCCAGCCGTTCCTGGGACTTCTCCTGCGGCAAAACCCCCTGAAGCAAGCCGAGCGCAAGGTGAAGACTGGAGCTCAGTGTGAGCACTGCGCCGACCAAGACATCCTTGTCGGCGTCTCCCAGCGGTTGGGGTAGCGAGCCAAGCTTCTCGACGGCCAGGATAGGGCTATCAGTGAAGCTGTCGCGGCGTACCGAACGTAAGAGCCATTCTGGGAGCAGAGCCATGACTTGCTGGGGAAGAAGATGTTCGACGGTGTTCAATTTGAAAGACCGGAGCGGCCAATCACGTGCGCCTGGCGTGAGTCCGGTGTACCTTGGTCGATGTTGCGGACTAGCAGTGGGAAGCATCGGAAACCGTCTTCGGGGGTTGCGTGACAAAGGGGGCGCCTCCTATCGGGTGGCTGGGATTCTGTACAGAATAGTCGCGGCGGATTCGAGTTCTGGGCTGGGCAGCGAGTAGCGGTGTGTGCCGACCCAAAATCTCGGCGTCTCGCCGTGCTGTGCGCGCTGCCAGCAGGGGTCGACGCAGAGCGCTAACTGGAAATGTCGTCGGGCTGGTGGAACATCCACCTCTCGTGGAGAAGCACCCCCTTCCTTCGACACGCCGTACCGTCGCTGGTGGCTGCGATTGGGGCGATGTGTGAAAAGAAATGGCCAACCCTAAGAGGGGATGACATGGCAGTGGCCCTCGGCCCGCCCCACGCCCCCCCTCAAGCCCAGGGACCCTCACCGCCCACCCGACGGCTTTTTCGTGGCCCAGATCGAATGTGGAGACAGTCTCACGAGGCAGTCAGTGGTTGGTCCTGGGAGAAACACAGGGGCGATAAAAAAATCCAAGACATGCCCACTGGCCCTGGAATATATGCTGGGTGACCTGAAAGGCTGGCTTTGGTGGACGCTGCAAGCACGAACTCGCACTCAGTCGGAACATGGAGCTTGCCTGGTAACCTCTATTGCTGAGATCCCTTCCTGCCAAACATGATGAGGTCCAGCCGCCGTGATGTCTGTTTTCACAGTGTCTATCTGGGTCTCGCGTGTTATTTCCAATCGGGCCAATGGATAACGGTCTTTGGTTCAAGATGGTTGAGGTGGCAGCGCGAGCAATTGAACAAAGGCTCGGATTATGCCATGCTCTTTGGCTGTCCGGGTGATAGCCTCGTGTAAGCACCTACGAGGTACCCTCGACGTCAACTGCGCGCGCTGAATTTTCATCATATGAGAAAACCCCTCTGTCCCGTTGTGGTCAATCGGAGCCCCGGGGAATGAGGTCTCCTGCAGCGCCTCCGATTAGAGGTAGCCATCGGAGAGTTTAGCAGGCCATTGCTGTTTGTCGGGTATTTTTAAGCAGAGATCCTTGTCTTGTGAGCCAATAGCTATGGCCATAGCCGCAACAATGCCGATCTATGTTTGTGGTCCTGGGCAACTATGAGGCAGGGCTAATGAATGAGCACACAGCAAGGCTGGATCCTGGTCTTCCGCCAATATGCATAGCGAGACCAGATTTCGTACATGGGCAGGAAGAAGCGGCCGGGAAAGAAAGACAGCCCGAGGCAACGGGTGCCAGGTCAGCTGGCGGCTGTAGCTATTTTTGTAGGGCCTTTATAGGATCGGAACTCTTGCACCCCGAACCTTGGAAGCAAACATGGCCAAATCTGAGAGGTGAAGGCCATAAGTTCGAGGGCCAACGACCGTCCTAGCCGAGGACAGGCATACAATGACCCGGCCAGGGAAGACCGGAGCGGCTTGTGCTGCGTCTTTGGCTGGCAGCTTGTTGAATCGGGTTTGGTGACACACACAAGGACCCTGACCGAGTCTCACTACCCGAGCCGCATCGCAGACCCTGTGATGCCACGTAACCAGGTTGGTGATTAGGTATGTAGGTATACATTTCTATCCGGACTACAGTGGGCACATTCAAACCTACCGCCTGTCGTCTCTGTGGGTGAGGAAGGACTGCCGACCTCTTATTTTCATGTTGCCGTCCTCTGGCATGTGTTGGTGATTGCGTCGTGCGTCAACGCCAGGCAACTATGGACCAGCTACGGAGTATGGGCGACTCTCCTCTCCACCCCTGGGCCCTCTCCGGCAATCCTTCTGCGGTTGGCATGCAGTGGGGACCGTTCCGGGCGCCCCAACGGCCATCTGACAGGGGCGGGCTCAGGCGGCTAGGCTGAGCTAGGCAGGGTGTGTCTCGGGCTTGGCGAATGGGGTCACCGGACGGCACAGCCGCCTGGTTGCCGTCATGCGGCGGGAGAGCTGAGGCCTGGGGTTCTCGGTGGTCAGCCGCCTGCCGAGATTCCTGCCATAAATGCCACCGGCCAACTTTCTGCGAGAGGATCCACGACCGACGGTTTCCTCCGCCTTGCCCGAGCCCTGGGCCGGAACGCGCATCGCCGTCTCGCTCAGCACACCGCGATTTGCAACCCAGACCCAAGGTCCCGCACGCCAAACAGACGACTGTCGGGAGCTTCCGCGGGCGGGCGCCAGAACTCACGGCCATGTCATTTCGACGTTCCAGCTCTGCCAGGCTCGAGGAAGAGACGCGCAGCCATGCCCATTTCACCCAGACCGAGTCATCGCTCGCCAGCGTCTCGACGGGCCTGTCCCATGCATCCCGCAAGCAGCACAAAATCACGCGACTGCTCGCTCATCTCGGCTCCAGGAACCCGCTCCCGGCAACCATCGCCCCGGACGACGTAGTCTGGCTCATGGACAATGTTGCGTTCCGGGGCCCCGGTGGAAACTGGGAAGCAGAGTTCGTCGCAGCCGTTTTTGACCAGCAGCCGTCGGAAAAGGTTGTTGATATCGTGGGCGACATTGCCAGCAAGGTTGGATTGGCGAGGGGGGGGCGGGAGGAAAAGACAATTGAGCGGCGTATCGCCCCCTTCGTCATGGAAATTCTGGCGGGCAGGCAGGTCAAGGTCAACTTCAACGGCTCAACCCCCCTGAAGCTCGGCCCGGGCGGCAGAAACGGCATAAGCAGCGACCTTAGAAGGCTCCCAAAGGCGCCCGATGGATCTGTCGTGAGATCGACGGCAGACGTGCCCATGGGCGTAGCGGGCATGCTTGAGATGAAGACGGTCTATGCGGAGCCAGAGGGCTGGGCGGTGATATCGGGTATGGCAACCGCTCTGCGCTCTTGCTCGTGGCTCGTGGCTCTGTGACCCGACTGACGGCCGCCTCTCCCGGTAGATATTGACGACACGATCAAGATTACCCACACGAGCGACCCGGTCGGGATTCTCAGGTCGACGTTTGTGGTAAGTCTTGTCGGCTCTACCCGCGTCCGACGACTCAAGTGGGCCGGTGCCGTGGCTAACAATCCCCCCTCATCAGTCTGAACCGACCCCGATAGCAGGCATGCCAGAGCTGTACTCGAATCTTCAGGAGCTGCTGGGGCCATCGGCTCCGTTTTTCTATCTCTCCGCTTCTCCGTACAACCTGTATCCGTTCCTCAGCGGCTTCAGGGACGCGTACTACCCACACGGGCAGCTGATTCTACGCGATGCGAGCTGGATGACGATATCGGGACTGCTGTCTAACCTGACGCTGGGGACCGAAAAGTACAAGCTAGACAGAATCAAGAAGATCCGGCGGTGGCTGCCTCGTCGGAAGATGGTCTGCATCGGGGACTCGACACAGAGCGACCCCGAGGCGTATGGTAAGACCCCTCTGTTGGAGGCGACATGGAAGTTTCTTGGGGGTTCTAACGACAAACAACAGGCAATGCTTGCAGGGCGTTTCCGGGATGGATCAAGCTGGTGCTGATACGGAAGGTGACCGACATCGCCTCCATCGGAATCAAAGAGAAGAACGAGCCAGAGAGGTTCGAGAAGGCCTTTGCCGGCGTCCCTCGGTGAGTCGCTTCAGACACGAGCAAGAGGCTACAGGCTGACATGAGGCACAGCGAAACCTGGCACGTGTTCGAAGACCCGGAGGAATGCTTGCGGCTGGCCCAACAAGCCGTAGCAGCTACTGAGTGAATGGCGGTGGGTTTTAAGGGAAGATTGGGGGTACATACCAGGTAACCAGACGCGAAGGGGGGGGGTGAGAATCAGTGCTGGAGCCATGGATTGGAACAGTTAATTAGAACTTGAAGGGTTAATAATTCCCGGCTGGAGGCCAGGTGAAACCAGGGGTTTTTGTTTCTATGCCCGGCTGTCTCCTGGGCTAGATGGCAGCACTGCTACCTACCAGGTACCTCCCGATATGCATTCAACTGGACTTGGAGTCAACCATAGGTAACCAGGGGCTGACCGGAGAGTTGCCGCGCCTTACTTTCTTCTTTTTCCTTCCGGGCTGCCGCTGCCTCAATGGCTGCTCCCGCTCCCATTTTTTCTTCTTAGCGATGCACGAGCCACAAAATACCCGCAGGGCCAGTGAAAATTTCACCACAGCACTCAAAAGCCGCCGCTCGCCCAAGTGTCATTGCCGCGTTGTGTGACCCAAGGATCACAAACCCCTACCCCTTTACTCGTTGTTGGAAAGGCTCAAGGATGGAGGTCGACAGTGACGCCAACTCCAGGTTCGCCGAGACCACGCGCAACTTTGTGAACTGGTTCCAGGCCCTTCCCGGGGCGACATTTCGCTCGGATTTGATTGCCGTCGACGACCTGAGGGGGCGGAATGCTGGCCGGGGGATCGGTGAGGCGAACCTCGAAGGAATCCTGACCCTGAGACACATCTCGCTAACAGCTGCACCCACAGTCGCCAAACAGGACATAGCAGCAGACACGGTCCTCTTCAGCATCCCTCGAGGCACCATCATCTGCACTGCAACCTCGGCCCTCAAAGACAAGATCCCCGGCGTCTTCGACCTCGAAAGCAACGATGTTGACGGGTTCGATTCCGGAGACGAGGACGGGTCCTCTTCCTCGCAAGACTCCTGGACATTGCTGATCCTGGTCATGATCTACGAGTACCTCCAGGGCGATGCTTCGCGCTGGAAGCCGTACCTAGATGTGCTGCCCTCGGCGTTCGACACGCCCATGTTCTGGCTGCCTGCCGACATCTCGGAGCTGCAGGCCAGCGCCCTCGTCGCCAAGGTGGGCAAGCAGGAGGCAGACGAAATGATTATATCCAAAATCCTGTCAGTCATTCGAACACACGAACATGTCTTCTTCCCCTCTGCCGCGCCCAGACTCGACGATGCCCAGCTACTCGCGCTGGCTCACCGCATGGGAAGCACCATCATGGCGTACGCCTTCGATCTCGAGAAGGACGACGACACGGAAGAAGCGGGGGGCGACGACGAATGGGTCGAGGATAGGGAGGGCAAGACCATGTTGGGCATGGTCCCCATGGCTGATACCCTCAACGCCGACGCCGAGTTCAACGCCCACATCAACCACGGCGAGGACGCACTCACCGCAACCGCGTTGCGGACCATCAAAGCCGGCGAGGAGATTCTAAACTACTACGGCCCGCTTCCTAACGGCGAGCTCCTACGCCGGTACGGCTACGTGACACCGAAACACAGCCGCTACGACGTCGTGGAGCTGCCTTGGAAACTCGTCGAGGCCGAGTTGAGAGAGCATGTCTGGGGCCGAATGAGCGCTTCGGACTGGGAGCAGGTGGACCAGCTCGTCCAGACAGACGAGGAATTCGAGGAGAGCTTCGTGCTCGAGCGGTCCAGCGAGGATCCCGACTCAACGGGACAGCTTCGAACCGGCGCCCTATTCACCGGCCTGCCAGACGAGCTGGCGCAGCAATTCAAGACGGCCCTCAGGGCCATCAAGAGGGTCGCCAACGCCGAGCTCGCCGTCCAGGCATTGTCAGACAAGGATATGCGCAAGGACATATTCCTGCAGGCCGTCCTCGGTGCCCTCCAGTCCAGGGAGCGTCAGTACGCCACGCTGCTCGAGGACGATGAGCGGCTCATGATTGCAGGGCAGCTGACGGTGCGGCAGAGCATGGCGGTGTGTGTGAGAAGAGGCGAGAAGCAGCTCCTGCGGGAGGCACAGTCTTGGGTCAGGCACGAGGCGAATGAAACGCGGAACGAGGCTTCGGGGAGCACGCACGGGGACGATGGCCCGGCAGCGAAAAGGCGCCGGTTTTGAAGGCCAATGCTGCATTAAAACCCTGCGATGGCAACCTGTGAATGATAGCTGAGGTGCGACCGCTTCTCATCCCGCATGAATCCAAAAGGGATAGGATATTAGACCGGCTACACGCCAATGGACTCGATTGATCTGGTCCTTGCCAACTCCGGCTGGCCGAATATCTCCCGACCCGCGAGCTGGCAGGGCGAGACAGTCTCGGGTGATGTCCAACCTAGCCTTGTACAAAAATGACACTGCCCACCCACCGTATGAATGCAAGACTTGAGCGCCCTCCAAGCTAGGGAGGGTAAGTAAGACCGGCGGGCGGCCTCCAGAAGAGGGTGCTCTGTCGACAGGCCATGGAAAGCCCTCGGACCTAAATTATCACCGACTCGTGGGCACCGCGCCATCGCCGTTCTCAACGTCCTTTTTCTTCTTCCGCACGAGACTGGCGCCCAGGATATTTACTGGCTTTGCTGGAGGCTCAGCGGCAGGGCCATCTCGGACCTCTGGAGGAGACCCTGGCCGCTGGTTACTGTCAGCCTCTGAGGGTCGGGGTGGGTTTTTCCTCCTGATCAGCCCCGTCAGGTTGGTCACGTTTCCGCTGGCGGTGCCGGAGGCGACACCGTTAGCTCTCAGCGAGGCGGGGAAGACGGCCCTGCCCACGACGCCCCCCTCGGCACTATCACCCATGCCAACCTCGTTGAGCCATCGTTGGGAGCTCCCGACGGCTTTGTCGAGTGTGGAGAAATCCAGGTGAAGCAGCAACTCGACGATGCGCTTGTACCCTGCCTCATCGACCATTTTATCCCCGCGACCTTCGGAAGGCCAGTAATAGTACGCCGTTGTGGTGGGACGATCCACAAGATAGTTGCGCGCCCGAGTCTTGATCCTGGGCGCGCGCGAGGCGATCCGCCCCGACAGTTTCTTCTTTACTTTCTTCTTCTTGGGTACCTTGGGCGGTGGCGATGCGGGTGCGGCGGGGAGGGCTGGAGCCTTGAGCGGGCTTGGTCCTGGCGTGTAAGACGAGATATCGACTCGTCGTCGGGGCGGGGTCGCAGGCAGATTGGACGACAGAGACGAGTCGAAGGAGGCGTGAGGGGCGGCAACGCTGGCTGCTGGCAGGATTCCTGCCCCTGGAGAGCTTGGAAACGACTCGGGGTCAAAGACCAGCCATACAAACCCCGTCAAGCGCCCACTCGAGCATTCCTGCCGGAAGGCCATCATGTCCCAGAACTGCTCCAACGACTTGACGCTCTTCCAAGCCTTGATGCCCTGCGCTTGCTTCGACACCTCCTCGTCGAGCTCATCACGGAACCGGGATTTGGGATCGTCCGGGTAGCCGGGGATGAGACAGCGGGGCGGGACCGCACCGAAGTCGCGGGTGTAGTGGGAGACACGCTCGAGGGGATGGCCGACGACCCAGTTCGCCATGCTCGCCGCTGTGCGCGGCACAAAGGCCCGGGTTTCGGCCTCCTCCAACCCAGGCACGAGCAGGTAGCCCTTGGCGGCGGCCCAGGGTTCCTTGCTCAACCCTTCCACCAGCGGGTTCAGGACCCTGCACCACCACCGGACGAGCCCCCAGTCGTCCAACACATGTTTTCCCTTGTTTCGGACGCTCCCGGGAAAGAGGTATTGTGCCTGTGCGCGAGCAAACAGATTGACGACGGATTGGACGTGGCTGCGCCGCCGATGGTCGAGAAGGTACGCGAGGAAGGTGGCGCACACTTGGCGGATCGGAGACGGGGTGCCTTTGGGGAGGTTGAGCAAGTGGAGGTAGCCGGTCGAGTCGGCCTTGGACACGAAGAGCGTGGTCTGGTAGGCGGTGGTGAAGACCAAGACCTCGACGGCGAAGACCAAAGCCCGCTTCCTCGCCTCGGGCTCCTTGGGCTGGTCGGCGCCGGGGGAAGAGCGCTTCGGCGGCGGGCCACTCTTGCTGTCTTGCGGCGGGTGGATCGAGACGGCAAGGAAGTGGCTCTCCCTGTAAGTCTTGTCTGGCCGGTGGCCCGGTGGGGCCGCGCAGAGGGGCTCGGTGCGCGTCGGGGGTGTCGAGATGTGGTGGATGCCGAATCGGTGGCCCTGGGGGAGCACAGCTGCGAGCCTGTCGCGGAGGGAGGAGCTGGCGATGCCGGGGCCGGTTGTGGTCGTGCCGCGCTTGGGGGCGGACGGCGTGGCAGACGACATGGCGAACTAGGCGGTGCGCAAGCGAGGGATGGGTCCGCAAGGCGATAGCTGAATGACCGTTTATTGTTAACGTGGAGGAGACCGGGAGACGCGCCCGGAAGCAGCCAAGCAAATCGACCCAGAGCGCGTGGGTGGTGGATGCAGTGGAGTCGTGGCCGGGAGCGAGTTGCAGTGGCCCAGAGGCCCAGAGGGTGGGGTTTAAGGCTCGCCCACAGAAGGCCCGGTCGATTCAGCTGGATTGGCCAATCACAGAATGGCTTTCGTCCAGGAAGCACTCAGCACTTGAAAAAGCCTTGGCAGCTCTCCAGCCCTGCGAGCCGTAAAAAAAAAGCCCAGAGGACCGACTCGACGACGTCTGCACGCGAGAGCAGATTGGAGTGCGACACATCGCAACGCAACCCACGCCGACGCCGCCGCCGCCGACGACGACGATTTCACGACTCACGACTTGCCAGCCACATTTCGCCAAACCCGCAACTACCATCCCGCAACCCGCAACCCGCAACCCGCAACCCCCATCCCCGCGATCCAATGGCGCTGGCCCCCTCCCGCTCGGCCGCTTCGGCGACCTGCCAGGCGCTCCGGAGATGCGGTGCTCCCGCCCTGGCCGCCCAGCAGCACCTCCAGCGCCTCCAGCACCTCCAGCACCCCGTGCGGCAACTGTCGACCTCGGCAGCGCGCACCACCGATGCCCCCCTGGAGACGGCCGCGGAGCAAAAAGAACGGCCTCGGTGGTCGTACACGCCAGAGCGCATGAAGGGCCCCGGCTTCTCCATCAACGTCGTCAAGAATCCCAGCCGGACCGTCTGGCATAACAACGACGACCCGGCGAAGCTTGATGCCATGTACACCCGGCTTCTAGGATCCAAGGGGGACAGGATGCTGCCGGACGAGATCAAGTGGCTTGCCGTCACACACAAGAGTTTCGATCAAGGGAGGAGAGGCTTCAACACGAGGCTGGCCTACTTCGGTGCGTTCCCAAAACCGTCGGCGTCACAGGGCACGCGCAGGGCCGCTCGCTAACCGGGACCTTCCACAGGGCGGCTGATCGTTTCCTTCGAAACCACTCGCCACATCATGGTCAGCCCGAGCTCTGCCCAAGGCTCACCGATTCCGGATCCGTTTGGCCGCGAGCCGTTCCAACACAGCGCGCTCGACAACGTCGACAAGCTCAACGCGAGGCAGCCCCAAGGGGTTGCTTCCAAGGAGAGGCTGGCGAAATTGGCCATCGATGTTGGGCTCGCGGAGGTGACGAGGTGGAAGCCCAGAATGGTACGTAATGGTGCAGACCAGGCTACCCAGCGCTCCCAACTAACGGATGTCGCCCCGTGCGTAGCCCGAAAACCTCGAAAGCTCGGGCTTGACCGCCGTTCTCAACACGTCCCTCTTTGCCATTGTCGGTGCTATTTCTCTTCAACACGGCGCCGAAGCCGCCCAGCAGGTGGTCCGCGAGAAGATCCTCAGGAGGCTAGGGGCCTAAGACAGCCGCCGTGTAATGATAGAGGCGTGTATAATTCTGTACCATATCAGGGGGCAATAGAGAGGCTGGGCCTGTTCCTTGGTTTGAATCTCACGGCCGCACCCGTGTCGAGTATGAAGCCGGCTAAGCTAAGCAGGAGCAGCAGCAATAACCCCCCTTCCTCCAAAAGTGGCCTCATTGCGCGAACGCACACTCTTCGCAATGCTCAATGACAGACACACGAAACCATACCGCCGAGGCGTGCGTTGCCTACATGGACAAGCCGAACGGAACAGGGCGAGTCGGCAAGGCGCGGCGCTCACCACCCGTCTTCGAAACTTATATCCGCCACCTTCATGGGCCGTTTGCCGACAACCATCCAGTCACTTCCCACGCGGAACTGCCTCCCCCTGTCGATGGCGAATCGTCTGTAGTAGTCGGTATGGGGCGCGGCCTCCTGGAGGACGCAAGACCCGCCCATCCAACCCGGCGGGGGCAGCCGCGCCGAATACATAAACAGAACGAACTCCTCGATGTCGGCAAAGACGGTGCGCGCAAACGCCTTGAGGGTCGCGGCGCCCACCTCGGGCGACCAGAGCGCCACGCTCATGGCAAGCCTCCTCAGGCCCTTCCCCCCGGCGGCGGTGCCGGCATTGCGGCCCCGGGGCGGCTTGTCCATGTTGCGGAACCATTCGAGCGATCTTGTCAGGCGCGTGTAGTGCAGATCTCCGAGGAGGACCACCGTGTCTTCCTCCAAGTTTAGGTAGAGCAGCCGATCGCTGAGCTGCAAGAGGTCGCCAGGCCACTCAAACGTCGGCGTCCGCGACGGCGGCAGGAAAAGGGGGAGGGCCACGCGGTAGCACTCGAGGGCCGCGGCGCGAGCCTCGGCGTTGACAGACAGCGCGGCGGGATTGCGCGACTGCGACTGCCACTTGGGTGTGCCGCGATGGTTGTCGTCGCTTGCATAGTGGGAGCGTCGCGTGTGCAGCTCAACCGTCCGCGGCAGGAAGGACATGTGCCTGATTTGCACCGGTCAGCCCGCCGATCATCCGACTGGGGCCAGCTACGCACAAGCACGGTACTATACAGAATAGGCCCAAGACAATACTGGGTAGGCGAGGGCGGGTCCGGTACCCTCCAATGGGGAGGGGAGGAACGGGTTGACGTGGACGGAAACCACTCACCATATATTGAGACGCAGCTCGGCCGGAAGCAGGGGGAAGCAGGCGAAGGTGCTGGGCGCAACTCTCGCGGGAGATGTGGGTTCAGGGGCTGCTGGCCCGCCTGCGTCCACACCGGTAGCTGGTGACGCCGGCGACGTAGGTGGGGATGGCAGCTCGGTCACGGTCACGGAGAGGGAGGGAGCGGAAGCACCGGCATTCTTCTTGTGCGGGTCGGCTGGGGACTCGGCGTCGAGGCGGAAACGGGCGAACGGCGCCCGCGTGGTCCCCAGCAACAACTGGTGGTCCGAAGTCATGGTGCCCCGTCTCGCGCTCGAGACTCCGGCCAGACAGGGGCAGGCGATACGTGTGTGATGTGAGGCAGGAGGGGCTGCTGTGGCAGGGCGAACGAGAACCGAATGCGTCGAAGCTCGAATAAGAAACCCGCCGTGCTCTTGCTTGATGGCAAGCTGGTGAGCTGGTGAGCTGGCGAGCCGGCAAAGCTGGTCTCGGATTTTATACTCGACCAGCAGGTCGGCACTGCAGCTCTACGATTCCCCGTCCGGCGCCGTGAGTGGGGCCCTCCGGCCGTCAGTCGACGAGGACGGCGGGCATCCTGGGGTCAAAATAGGCGCGGGGAGTCCCAGGTAGACCGAAATATCGGGGTGGGGAAGTCATGCGGGGGGAGCAGCCAACCTGGCTCCCTGGACGGGCACAATCTTGACCTAACCGATGTGAGCGAGGTGAATGTGGGGTCAGCGGGTTCGATAGTGCCTGTCATCCTGCGCCAGTGCACCCTCAGCTTGCGTTCCCTCCAGTGCTTTCAGCTTTCTCAGAACTTTGGGCGCTTTGAGCCCCCCGGCCACCCGCGAACCCTGGCCTGAGAGTGACGTCAGGGGGTCAGGGAAGCTTCCCCGGTCTTCTTGTCTCGTGTGGCCCACGAATGGAAATGGACGGCACGGGTCGGCTTCAGAAGCCGCTTTGTGTTTAAACGAGGCAGCGAGGGGGTCGTGGATTTGCACAGCCAACTTCTTCCAAGGTCCTGCCCCCAGCGTAAACAACCTGGAAACTCACTCTTGACCGTTCCATTCCTGGGACGCCGATCCCGTCGTTGCTACTGGAAAACCCGCTGGGCCACGACCTCGGAGAAAGCCGTATACCTCGTACCCCCCGGGCCACCTCTACCTCCCCAGCTGCCCGCCAGATTAACACAACCGAGGGGTTGATGTTCGCAATACATTCGCAATGCGTGCCGTTTTCGTCGAATGGATGAAACCCCAACACCCCGAGCCTTGCTACCTCCTACGTACCTATCCAGCCAAAGAAAGACACGCGACCTAACCTCCTCCCACCCACTTCACCCATCCCCACCACGCGCACAATGATGCTACTCTTCCCATACCCCTTCTTTCTCTCACTCCGTATCTCCTCCCGTTGCTGCTGCTTTTCTCTCCCTTTCATTCTTCACTTTTCTTCTCACCCTTCTCTCTTCCTTTCCAGCCCGCTTTGTTCTCTCTCTTCCCTCTTCCTTTCTCTTCCCCCAGCTGCACGCGTCAGTTGTGCATACATTGAAACCCCATATCTCTACCCAACCCGACCACTGAGCCGTGAGCCCGTGAGCCGTGAGCCACTCGCGACCCAACGCCCCACCGTTTCACCAATCTGCTCGTCTCTCTCCGCGGGAAGCCCGTCTGCAGCTCCCCGGTCTGTTTCTCCTCCTTCTCTCGCTCGCTTTGCTCCCCACTCGCTCCCTTCGGCCCTTTGGTTAATCGCGGCACTAAAGAGCGTCTGTCTTGTCTGATGCTCATCATATCAACTCGCCTCTTGTTCACAATCTCCGTCTTACCCTCATTCTCATCCCATCGACCGGCTTCGCCGTCACCTGTTCGGTCTTGACGCCGCATTAGCCTCCCTCCACCGCACGTCCGAGTACACGCATATCTGGCGGGCCATTACTCACACTGTACATGTCAGACTTGGTCTTGTACTGCCCCTTGTCGTTCAGCACCGGCTGGCCCTTCTCGGCGAGGTCGAGCTCTCCAAGCCCAACCTTGACAAAGTCGTATCGTCTCGCTACGGCCGCCACAATTACACGGGCCTCGATGGTGGCGAGATCCTGCCCGATGCAGTTGCGCGGGCCGCGTTCGAAAGGCCGCCATGCGCCCGGCGGGACCTTCCTGCCGGCGCTGTTCTGCTGCTCCGTGTCCTCCTGCGCGCCCGCGCTCATAATGCCCGCCTTGTCGCCCAGCCACCGCTCCGGGACAAAGTCGTCGGCCGTGTCCCCATACACGCGTGGGTCCCGCTGGATAATGGTGGCGCAGTTATAGAGGATAACGCCGTCCAGACAGAAGCTCTGCCCGTCGGGCGTGCTCACCGTGAAGCCAGTTCCGGGGCGCGTCATTCGCGCCGTTCCTGCGGGCGGGTATAGCCGGAGCACTTCCTTGATCACGGCCGTCGTGTACGACATGCGGTGGATCAGCTCCTCTCCGTTGGGCGCCAGCAGCTTCTCCCGCACGGCCGCCGGGTCCGGGTCGGGCCCAAAGAGGCCGTCGAGCTCGTCGCGGACCGCCTGGAGAACATGTGGGGACCGGGACAGCTCGTAGAAAAGCCATGCCAGCAAGATGCCGGTCGTGTCGTGGCCTGCGAATAGGAACGTCTTGATCTGGTCCCGGGTCTCGTCGAGGAGCTCCTTGCTGAGCTCCTCGCTGCCCTGCAGGCTGAGGCTGAGGATGTCGCGGGCTTTGGTTTTTCGGCCGCCCTCTTCCTCCCGCTTCTGCTGCTGCTGCCCCTGCTCAGCGTGCTTCTCCCGGATCAACTTCTCGAGGTGCTCGTCTATCTGCTTGCTGAGCCGGTAGCGGTGCCATTCGCGGCTCGGACGCATCCACCACGGGATCCGACCGTCACTTCCGCCGTAATAGCTAAGAAGCTGATCATAGAGCCTGATAAAGTGCCCTTGTCCCGAGGACTCGGAGTGCTGCGCGTCAAAGTCGACGTCCATGGTGATGGCCCCGATAATGTCAAAGGTGAGGTTGATGGTGAGCTTGTTGAGAAGGAATTCCTTGCCCGAGCCAGCGAGCCCGTCAAGGCGCTCCAAAAAGATGCCCGTCTTGTCCAGGATACACGGCAGGAGGGTCATGAGGTGCTGAGGCGCGAAGCCCGGGTTGAATCGTTTTCTCAACAACTTCCAATCCTCACGCTGTCGATGCCAGTGGTTAGTCGGCAGGTACCCGGCGACCACGGGCCAGAGACGGAATGTCACCACCTACTTGTTTCACCAATATGGACTCTGGGCCCGTAACTCGCACCAGGGTGCCCAGTGTGGGAGATTTGGGTGTGCTCCAGGGGAACTTGGTCGATGACCGGGAGACCTCCTCGGCTACCTCGTGGCTGTTGATTACGACCATGGGATAGCTGACGGGGCGGAGATCGCAAAACATGAGGGGGGGGTTTCCCAGCTCCTTGGCCATGGCGGCGAAGACAGGATCTGGCAGGAAACCGTCAGTCGCCTGGTTCCGTCGCACTCCGAAGCTTGGTCAGACCTGCGTACCATGGTGACCCTTTGGGGGCCCTCTCTGGGTGAACTCGTGAATGATTTGCAAGTGACCCCAGAAAAAGGAGGGCTTGAACTGGGGAAACTTTGCAAACTGCTGGAACCGGCGTTGCCATATCGTCGTGAACAGGTATGCAGCCACGAGTGGGAGGGCCAGGAGGAGGAGATCCGCCATTGTTCTGTCTGAAACGACAAGGATGGCAAGGCGAGTGGCGACAAAAACAGACAGTGATCTGGATGGGGAGAGTTTGGCAGCTTGAACTATTCACAACAGTTGCGCGGACGGCGGCTCATTTGCTTCCCCGGGCCACAGGTTTGTACTCGGCACGGCGCAAGCAACTGGAACTCTCGATTCTCGGGGGCAGGAAGGGCTAAATTATCGCCCCCAATGTCGTTTCCAAGGTGGGGTCTGGGCTGCCAAGTTCTCACCAGGGGTTGAGGCCTGGGTTGTGGTTCGGCTACAAAAAACGGCTGACTTACTGGCGAATTCCCTGGGGCTTTTCTGTATCAATTAGCCAGCCTGGCTGATGGGGTGATCCTAGACGCGTCGTGTTCCGGCTACATGCACCCCGTTCCATTTGTGTGAGATTCACAGGATTTGGGCGAGAGAGTGAGCAATCCTCATCGGACGAGACCCAAAGGAGTCCATAAACCTCAAGTATGTATTCCAGTCATGCTTCTACCTCTGGGGGTGCCTCGGTAACCAAACTCCGTAGATGCCATTGTCAAAATCAAAAACCAGTTGCCAACTCCGTCTCGATGCTCCCGACTCTCTGCCCGTGCTTGTGTCCACCGAGGAGACGGCGAAATGGGAACCAGCAAGCGCTAGCCTCGCTCCAGCATCGCGTCGGTATGACTGAGCCGCGAACTCCCGTAATGGGAGGGTTGCCAGATAATGCCCTCTTCTCAAGGGCCTCGCCGTTCCCACTCTCGCGTGTCTCCTCGCCACCCAAAAAGCACCCAAGCGAAACAAGTCGTCAATAGCCCTGATTGTAGCGGCGGGAGTACTGGCTGGCACCACCGCGGCTGCCGACGGAGCTGATGCTCTCGCTGGGGGCGATGCTGCAGGTGTCGTCCATCCGCATCTCGCCAACCACCTCCCAGTCGTCCGAATCAGCGCTGCTCGGCCGGCCGACGACAGTGCTGCGGGGGAGGGGGACGTGGCAAGCCGAAACGTAGGAGCTGTTGTCCCCGCCACGGCTGAAGGACGCGGCGTCGCGAGGCGGGCTGGGCCTGTAGCTCGTGGCGGCCTGGCTCCGGCCCGACCCGCTATAGCCGGAGTCGGCCGAAGACCGGGCATAGCCCGAGACGCGACTCGAGGGCGGCGCGCGGACGCCCATCCCGACGACGGTCGAACCGCCGCCGGCCGATGCCGCGGGCACCCACTTGGCGTAGCCGGACTGTACCAGGACCTGGACGCCGGCGGGCAGCGTCATGTGGCCGGAGCCCTGTGTCAGCAGGAGCACGTCCTCCTCGCCGCCCGTCCGCTCGCCGTGGAGGAAGACGATGCTCCGGCAACCCCTGAAGTCGAACTCGCGCTCGTAGTTCTCGGCCGCATATTCGTGGTAGTCGAGCCGGTCGCGGGGCCCGAAGACGGCGTTGGTCTTGTCCGACCAGCGTCTTCTCTGGTGGCGGCGTGTTAGCTTGACTCGGGGTAAGTGAATCTGGGGTGGGAATGCCCATTACAAGTTCCTGAGCGTCCATCCTTTTTTGTGAGCGCGAGGCGGGGAATCCTATACGTGAAACTGCTTGGAAAATGGTCGGGAGCTGAATGACCGGGCGATGCTGGTTGTTGTCCCAAGGTGGATGGAGGAAGATGAGGAGTCGGCAAGACCACGAAAAGAGGCTCGCATATTTAAGTACATCTCTCAGGAGTCAATGCGAGTTGTTCGTGCCCAAGATCGCCTCATTGCAACCGCCAGGGCGCTCACGGCGCCACGGACGCTGTGGACGGTGACCCAATCGAGCGCTACAAAATAAGTGACAGACCCAATCAAGCCTTGACCACGTCCTAGGAATTAGTTTGGAGCCCGACAAGATTGCCCGAGGCAGGTGTCGGGCCCTCAGAGCTTCAGACCCATGGCCACTTGGCAGGGGGCGCGTCTGGCGAACGTGACGTGGCCGCGCTCACCGACAATCCGACTGGCGCCTCGACATTGCGGTGGAGCCAGACAAGACCGAGTCACCTTCAAGACGGGGCGGCACGCGCGGCGGCACTCGATTGGGCCCCTGACCTCAGCTGCGGCCTTGGGCGATCGTGGCAGTCGGCAGAAAGTGCCGGACAGCTAGCTCGGCTTAGAGGCAAACGTTAGCTGCTGCCTGTCGCTGTCAGTGTGTATGTCGGAGACTAGAAGCAAGGGACAGCGCTGCGGATGACGAGGGAGGACAGCACATCGAGTGGGTGCTTGTCTTGGGTCGGTCCGGGTTTCAAATTGGCTCGACTGAAGTTTACCGCCTCCGGTGTCGACCGCCTTGGGGTTTGGACGCATGCACGCTTGGCCAGGGCTCCTCTGCCGGAGAGTTGGCCAGAGAGACAAGATAGGCCCAGGGAAGAACCAAAGTCTGCAACAGTGACGGTGTGCACATACGACGTCGGGATCGGCTCAAATTGGGTTGTTCTCAAATATCTTGATGATAGCCTTGAGCTGTGATGCCCTCGCGCTCCTCGAAAGGAGTGAACGCCGAGGCCACCTGCGAGCTACTCGGCTAGATGCGACTCAGCGGCTCCTTCGCCTCATCGCCTGTCCTGGTCCTCTCAGCCAGATTCCGCTCACTGCCCAGAATCAAGTTAACGTGGTTGCTGAGCGCAACCAAGTCCCCATGCTCGTCCAGGAGTAACACCTCGAGGTCGAGCCGGCCGTTTCTGATCTGCTTTGATTGAATTCGCAGCTGAAGCCACTCCAAACCCTCCTCGGGCAGCGCTTTCTTCACCTCTAGATTGATTATGACGCTGGGATACCAGAACTTGGCGTCGGGGGGGAAGGGCACGCTCTCGCCCCGACGCTTTTTCTCCTCGGCTTCCTTCCGGGTCGGCCTCTGGGCTTCGACCACGTATGGCCAACAGTCAGACACGTATCCCAGGGAGGCGGCTGTGAATTTCTCCCCGGAAGCCAGCCGCACCCACTTGTCGATGACCGTCTTGGTGGGCTGCCCGCCTCGCGGATCGTAGTAGACGCAGTTTCGCAAGCACCGCGTGTAGCTCAGCGGGCTGTCCCCCGGGAAGTCGAAGCGAGCCCAATGGGCATCGCGGTTTTCTCGGAGAGCGGAGAAGTCTGGTAGTGGGGGGGCCGCAATCGGATGCTGTAAAGTAAAAGCCGTCGGCAGGGAGACGCCTTGTTCCTTGCTGAGATTCGCCATGGTCAAGTACGCCGTGATTTCCTTGCGTGTCGACCCCTGTGTGATCCAGGGCGCCTCTGGCAACAGGGCATGCTGGTAAAGGGTGGCATGCAAGGTCGAAAGCTGGCGGCCAAGCTTAACGTCTTCGATAACGATGACTGCTGGTCCAATTTCGGTGCGGTTGAGAAACTGGAAGTGGGCGTTTAGAACGTCCTTTTGTCCGGCCGCCGCGAGGTGAAGACCCGCCGCCGCGAGGATACAGGATCCCACATATCCACCATTAGGAACTACGTTGAAAGTTAGATACCATCTCTCGTTGCTGGAGCGCGACGGGCAAGGCGAGGTTTGGACTCACCGGTTCCTATGCAGAACGTGTCGACGAGGTTCACCTTGTATGCGTGCGAACTGAGGCGGTGGACCTTTGTCGCGTCCGAAAAGGGGATGATAATGTCTTTGCTTGCGCCGGCCATGTTAACGAGAGCTGAGTATATTCCGAGACACTTGTTTTGATTCTTGAATCTGCCGAACCGGGGGCCTGAATATCCTCTGTTGTCGGTAACTCGGCCAATAGGTTGTTGGTGGTTGAGTAATCACATTGACCAAGGAAGTTGGCGGCGTTGGCCCACTCCGCCCAAAAGAACTTACCTCGGCTCTTTGAGACGAGGGGAACGGGGGTTCCAGACTACCTCCTGACCCTCGACACGCCGCCCGGTAGAACCAGCAAAAGATCTGCAGCACGACTGGACCGTGTCGAATGCTTCACTGGACGCAACCGTCATGGCTCAACGGCCTTTGTGACTCGACGAGAACAGAGACGGCCGCTCTCATGAATCCCGATCAATTGATGAGTGAGCCGAGCCATCCATCTCGGCATGGCCCCGTGTTTGTGATGTGAGCGCTTTTGAATCGGAATAGGGGCTAATAGTGATCAGTTAAATACATACTCCGGGTACCACGAGCAACAGCGTTAGAAGTAGGTCCTAGTTACTGACTCTTACATACCAAGGGCACAGTAGCACCTTGATTACACTTACCCTCGAGAACGACGAAGCACATGCTTTCAATCAGAATGCCATGCTGCCGGGTCTCAGCGGCCCACAGGGCTGGTGGGGGTCCTGATGGATCCGTTCCAGGGGTATCAAGACTGGACGGGTCAGGGGTCAGGGGGCCAGCTTGTCAACAAAATCCTCCCTCTTCTGGACACACGCCATTTTTTTCTTCTGCTGTGTACCTCAGCATATCTATCCGAGCACCAGTGAACAGACCGGCCATCGACAGACAATCGGATTCGACCAACCCTCCAAGCGCAAGACACCATGTCCAAGTCCGTGGTCGAGGCCGGGTCCTCGATACTCGGCTTCAAGAAGCTCAGCAACCAAGTCTACGTTCAGGAGGGTGAGCCGAGTTCTCAAGACCCCGGCCACCCCACAACTGTGGTTCTCTATAGCTGGGGAGATGCGGCCCCGCGCGTCGTTGTGAAGTACGTCGACGGCTACCGACAACTCTTTCCGCATGCGAGGATCGTGTTGATCTTCTCGCCCATCCTCAAGGCGCTCTACCAAACCCTTGAAGCCCGCACGCGGACCATGGTCCCAGTCATCAAGGCCGTGTACCCTGGGGCGCTCGGGAACCCCGATTCTACCGAGAAGAGCAGCGAACGCGTCGTTTTACACGTCATGTCGAACACAGGCGGCATAAACTTCGCCGCGACTATGAACGCCTACAGCAAGCACACGGGCGGGCAGCTGCTCCCCCACGACTTGCTCGTGCTCGACTCGACGCCGGGGAGCACCGAGTTCCTGCCGAACGTCGGGGCCTGGTCGCGAGCCATGGCGATCGGCGCGGCGCGTTGGTTTCCCTGGCCGTTTGCCGTGACGCAGGCGATGGCGGCCCTATTCCTCGGCTGTCTGCACGGCTTCGGCTGGCTGATCGGGGCGACGAGCGCGGCCGAGTTCAGCACGGCGGCCGTCAACGATCCCCGCCTGTCTCAGACGAGCGCCAAGCGGCTGTATCTGTACTCCAAGGAGGACGACATCATCCACTGGGAGGACATTGAGAAGCATGCCGCTGACGCCCGCCAAAAGGGATGGAGCGTGTCGGCCGAGGTCTTCGAGGGTACGCCACATGTCGGCCATATGCGGTCGCACCCGGAGCAGTACTGGGCTGCCATTGCTGCTTCCTGGAAGGAGGCCCGCGAGAAACAACTGGGAGCCACCGGCCCATGAGGAGAGCGGCATTGTGTAAGACGGCGGATCATTCATTGGCGTTTGGGGTTCCAGCTGCCGGCAGAGCATTTTCGACCCAAATCTGGTAGACATACCTAATCTTATTACTACGTAGACTTCATAGACACATATCGGACGGTTTCACTTACTGGAACAGAATGCCAACATCATTGCATTGCTGCCGTTTTCCATGCACCGTGGGATGGCGGCGGGTTTGGTGGTTGACTCGTGCAAGGGCGGAAAAGGGATCTGTCAGCGATTCAATGGAGTTGCAACCGCGGCTCAGACACTCTGCCTCATAACTCAAAGTACCCAAAAGCAGCAACGTGTGCAGCCGGGTGTTTGGGAAATCGGGTTTTGCAATTTGTTTGCTCCAGACTATGGAAGTCCGCGAGGGCTTGGACGACCCTCCATTGCCAGTTTGTCGGCCTCTCGGTCGAGTTCAGAAAGTCCACGTCCCTCCCCCGTTGGGTTCGGCAACCACAGTCGAGTTCCGTACCGCCGGGATCAGTACCGGCTACATCGCATTGTGCGTCATCCCATTTACAAAGTGCCAGCAGCCTTGAAGTCATGGAGGCATTCCTTCACCCGGGCCGACATGGTCTTCTCGCCCTCACGAACCCAGACCTGTCAAATGTCAGTCAATGCACGGCGGATCGATAGCGTGGAGCGAAGGACATACTCTCGGGTCATACTTCTTCTTGTTGGGCTTGTTGGCGCCCTCGGGGTTGCCGACCTGGGTCTTGAGGTAGTCGATGTTATTGGTGACGTAGTCACTGCTCTGGTGTTAGCGCAAAGAGGGGTGCCTGGCAACTCCTCACCCGAGAAGGCTTACCGGATGCCGGTCAGATACGTCCACTGCAAGTCGGTGTCGACGTTGACCTTGACCACGCCGTGCTTTTGCATGTCAGTTTTACGAACGACGCTGCTAGCGCGAGTGGCTCTTACGCTAATGGCATCCAGGTACTCCTGCTTGCTCGAGCCGGAACCACCGTGGAACACGAAGAAGACTGGCCCCGTTAGCACACATTCTTGATCCCGTGCATGTTCGTGGACTTACCGGGCTTCTTGTCCTGGCCGCCCAGCTTCTCCGAGACATAGGCCTGGTGCTTGCCAAGCAGCTCGGGGTGCAGGCGGACATTGCCGGGGGCATAAACACCGTGGACGTTGCTGTTCACTCGTTAGCCCCCCAGGATTACTGAGAGTGAGGGAAGGACGGGAAGAATTCTTACCCGAAGCCGGCGGCGATCGAGAAGTACTTGGAAATCGGGCGGAAGGCCTGCTCGCTACGAAGGGGTTTAGTATGCCGTCAGGCGCTAGGAGTAGAGTGAACACACATCTGCCAGATATCCTCGGGCCTAATCCTAGTGTCAGCGCCTCTTCTGCGTGAGATGATGCATTGGGTTGGTGCCTACTGGGTATAAAGAGAAGCATTATCGACCTGGGGACAAATGTTAGCAGGGACGAGCCAGCTGGGCCTGCTGACCAGAGCTTACGCCAGTGTTGTCGACACCGTCCTCCTCGCCGCCCTGTGATAGCGTTAGCCTTCGTGTCCCGCGTGTTTGTCGTCGAACAGGGCTCGATCATACGGTGATGCCGATCTCCATCTCCAGCCACTGCTTCATGGGAGCCATCCTCTTGAGGTAAGCGACGCAAGTCTCAATGTTCTCATCAACAGGCTCCTCTAATACCATCTTGTGAGCGTTGTTCGAGCAAGCAGCCACGAGAGGGGGGAATCGAGCCCATTGGGCAGCATACCAGACTGGGTCAATTAGTATGGGAGCGGCTATCGGTAGAGCAGTAGAGACATACCAAATCGATCATGTGCGAGGAGAAGAGCGGGATCCCGTTCTTCTTGAAGAACTTCTCATCCTCGTCAAGCATGCCATCGAGCCAGGGGAGGAGCTTCTTGGCACAGTGGTCGGTGTGGACTGGCGCCCAGTGTCAGCAGCGGCGAGCAGTGGGGGGCGGCAGCGCACTTACGGACGACGGGGACGCCGTACAGGGGAGCCACGGAGCGGATGTAATGGGCGGCCGCGATGGCGCCGCCAACCGACGCCTCCTGCTTCTCGGCGCTGTTCTTGATGCCCTTGCCGGCGAAGTAGGCGGCACCGCCCTGGCTTGTTTGGAGGCTAACCATGGAGTGTCAATGTCTGGCCGGAATGGACGGACGGATGGGCGGACGAGGGGGAAGGGGGTTGCCGTCGTACATGATCGGGGCCTTGGCATCGCGGGCGGCCTCGAGAGCAGCGACGGCGGTGCTGCTGGAGGTGACGTTGGCGGCCGGGATGGCGAAACCCTTGTCGCGGGCGTAGGTGAAGAGCTTCAGCACATCGTCGCCTGTTCCGGGGTCAATCTCAGCTCCTCCGATCTCGGCGAGGGGGCCGTACCGTAGATGACGCCGACGGGCAGGTTGAGTTCCTGGATGCATGCAGGGTCGCGGTCAGGCAATGTTGGTTTTCACCAGGCGCATAAGGGACGGCCCGGGCCGCGAGATTGACGCGTCACGCACCTCGAGAAGACCCATTTTGTTATGTTGTTTGGTTTGGTTGCGTGATTGTGTGGCAAGAGAGAGAAGGCAGTCGATCAGAAGCTGTGATGGCGGGGTAAAGTCGTCGGCGGTGCTAAAGTATCTTGGGCTGCCCGACAAGCAAACAGAGGGTGGAACCGACGAGGAAAAAACGCCTGTCGAGGCTCGCACAAACGATATGCCGCAGCCGGTGAGGGATTTGTATGACGCAGGTCTGATTTTCTTCTGCAGCGATGGACGGTGCTGAGCGTGGGCAGAGGTGGGCATGGGCAGTGAGCGGGGGCGGGGTCGGATGCTCTGAAGCTCAACAGAATGCAAGCTGCGGTGCTCTCTCGCCTGGGCGATCGCGGGGCACAGCTGAGCCCGCCGCGGGTGGGGTGGGGGTGTGGAGTGGGGCGAGCGGCCGTTTCGGGCACCGCCAGCCAACCGGCAGTGGCGCGCTGGGATTCATTCCACTGGGCCAGTGGGCCCTGTTCCAGGTTTCTGTCAACGCGGCGGGCCACCACGGCCCACACGGCCAGCATCTTCCCCCCCCCGATTTTACGACGACGCTGGCGTGCTCGAGACCGCAGCCCAGCCGGCATCCACAGCAGCGCAGCAACATGACATCGCCTGGCTGCGAATCCACCACTCCGATGTGAATCGAGGCTCCGACGGATAGTTCGTGCTGCTGGCGCACAGAGGCGGGTTGCAACGGGCGTGTCGGGATCTGGGCGGGCTTGGCCCGGGTCCATGGTCCGGCACGAGCCGGGAGCACCATCGATTAGTCCCGTCTGTGACAGTGGCACGGAGCATCTCGGGAGGACCGACCCGATAACAACCAGGAGAACGACTTCCATCGGCTGACCTCGGTCCAACCCGGGAACTGCAAGCGCCGTCCGTGTTGACCAAGGACACCGGGACTTCCCCTCGCCCCGTTCTGCGTTCCATCCTATGGAGATAAACTTCTTGAAGATCATCCCGAACCTCGACGGCCTCGTCATTCCTTGGACTTCTATCCACTGCCCACCTGGCACCTTGCGTCTGGGACGTCTGTCTCTGTCGGGCGTTGACGGCGGGGGGGCCCGTTGACACTGTTCGTCAGTCAGCGCCCAGTCACCTCCGGCTGCCCGGCATGACCATGCTTGGAGATGCGTCAGCCGTTTGGGTTCGTATACGGCATTAAGGTGAATGTCGGTACTTAAGTACCTACATACAAACTCTGGAAACCACCTTGGGCTCCCTGGCCTGCGCCCGAAAGTCACCGAAAGGGGGGCCGTCGACATTGATCCCAACATTGAGGTATTGATGCGGTGCAGGTTCCAAGCCAAAAAGCCGTCCGTGTTCAATTTATCGGTGTACCTGATTCCCCTACCAGCCCCGTCTAACCCAGCCTTCGAAATGATGACGCCGTGTTCCCATGCTTCCACGGCCGAGCGATTGACCATCTACCAGAGTTCCAACCCCAAACCCATTCCCAGCCTGGCGTCCAGCTCTCATACCAGGCCCGAATATCCGCCCAAGCCCAATCCCAGCACCCAAACATGTTGCTCAGCTGCCTGTGCAAAAAGCTGCGAAGCTTTTGCCAGCCAACTGTCCAGAAGAAGAAAAGTTGAAACGCCAGCGAGCCGAACAGTGTCCAGTCCAAAGCCGCGCCGTCGTCGCAAGCCCGACACGGCGGTGGACAAGCAGATGAAGCGAAGAAAAAGAGCGCGAGCCCCAGCCAGAGGCCGGACGTGGTCGTAGCCAAAGGCGGAGCGGGAAGCGGGGGAGAAGAAGACCAAGAAGAATCGTGACTCGTGCCGACAAAGGAAACTGTACAGGGTTCTTGCATTTGGGGGTCGCATGTCGTTGCCGCTGCCGTGCTTTCGCACGCCCGTGCTGACACGCTGTCGATGCTACCCGTCGCCGCAGGCGCGGGCCGAGCGAGTCACATGCCCCGGCCAAAAAGAGCCGGATACCGGACGCTGAGGAAGCGCTTCTTCCAGCTCCGCTGCCTCACCTGAGCGCTGCAGGGCTGGGAACCAGCTGCGTCGGCCTCGGTCTTTGTACCCTCTTGCTCCGGCGCAGGCTTTGCACCGAGAACCGTCGGGGACCCGGCGATGTCGTCTGCACGGGGGGCGGAGTGGACGGCGGAGTCAGAGTTGGCACGTTGAACCTCGGGCTTGCCAGCGGGCTTCGGCCCCGGCTCGAGGCTGGGCTGAGCCGTCTTGGGCTCAAAGGACCCAGCGGGCTCAGCAGCGTCGGGAAGATGGACCGGGTTCGACGGGTCCGCCGTGGGCTTGGGCTCGGGCTTCGCCACCGCTTCGGACTCGACGGTTTCCTTCTGAACCTGCCGAATGGTTAGCCATGACTCTTGTTCTCGACACTTAGGCAATGGCTCTACCTTCTCTATCTCCGGCTGTGCCTCGACTTCCTTGCTCTCGGTTCTGCCTGGCAGCTCGTCTGCCGGGGTGATTTCCGGCGTGACCAGCCCTGCCGTATCCGTGAGCCTCTCCGGGACCAGCTCCACCGGCTTGACCGATGGGGGCTCCAGTGCAGGCTGAGTCTCGGGGATGACTTCGGGAAAAGTCTCGGGGGTCGAGTTTTCCACGGACGGCAGCACAAGAAGGGGTTCCACCAAGACGTCGGTTTCTCGGATTGGTTCTGCCTCGGTCTGGCTGTCCGTGTTGCTCTCGATGTGCGACTCTGAGGCAGCAAAGTCGCGGATTTCGACGCCAGCCGTATCCTTTACGCTGGTGGTTGATTCGAGCTCGTGTGCAGTCTCAGGAATGGACCCAGACACCAGCTCGAGCTCCACAAGCGAGGGGGCGGGCTCGGAAACGGACACAGGCACAGGCACAGGCTCAAGCTCGGCAAGTGAGGGAGCCGGCTCCTTTCCAGATTCGACATCAGGAGCTTCCCAGAATCCCGAATCGGCTTCCCGGATCACCGGCCGGTGAATTTGAGACTGAGGGCTGAACTCGGTCTCAATCTCGGGGATGAGTTCGGGAATGGGATCGAGCTCCTTCAGGGGTGGCTCCAAGTCGATACCCTTGCCTGAATCTTTTCTCGCGCGTGGAGCGCCGATGGCCGGCTCGGGGATGGTCTCTTCCTCGAGTTCAAGCTCGCTCTTGGTAGGAGCCTCGGCATCAGGCTCGGCCGGTATCTCAATCTCTGGTGCTACCCCGGCCCCGGTGTCAGGTTCGATGGCAATCTTGACCTCAGGCCCGGAGGGGGGCGAGGGTTCAGGCTCCACCACAGGCCTCGCCATGATCGACGGGCCCGGGGGGGGCACGACATCGATGATGACAGGCCCCAGCTCCGGGAAGGGCGCGAGCGCGGGGGTGGGCTCGGGCATCGGTTTCGCCTCGAACTGCGGCGGGGCTGTTTCGGAGATAGCCTGGTCCGGCGACATCGACGTGGCCCATGACGCCTCCGACATGTTGTCGGGCGAAGGCCACGGCGTCGCCTTGAGGCTCTTCCGAGGGGGTGGAGACTCGTCTTGGAACATGGCTCTCGTCCTCAGCTGAAGCAGCGACATGGGCGGCGGTGGGGGCAGAGGAGAAACGGCCCTGGAGCTGCCCGGACTTGTGATGGGGCTCGCGATGGTGCTCGAGCCCGGGGAGGTGGCGGATTCTGGCCGAGCAACAATTCTCTCGCAGAACAGCTCGAGGACGGTCCTAAGAAGCACCCTGTTGGGTGAGAGAATGCTGCTGATTTGATCGAGCAGGTTCGACCCGAGCAGCGACTTTGGATCCTTCAGATGCGGGCGGATGCGCGACCTGAGATAGTCGAGAAACCATGAGTCCCCCTCTGTCAGCGTCGGGTAGGCGTCCCGGGCCACCTCGAGCAGAGCCGGTAGAGGCAGGCCGTCGCCGTACTTGTCAATCTTGGCCTCGGCCAGGCGCATGAGGTCCGGGAGATGGTATGCCCTCGCGGCGGCATATGCCTGTATGCTCGTCTTGAGCTCGCAGACCTGCTTCGGCAGGGTGTCGGTCGGCTTCGGCCGGAGCGACCCGTACGTGCCGGTGTGCAGATAGTGGACGAGAACATGGCCGACGTCCTCGGGGATTGCCGGGAGCTCCGGCAGACGGCCCTCGTAGGCGGCGTGGAGCTTGGGGCTCTTCTTGAGGATGTCCAACGGCACCGTGAGTGGGCTGGCAAACGGGACGGTGCAGGCGGGGCTGCCATAGGGGCTGGGGTAGGTAGCACGGCACCGGTCAGCTCTGATATCATCAACTGGGCAGGTCGGAGCATCACCTACGAGGTTTCTGGTCTCGTATCGACTTCTTGGATCACGGGTGCCACAACGCCGGCCGGGTTTGCGCCGACTCCTGACGCCGAACTTATTGCCGTGCCTGTCGAGGCCGTCGACTGGGGCGGCTTGGGCGTGCCGGACTTCTTTTTCCTCGCCATGATGTAGGAAGTGGCGGCGGCAAGGGTGAGGGCGATGAGGGTTGCGGCTTCGACCGTGATGTAGGTTGTGAGATTGTAAAGATATCTCATTGCGCCGATGCCATTGTGTTTGGACGGGCCCCGAGAACGAGGCCAGAGACCGAGGGCATATTTCTACCCGTCGTCGCTCAACTGGCCCTCCGTGTCCTCGAGGCCCTGACTGCGCATGTGCCAGTGAGCTGGCATCGCTGCCACACCTGTCTGTCCGTCTACCGCTGACATTCGCCGCTCGAGTCTCGCCATTTGCGCAAGTTGGGCCTCAATGCCCGCCCTGGATGGCTCAATTGGCAGTCGTCCAAGCAAGCCCGACTGTGACTGGCTTCGGGGACAGCCCGAGCCCAGTCCCGAGGTGCCGACTGGCCAACCAGCCTTGCCCAGCACGTCCTTTGCGCGGCTCTGGTGAGCTGTCACTGGGAGCCTGTGCTGGACTCTCCGTCTCCAAGGCGCAAACAATGGGTCGCATATCCGAGTCTGGGAAGGAGATCGGCGGCGACTCCCATTGCGCACGCAGACTGGGCTCACAGTGGGCTGTGAGTCTGTGAGTCAGCCAGTGAGGTGGCCGTTCTTTTCCAATCGGATGCGGTCCCGCCGGGGGCTCGTTCTGCCCCAGCGTCGACCTCTCACTGGCCGTTGGAGCAAGTGACCCGGATCGTGATTTTGCAGGGCGGACTCGCTGCCACAGTGCCGCCTGCGATCTGGATGAGGCAAAGGGGCATGTGAGCTCCAAATCCACGTGGCTCGGGCTGCTTCCCAGCGGCCGGATTTAGATGGTCGTTGGGCCGTCTGACACGAAGCCCAACGTTTCATCGAGAACACGCCCAAAGGAATAATTCAATGCTTGCCGCGCTTCTCGCTGGTTGGAGGGGCGTGCCGCCACGTAGCTCCGCCAGACCAGAGCCACCCATCAAATCAAAGATTCGCATTGCGTCCACGACTCTCCATTATGGCGCGAGGACGTGTGCAAAACACTATTGTGCAGGGCGAAGCAGCAGGAAGGTGGCCACGGGATGCGGCCCAGATAGACCCAATTGCCTAAGACGTTCATGCTCAATTGACCTCTCCGGGGAGGTTTCTCCCCGGCCAAGAGTTGGGCGTTGTTCGCAACATGTCATGTTTGTCTGCCATCGGCCTATCGGCTGGACAGGGCATGGGCAGGGCATGGACACGCCCCGGGACCCAGGCCGATCAAGCCCACGACGAATCATTTGATGCCTGGCTGGTTACTGGAGGATGTTTAACAGCGACTCGGGATGCTCGGGCTTGGTGGCTCGCTGCTCGCCCCTTGGATGATGATCAAAATACGACGGAAAGTACTGGCGCCGTGACGGATCCCAGGACAGTCTTCGCACATCTGTTGCGGCGGATGATGCCAGGAGTTTGAATCACAACCTCACGGCACGAAGCAACTAGGTAGGTAGGTAGGTACCTAGGTATTTACAAGTCCTGGTGTGTGTCATATTCACAAGTCAATAATCTTGGGTTCACCAGTGACTGCTTGCCCATTCCGATTGATGGCGCGTCAGTGCAGACAACCTACCTAAGCAATATAATAAAATAACATCCATTCTACAAGCTACACCGCACACCTCCCAACTCGGCTGGACAGTGAAGCCATTCTCGGGGGCCTGGATAACGTGGAGGTTCCAGCTTGTTGTCTCCAGCGTCTTCTAACTTGACTCCCCTTCCCTCATGCATCGAGTTAGTTTGATCTCATAACTGCCACACAGCCGGCTCTACCCCTCGTAACGCGGGTGGCTGTCCTTTCTTTCTTTGCTCTCCTATGCGTTGCTGACTGTTGCTTGACGCGCTTATCCCCAGAGCGGCCTTGTATCACCATGAGCAAACACCAGCGAGCTAATTACTCTGTAGATCATCAGCTCTGATTTGCGGTAGAAAGTTCTCTTCGTTGTCATCTTGGATATCAGGCGGAAAGGCCTAAACACACCACCTACCTAACTAATTATCCCAAAATAAAAACCGATATGCCTAACGTTACTCCTATTTTCGCAAAAACCGGCCGTCATTTGCCGCCCAGCAATTGCACCTTATATGGTTATGACGCCTATGCTCTACTAAGAAGGCGTCGAGTTGGACTTACGAGTGTGCAATGGAAGCTTAGGGAGGTGCTCACTCCCGAAAGTCTTGGCTGGTGGGAAAAGAAGATGTTATGAAAAAGAAACACCAAAAAGATCGTCACCTGTAGGATTCGAACCTACGCTCCCGAAGGAACTGCCTAACATGCTAACTGTGAATTAGCAGGGCAGCGCGTTAACCACTCCGCCAAAGTGACCAACCAGATTAGAGGAGTACTGGTAGCTAGGGCCTCTATCAACAAGCTCCTCAGTCATCATTCATTTTCCCGAAGACAAATGAGTTGAAGACAATGCATGTTTCTTACTCCCATGGGTCCCGATTCCAGGTCCTCATCATCATTTCACTCAAATCCAAATCATATATCAGGCAAGGTATCTCTTGCTCTGAAACAAGGAGCGGCTGATCTCCTTCATGAGTCCCAGTTTTTTTCATTTTAGGCTACGGGGCACTTATTAACATTACCTAACGTGACCACAGACGGAAAGCAACTGCCACCTAGTCCCCTCTCTCTTGGCGGTAGCACCTTCGGGACTCGAGGCGCCACTTCGTAGTCCTGATCCAGTCTCACAGCTCACAATTCCGCACAATAGTGTTGTAGTTGATCAGCCTCGGTGCTCTGACAGCGGTCTCAAGTCGCTGACTGAGCTAGTTGACGCCCCTTGCTTGACTGACCGAGTTTCTTCTCTCCTTCTCCTGCCCGCCCACTCGTCCTACCCAGAACGGCTCCCAAACAAGAGGGCCTGGCCTGGAAATCACGCAAAAGCACCAATGGTGCCTTTTCAAGCAACCTCTTAGGTACCTGATCCTGGCGATCTGGTCCCTAAATGCCTGCTCATCCCCAATGCCGCCTCCAACGTACCAACAGCTCCGGCGGAAATGGTGGTTCCGCTCCCGGCTCACAGTCCTGAGAATCAAGAATGTGCTTGTGGCTGTTGCCTTCTGCCTGGCAATTCTCTACTTCCTCAGCCGACCCAAGAAACCCAGCGAATCCCTTCTTCTGGAACGGCACATGAACACGGGGCCGCCGCTCCACCCATTCACCCCGGCCCAGAGCAGCGTCGACTGGGGGGCAGTTGCATATCGCCACCCACCAAGGCAACAGCTCGCGCAGCTGCCAAAGCCCCTCGAGAGGGCCTTGCCACGGGTCCAGCATACCTTCGGAAAGGAGTCACAAGATGCCCGGCAGACACGCGAGACGCGAAGGAAGGCCGTGGCGCGGCTCACGCGCAAATGCTGGGAGAGCTACCGCAAGCATGCCTGGAAGCAGGACGCCCTGCTGCCCCTGTCTGGAAACGGGACAGACCAGTTCTCGGGTTGGGCGGCAACGCTGGTCGACTCGCTTGACACGCTGTGGATCATGGGCCTCCGGGACGAGTTTGACGAGGCGGTAGCGGCCGTCGCCGAGATCGATTTTGGGGCCTCCACCTCCCCCCTAGTCAACATCTTTGAGACCAACATTCGCTATCTGGGGGGCCTGTTGGCTGCGTACGACCTGAGCGGGCGGAAAGTGCTTTTGGAGAAGGCCACCGAGCTGGGTGACCTCATCTACGGTGGCTTCGACACTGAGAATAGGATGCCGGTCGACAGCATCAACATCCAGGCTGCCAGTGAAGGCTCCGGTCTCGTCGTCGAGAACACCGTGGTGTCGGCGTCTCCTGGCACGCTGACCCTCGAGCTGACGCGCCTCTCACAGCTCACCGAAAACCCCAAGTACTACGACGCCATCACGGGCGTCGTCGATCTCTTCTATCGCGGCCAGAACCGGACCGCGCTCCCAGGTCTCTTCCCAATGTTCGTGTCCATGCTCCGCGAGGACGTGACGACGGGTGGGACCTTCACCCTCGGCGGCTGCGCCGACTCCCTGTATGAGTATTTCCCCAAGATGCATGCCCTCCTCGCTGGCGGTGACCCGCGATTCGTCGCCCTCACCCGCGGCTTCATGGACGCCGCCCAGCGCCACCTCTTCTTCCGGCCCATGGTCCCCGGCAACGACGACATCCTCATCAGCGGCAACGTCCACGTCGATCCGGCCGGCGTACCCCACATGGATCCCGAGACGGAACACCTGACCTGCTTCATCGGCGGCACTTTCGCCCTTGCAGGCCGCCTGCTCGCAAGCGAAGAGCACGTTGAGACGGGCGCGAGGCTCACGCGTGGGTGCGTTTACGCGTACAAATCCTTCCCCACGGGCATGATGCCCGAGCGGCTCAACATGATCCCGTGCAAACGGAACCGGCCATGCAAGTGGGACGAAGAGGAGTGGGTGGCAGAACGACAAAAGCGGCCAGAGTACAAGCCGCATTTGCCTAGGGGGTTCACGACCGCCAAAGACCCGCGGTACATCCTCCGTCCCGAGGCGATCGAAAGCGTTTTTTACATGTGGCGCATCACGGGGGAGACGGAGTGGCAGGATGCCGCGTGGGATATGTTCCGGGCCGTGGCCGAGGGGACGGCCACGGAGCTGGGCAGCGCGGCGGTTCTGGACGTGACGGTGGCTACCCAGCCCCGGTTGCCACAGGAGGACTACATGGAGGCGAGTCTTGTTTTGACATCCCGAGCACCCACAACACGGCTGACCGTTTGCTGACCAACATTGCCCCCGAAATAGAGCTTCTGGATCGCCGAGACGCTCAAGTACTTCTATCTCGTCTTCTCCCCGCCCGATTTGATCAGTCTCGACAAGTACGTGCTCAACACCGAAGCCCATCCATTCTTGCGGCCGCATTCGAGACGGGAGGCCGGCGTGTTGTGAGGGACCCGATTCGGGGTTGGATCGGATGTGGAGTTGAGGTCGGGCCTGCAAGCTGTCGGTGCCGGAGAAAATATCTTGATACCGTGTTGTTGGCGGCTGGGATGGAGACAATGAAGGGTTTGGGATGCAGTGCAAAAGAAACTTTGTTTTGGTATGACCTTCCCCAACCCCTGACGCCAGACAATGCAATCCCTCCCGTGCCCGTCAAGATGAATGGCGGTTGACGAAAAGACCTCGCGATACCACGTCTATCGCCGCCCGCCGCGTCCACCCTGCCCGCCCATCATGCCGCTCATCTGCTTCATCATGGCGTTCATGTCCATACCGCCCATGCCGCCGCCGCCGCCGCCGCCGCCAAACATCTTCATCAGGCTGGCCATGTCGGGCATGCCTCCGCCCCCACCTGCACCGCCCATGCTCTGCAGCCGCTTCTGCATGGCGGCTAGCTGCTGGGCCTTGTTGCCGCCGGCCATGGCGCTCTGGGCCCTCTGCATGTTCTTCATGTTGCCGCCCATCTTCTTGGCCATGCCGGCCATCATGCGCTGCTGCGTGAGCAGGTCCTCGACCTCGCGGACCGTGGTGCCCGATCCCCTGGCCACGCGCGTCATGCGGGTCGGCTGGTCGATAAACATCTTGCCGTCGCTGTCGAGCTCCTTCTCGGTCATGCTGTCGCAGATGTAGATCATGCGCTTGAGCTTGAGCGAGCCCTCGTCGTCATCCATGCCCTGCATCATGTTGCTCATGCCGGGGATCATGCCGGCCATCTTGCTGAGCGGGCCCATCTTCATGATGTTCTGCAGCTGGTCGCGCAGGTCGCGGACGGTAAAGATGCCCTCGGTAATGTGCTTGATCGTGTCCTTCTGGTCGAGCTTCAGGCTCTGCACATGCTCCACTAGCCCGGCCATGTCGCCCATGCCCAGCAGCTTGTTGATAAAGTTCCGCGGCACGAACCGTTCCAGATCCAGCATGTGCTCGCCCGTGCCGATGAAGACGATGGGCGTGTGTGTGGCCGCGACGGCCGAGATGGCACCGCCGCCGGCGGCGTGGCCGTCCGTCTTGGTGATGATGATGGCGCCGAAATCGGCAGCCTCCTTGAAGGCTTTCGCCTGGGCCTCGGCCTGCTGGCCGATGGATGCGTCTAGGACCATGATGGTCTCGTCCGGCTTGATGGCCGTCTGGATGTCCATCATCTCCTGGAAAAGAGCGCTTTCCTGCCTGTGGCGGCCCGACGTGTCGACGATGATGACCTCGAACCTCTCCTTCTTGAACTTGTCGACGCCGTCACGCGCCACCACGGCCGGGTCCGTCTCTGTCAGACTGCCGTAGTACGGAATCTTGGCCTTGGTGGCATTCTGCTTCAGCTGGTCAAAGGCGCCGGCACGGAAGGTGTCGGCGCACACCAGGCAGGCCCGGAAGCCGCGCGACTGGTAGTGCCGGGCGAGCTTGGTGCACGTCGTGGTCTTTCCCGCGCCCTGCAGGCCGACGAACATGATGACGTTGGTTTTCCCCTTCTTGGGCTTGAAGGGCTCGGCATGGGGATCGACGAGGCGGACGAGTTCGTCGAAGACGGCTTTTTGGATCAGGCGCTTCTTGTTCACGGCGGGAGGGAGCTCCTTGAAGTTGACGGTGGAGCGGATCGACTTGCGCAGCTGGCCGACCAGGCGCACGTTGACGTCGGCTTCGAGTAGGGCGGAGCATATTTGCTTGAGCATGGAATCGAAGGCCTGTTGCGATGGAAAAGGTCAGCTAGGCATCCTGTTTCAAGACCAAGCACCGCTGGCCAGCCACATTTGCCGCGTGCGCGGAGGTCGTGCCAAGTCGAGACTGGAAGACCTGCCTTTTCGTCGAGATTGGGCGCCCGCGTCAGGTCGCTGACGGCCGCATTGATGCGGCGGCCGAGATCTTGGAGAACCATGGCGAAATAACCACGGCTACGAGGCCGGCTGGGGATGGAATGTGGGCGACTGGCTTGGTGTTGGATGGTGGCAGCGAACACTTGGAGGAGCGAGCGCAAGGTGGGGTTCTCGGCGTGATCGGTTTAGCGAGCTGCTGCACTGGCAGCCTGCAGGGGACCCACCGTCTGCCGCCAGCTGGTCGAGGGTTGTCTGGCTTGGAGGCGCCCGCTACAGCGGCCCACATCTCACTGCGTGCACAGAAGACTGTGTGTAAGAGGCTAGGGCAACATCACACTCTGCCGGTCACAACCGCAATGGTCATTGTGATTTAGCAACCCGGTCGCCCATGAGGCACTGGCTCGGTCTTCAGACACCGGGTTGCATCATGGGTTGAGTAGGACGGGTGTCGTCCGCCAAGAGCCACCCAAAAATGCCGAGACACCACTTGAAACACCACGGCCAGCAGACTCGATAATTCTCAGATCCGTGGATATGGTAGCTTTCACATTTTTTTCATTTTTTTTTTTTTTTTAGATATCTTGGTTTCCCTGGCAGCAGTGACGGAATGCTGTGATTCCCGCTTCTGTCAGGTCGCGCTCCGAGCCCTGATCAAACCGCTCCGCCCACCTGCCCAATACCTCGGGCTCATGAAGAATGATTTCAGCTGGTGCCTGCCCGGATCTGAAGACGACTGCCCTGATGACTGCCCTGATGACTGCCCTGATGACTGCCCTGTGTTTATTCTTATTGTGACTAACAGTGCTCGAGAATTGGTTGTCTTCTTCCTGTTTCTCGTCGGAAATCACCAATTCACCACCTCAAAATGGACGGACGACAACTCCTGGGCATCGACGCACTCGCCGCCGCCAATGTGCCAGAGGAGTACACAAACTGGGGGGCGTTTGAGCAGTCCTGGGTCTGCCGTGTGCGGGCGTGCCCCTTCGCCGGGGCCGTGTTACCCAAGGTCTCCGACTTCAAGAAGCACCTTCGCTCCGCGGTGCATCTGGTACGTTCTTCCAATTCCCTGCCTAACCAAGATGCTTGAGTTTGATTGCTTGCGGATAAGGCGTTGGTATCTTATCTAGGCGATTCTTGCGCAGCTGCCGATTCGGACCGATGAGGAGGAGGAGGACGACGGCGAGGACTTCACGCCAGCGCTGATCCGTTTCGAACCTACTCACGTTCACCCCCAGACGCTTTCGGCCCCGTCTGTGAAGACAATCACCTCCTCCGAGCTCGCCGCCGCTCCCTGGTCCGTCACTGCCTCCTGGGCCTCCGCCGCTCCGGACCCCGCCGCCCATCTTTCCTCGGTGCTGTTCTCCCCGCCCGAGTCGAGCCCTCTAGGGAAACGGCGTCAGTTGGTTTGAAGAATAATTATGCTTTGATATTTTTGTTGCTCTATTATTTCTGCTTGCTCATGCATCGCCACCCACGGGTTTTCGGTCCAGGCCCATCACAGATCTATACGGTCGGCGGCGTGAGGTCTTGACTCTGGTGACGGACACAAGAATATAGATCCCGGTTTCCCCTCCCTCCATACACATGCTCGTTCCAGCTAACAGGTAGGCTCTGGTCAAATGTACCTATCCATCAAGACACAACAACACCTCCCACCTTTGATGAAGCCACCACCACACTTCCTGTCACTAACTGCTAGGGCAGGACACGTCAAGGGTTGCCCTGAGCGGTCTGGGCGCCTTCCATACCCTCCCTCTCCCTTTCAGCTTGCATCAGCTGTTTGAGGAGGACTAACCCTTCAACACGATCAACCGGCCTCCTGATATCCATCCCCCACGCCTGAAGAAACGGGGATTCGCCACGGTAGTTGATGTGCAGCCAGACCCGCTCCTGGTGGGTATGCCGAGCCGAGTCGACCGTCTCGGTCTTCGATGGTGTCTCTGTCTTTGGCCCGGGTTTGGGCGGCATGGCGCCGTCATCTACCCTCGACTTTGCAGGCGTTGTGCCGTCTTTCTCTCTGTCCTTGCCCTTGTCTCGGCCGAATCGCGACCTGGCAGCGCCGCCTGCGCTGCTGTCTGGCGTTAGAGGCGGAGTGCTGAAGCGAAGCAAGGGCAAAAACCCCAGGTCGTTGAACTCTGAAGAGCTTAGTGGGTTGTCGGAGCATGTTGCAGGCTCATTATCCTGTTCCCTCTCCGGTTTTCCTTTACCAACCACGGCGGTGCCTACCCCAAGTTGTGTCGGGAGGCGAGGGAGAGGCTTGGAATTCGAGCCCTTGCGTAGCAGTGCGCTCGAGGGGGTGTCGTCACTGCTGCGTCTCTCCGAAGAAGGCACACCGAGTGGTGCTGGCCGGAGATCTGGGCTTCTAGCAGCATGTACTTCAGGGCGTTGGTGTCGGCTCAGGGGAAGACCAGTGGGGAGAGGCACCGGAAGGGGTTGGCTCTGGGACCTGGCGGGCTCAACCTGTGGCTCCGAGTAAAAGTCGAGCCACTGCGTGACGCGGCTGTCCATGGAACTCGCCTGGCTCTTTCGTGCTCGCCTGGAGGCTGGTGCCAGGGCGGTGGAATTGCTGGTTTTTGAACCTTCGCCTTCTGCATTTTCCTCTAGCCGCCCGCCTCCGAGGTGTTTGATCTGTGATTTTAGGAAGTCGGGCGTTGGCAACCCTGATGTTCTTGTGGTCCTGAGATAAAACTCAGTTTCCTGTTCGCGAGATGCAGGGCTGCCAGAGGCTGATGAGGAGGTGTTAAGCTAGGTACGGGAGGTAAGCTTACCGGGTTGAGCTCGACCTCTTGACCCAGTCTCGCACCCGAAAGCTGGTCATTCGTGTAAGTGGCATCTTCATCGACGAAGACCTTCCAAACAGGCCGTCGTTGACACCACCAGACATCACCGCGGTTTCTGTCCTTAGCCGGCTTGGCTTGGCGACGGAGAACAGAGCCGCCTCGGGCAACATCCCAGGCGTGTCGAGTATTTTGTGGGCTGACTCGTGGATGGTCTCCATGGCTTGCAAGCCTGCTCTGGACATTGTGCGTTGATGGAGGTGTCGTCGACTTGTTTTCGGCGGCTTCTCGGTCGACAACTTCGGCGTAACCCGCGCAGAATACCACCTTGAAAGTTGGCCGAGCGCAAGTGCGGATTATATTCAGCACGAGAAGATCCGAAGAGTCCCCGCGCCCTACCCCCTTCTGTCGTCCATGGTTGCGGCGCTTGCGTGTTGATATGCCCACGGGTTTCCACAGCGCCCGCTCTGAGAGGCCAAGTCTCGCCCAGCTGTGAGGAAGAGCCAGTAAATTACGTCTCGACACCCTGTGTACAAGGGGCGTGTTTTGCGTCGCCCGACTTCCGCTGGCTTTTCTCGCAGCCGGCACACATAATGCTGTGTCGAAGGCGTGGGGAAGCATGCCCGTCTTGGCTTTTTCGTTGGCTCAGGGCACACTCAGCCAGGTGGGAACCCCTGAAACATCTCGTTAGCCAAGCCACGACAGCCAATGAATGACCCATGGCCCATCTCAAATCAGCACTGCAAATCTCAAACAAGGCCACGAAAAGGGATGCGTGAGCCATGGCCGGCCGAAACTATGGTGCGTCTTTGTCTTTTCTGGCCCCCGGGTTCTGGTACTGTAAGTAGTCGGGCCACGCGGGGCTACCGTGGACGCGGGCGGTTGACGATCATGCACAAGCAAGGAGCGTGGGGGTTTAAACGGCGGTCTTTTGAATAAACAGTGAGAAGAGTGAAGGCAGAGTAAGCCTCTAGTCCTACTGGAATCAAATGTGTGAGCATGGATTAGGCTCACCCGCCGACGTACTGATAATCATAAGCCAAGAAGCAGCACAAAAGATGTCTAGGCCGAGTTCACGGTCCCAATACCGGCTGCTTCAGCGTGTTCCCCGCCGCTGAAGTGGCTTACACAGCTATTAGGGCTTGAAAGAATGCCCTATTTAGGTAACTAGAGAAATGTATGTTGCTCGTCGACGCAAGAATGGAGGGAGAGTTTGCGGTCGAGATCCGGTCTAGAAGTTTTCCTCTGGGGTTTGAGCCACATTCTCATGTCGCAGTACCAATAAAGGCGATAGCCTGCCAATTAGTCGTGGAATCTGGCAGGAGTACATCAACGATGATGCGATATCAGAAATGCCACCAGCTGTTGATGTGCCGCTTAAACTACCTAGGCGTATTGGCCACGCTTACCGTAGTCATCTTTCACCTGCAGCTGTTCATGAAGCCGTTTCTCGCCAATTTTGGCATCATTATATTTGGTGACCTTGAGTTTCTGCTCCTTTTTACCCTCCTTGGCTCTTTCAAAGCGCCTGATAGACTCCGTGATCTCTTCACGAGCCCGTTGCAATCAAGTTGGAAAAACTGTGAGCTTGGAGTCTCACACCGGCCTTCAGAGATGGAGTCGATCTACCGTTCTCGGAGATGTCACTGGCGACAAGCTAGATGAAAACACGTTTCAAGGGCGGAAGTCGTAACGTTAAGCAGGAGTGAGAATAAAAACGGTGTATCAATTAGCCAACGCAAATTAGGGTTCATGATCCTCAGCTGACGTTGGGTTCATGTTTACCACTTCTTACCACGCTCTCACATAAAGACAGTGTCCGACCCAGAACCCCCCTATCCTATTGATCCCGCAACATTGAGGTAACCAATACAGCGGCTTGAGACGGGAAGAGCAGACACTCGGTCATAATCATCCTACACGATACGAGGATCTACCGGCAATTTTATAATGTATAGACTGGCAAATTCCTGGCGCTTTCTCATTGCCGGCTATTTTCAACGCACCCTATCATGTGAGCAGCCAAGCTCGTTGTTATTTGGATGAGACACTAGTGCCTGGGGCTCAATGGTCATGAATCACACTAATGCAAGAAGGATATTATTGTAAATCATGCAGAGAATACGTAGGTAGGGTTAACCAACTTGGCTATTCAATTACTTGGTATAGGTACCTTAGTCTCTCTCTGTCATCGTAGGTACCTACTCGGCAGACATCAGCGCATCGATCACGTTCTCTACGTAGTTGTGCCTTGTCAGTCACTTCACCTCTCACAAGGCTACCTTTCAAAGAGGCTAAAAGAATGATCCGTAAGCTCATCTCGAGTCAGTTCTTGTTACCTGGAATGTATGGTTTGCTCACATTCAGCTTCAGGGCCCTACTTGCAGAAACGCTACCTTCTCCTCGCCTCTGCTCTCCTCGTTGTTTCCATCCAAACACAATGCCCATGGGACTCTATTATCCCATCGCTACGACTTACTGGAAACTGTGCCCTCCCCATTGACGATGACACCAGCCCAAAACAAGACAATCCTTGGACCCACCTACCCTACTGCGCCATCCCTAGCTCTTTTGAAGGCTCCAAGAAGTTCTGCGTCTATTCTTCTTCGGCCTTTAACGACGGCAGTGGCATCAGCCTCGTCACAAAACCCGAAACAGCAGCTAGTATCGCGGATACCATACTCGACCCTCTGCCTGCATGGCGCTCCCGCGGTCATCTCGCCGGTCGGAGCCGAGAGCACTACGACCTCGGGTACCAAGTCATGCCGATACCCGGAAAGGGATTTGGAGTCATCGCAACGCGACGCATCCGACAGTTTGAAAGCATTCTGACGAGCTTTCCTGCCATGATTGTGGATGACGAGGTCTTTTCTGCGAAGGAGGGCCACGGACTCTTACCCGAAGGGACTCGTTTGTTGCAGAAGGCACTGGACCAGTTAAGAGACAAACCTCGTTTTCTAGATTTGGCGAAAAGCCAGAGAGAAGGTGTTCATCTGGTCGATGACGTGATCCAAACCAACGCTTTTGGAATCACAGTAGGTGGTCAAGACATGAAGGGAGTTTATCCTGAAATCGCGGTTTGTCGACATCGCCAGGGATTCATACTAGTCAGTGATTTGAGGCTGACCGGTAAATTTGGCCCAAGATAGAGGTTGAACCATGCCTGCAGCCCAAAGTGAGCATAGTCACTGATTATGGCCTGGCAGACCGGATCAACTGACCAGCCTTTCTAGCGCGTACAGCCGATTCACCAAGAGGGATCTCGCCATGTCGGCCGTGGCAACAATAGACATTGAACCCGGAGAAGAGATTACAATAAGTTGTATGACCATTGACCCGCCCCCTCCTTTCACTCTCGCTCTATCGCTAACCAGCGCCATAGACATTCCCCTAGGATTGCCGGCAGCTCAGAGAGCCAGAACAATCACCAACTGGGGTTTCAACTGCACTTGCGACCTGTGCTCGGCACCGCCCGAGGCTAGGGCGGCGTCAGACAGACGACGAGAACGCCTCGTCGAAGCCCACTACGCCATGCAAGATGAATCGACTAGCTACGAAGCCCTCGTCGAGCTGACACGCGAGTTTATCCAGCTGGCCGAGGCTGAGCAGTTGCTCGCAAAAGTCGGAGACTACTACCGAAGCCTTATGCGGATCTATTACGGGGTCGGTGATGGCGAGACTGCTCAGAAGTATGGCCGTGCTGCGCTCAAATTTGCCGAAATCTTTTCGGACCCGGAGGGGAGCTTGTGTACCGGTATCAGGCAGGACCTGCGGCAGCTGGACGAGGAGCTGTCGAGATAGGAGAAGTCCGGAGCCGCTGGAAAATGAGCAATCAGGGCGAGAATGTTCAGCCATTAGCAAAGACTTGGACGGCCTTTAGTTGGGACCGTCCGTACCCCTGCAAGGCACGGGAGATGTTATTTCATGCCCTTGTGAATGCACCTTCATCAGAGGACGGAGCCAGTTGGGGGCGAGGCGGGGGGATTCGTCGCTGGATAGATTGCGCCAACGCAGCCGACGGCGCGCCGTGTTCTAGACCGCGAGACCGCCAGACCGCCAGCTTCCGGTCAGACTCCACGTGTTGGTTTGGGGGCGGTATGACGGGGCCAGGCGGCAGAAGTGGGCTCGAGTGAAATATGCACAAGGGGGCCCATAACGCAAATGTTCAGCCCGCCCTCGGATCTGACAGGATCTGGCTCGGGTTCCAACATCCGGGGTCTTCAACTGGACGCGAACGATCTTCCTCAAGCGAGGGCCTGCCTCCCAGGGTTGGCCCACGCCAATATTGCGGGATGCTGCTGCTGGCTCGTGAATCAAAGTCCGGTCCGATGCAACATATTTAACCGAGGATGATGAGAGACTGCGGGTACATACCAGTACGACTGTGGGCAGCAGAATGCGGCTCGGCATGGTTCCCTTCTTTCCCTGCACGTGCTCTCGGTGCAACCTTTATCTATCCATGGTGCTGGAGAGATTCCGACTGCCAGGTTTCGCAACGGTATCGGGGGGCAAGGACGGGATTGGCTGGGTCCAACGAAGGCGAGCATAACGTCAAAATAAACGTCTGCGAGAAAGCTGGGCGGGCTACACTAGGGCAGACTTGCTGGTTCACATACATTAGTATGTGTCAGCTGAGAACCGGCACTCGCTTGCAGAGGGCCGTCCACTCCGAAACCTTGTTGCAGGACACGGTGTTGTGGCTGCAGCACCAAGCCTCTTGGGAACAGCCACCACGAGGGACCAAGCCTTGGCCGCGCCAATGCAGAGAGTGCTCTCGCTGCGCTGCTCGACTTGGGAACCCAAAAATCACCGGTCAGACGGGCCCGGGGAACACAGTCAGAAAGCAGCGGCAGTTGTCTTTTCACCGTCCACTCCCCTAGAGTAGCTGACACGGCACCCGGGCACCGCAGCTTGCTCGGGTGCGGTTCCTGATGGCTGGGCGAGAAGCAACCCCGTGTACCTGGCCTCCAGATGATGCTCAATCCGGAATCAGGCCATCGAGGCATGCCCCCTTGGCGCCGGCGGCCCGCTCGGAATGGACCTGGCCACGACGTGTCAAAGCCGCGGTAAACATGGGAGACGATGTTGGGCATGGGATTCTTTGTTTTGGCCCTCGACCGTTCGTCCGGCGCCTCTCGTGAAGACGCAAGGTGTCACCAGACACGACACGAAGCCCGGCGCCTTGGGATGGCCGTCGGAGGTCCTGCCCTTCCTGGTTCTGGGCGCGCGGGGGCGGGAGGCGCCATGCCACTTTTCACGTAGGCGGATTCGTGGGATATGGATGCTTGCGAGCATCTCCATGTTTCTCGGACGGGCGGATCGCCATCACCACCACCGCACTCCCACGCGTTGCCAACGCGGGCAAGGCGCATTCAACCAGGCTAGCGAGCTGACAGTGCGTCAAGCCCACGGTCTTGGCTTGGCCATCGAGGGGGAAGTGGCTTCGGGGTGGGCGGTCGCGGTGGGTGGTGGGCAGTGGGCCGGCGGGTCGGGATCCCGGTCAGGCTCAACAACAAGAAACAAGAGTCAAGGATCCCAAGGATGAGCGAGTCTCGGCGGTCTGGGCATTTGGAGCGACGTTGGGTCGAAGGCGAGCCAACGGACGCCAAGACGCTGCCGACCCCCGGACTGCGTCAGGGGGGTGGCCCGCGCAACGCGCAACGGTACGATCCCAGCAGGAACTGGAACGAGAAGACGCAGCCTCCCACGCCAGAACCGACGCGAAAGATGGGATTTGGCGGATTGACGTTAGCGTCGCCGATGGCTCGGATCCCGCCAACGATCACGGGGCCCAGCGCTGCTCAGGGGCGCCGGCGGAGCGGAGGACGCCTCGGCTGTCAGTCTGCCGTGTTCGGGGGAAGCTTGAAAATGGCACGGTGGCACCACCGAAGCTGCTGCCAGCTCGAGTTCAGCTGGAGACGCGAGCATTGCGCGGGGCGGGGGCCGACGGGCAGCCGCTGGGTCGAGTGTGTGAGGGGAGGGGTAAAGAAAGGCCCAGAACCCGCTCGGTTCCGCTTTGCTCTGGGGAAAAGTCCGGGCTTGGCCGTTTCGGGAAGTGGGCGTTGTGTCCAGAAGCACACCAGGGCTAACGTTAAATGCACTACCTCAAGAAGGAAGGAGAAATTCCAGCTTGTGCGAGCGTGATCTGACGGGCGAGCAAGTGAGATTGGACGAGATGAGATCCCCTCAGGGCCCTCTCTCCCGTCTGGGGAAGTGGAAACAGCGGGCCAGGTCTCTCGTGCTACGGTGCTTGCCAACAGACAGTCCATGGATGCCCCTTCGACAGCCACAAGCCAGCAGCACGAAATATCGAATCGTCATGATTCGTGGATGCAAGGCAGCCAACGGTCTAGAAGAACAAACCAGCCGTCCAAGGAAACCCTGTTATCTCGTGTCGCACAAGCTAATGTCCTGCACGCTCCCGCCTGTCTCAATCTCACGTCGACATGGCTGTTTCCAACCAACAAAATAAAATCAAATCGAAATCATGCGGCGGCGGCGCCGCCGGCGGACGTACCCAATCTTGATTTTTCAGGCTCTCGTCTGTGCTCAAACGCCTCAGCGAGCTAAAACCGCCAACCCGATCTCGATCGTATCATTCCAGAAACATCCTGCGCCGAGCCCTCAGCCTCCCAGCCTCCCTTGGTCCGCCCGCCGCCTCCCCGCCGTCCTCCTCTGCGCCGTGACGTGCTCCGACTGGTGCCCGCGATGTGGCTGCCGGCCTGGCATGTGTTTGGCTGCGTCTGGGCAGCTTCACCTGCGTGAGACGCGCCGGGGAACGTGGGCAGAACGTGGCCGGCGAGGGTGCGAGGGGCGCCAGGGCGCGAGGGCGGCTGCCGGAGGATTGTTGCGGAGGTGCCGGCGCCTTCCCTGCTTCAGATGTCGCCGACGACGCCACCATTCATGCCCAGGCCCCAAAGATGCTGGCTGAGGATTTATCCATCTGCCCGAAGGCTTCACCCGGCGCGCCGTTGGTGGCAGCCACGTGCGGGGATGAGATTTTGGCTTTGCTTGGCCGCGTCCGTCGGGGCTTGGGGGAAGCTGGGCGTGCTCGGCGTGCTGGGCATCGTGGAGGAAGGCCGCCGAGATAGAGAGAAGTTCGCGAGCTGCCCAATGGCGGAGGGGGGCTCGGCGCAGGGCCAAGCCGGACGTTGTGACGGATCCGGGCGCCTGGTGGCGCTCCGCGCACGCCGGTGAGTGGTTGCTTGGTCCAGCCCCACGACGAATCTCGCAATCTCGCAAGAGACCGTCCAGACCCGGCCCTGTCGCCAAGCACCTTGGCATGCACCGGGGCATGACAACCATGGGTGGCACAGAGTGGACTCCCTTGCACATCGGCCCGTCCTGGACGAGTCTGATAATGGGGTGCCCGACCCTCACTCACTGCCCGCCAGACGACCGGAGCCCGCAGCCGGGCTCCAACTGAACCTGGAAGCCAACGATACAACGTAAAGAGGCCCCCTTTCTCAAGCCGGCTGGGCTTGGCAGCTTATCCCAACCCGTCTGCACGAGACTCCGGCCAACAGGCGGCAGCCTTCTAGAAGGACACCCTGTGTGAACCTCGGGAAGGTGAAGCATGGGCCGTTTGTGTTCCCCGACCAGCCCTCCACGCAGGCCTGTGATGGCTGAGACATGCCCCATTTGTCGTTCGTTGAGGACGCGCCGGGCTGTCCATCAGTCCATTTCTTGATTGTCAAATCGACGGCGTGCGTTGGTTCACGCTCCGGTCCACTGGTTCCACTCCGCCTGGCCGCCCGGCGGGAGCGTTGCCAGGACGTCGACTCGGTCAGGACGGGCGGATGGGGCCATGGGGTAGTGGAACCTGTGCCCCAGACGGACCCTTGCCGACAAGCCAGGGATCTGCATGGGAATTACCAGATGATGCGACCCATTGTCCGCTGTGGGACGCCCACTGCATCTCGACCTGCCCGTGTCTCTGACTTGGCGTCAGCGGCAGAAGATGCGGGTTGATGTATAAGATGGGCATACCACCTCGCCTGCTCTTCCGGACGAGCTCCCCCCCATCCCATGGTCCATCCACCCAGCACTCCTCCCCCCCTTGGAAGATTCGCGGGGTCTGATATCCACCTCGGCTTCGACTGATAGCCTCTTTTTTCAGCCGAGTCTGTCCAACCCGTCTTGTTTCGACAACAGCTAGCAGCAGCAAGAAGAACAACGACAACGACACCTCCCACCCCCTTGCTATGGGTAATTCCGCCGAAGCACCGGCGCAGGAGGTGCCAACGACAGAGTCCGACAGCGTTTCGAACGAGAAGGTTGTCAAGCCGGGCCATGTTGACGATGCCAGTGTCGAGAGCGCCGGTTGGGACGAGAGCTCGACCCGGAAGCTCATCCGCAAGGTCGATCTCACCCTGATCCCCTTCTTGGCACTCCTGTACCTCCTGTCGTTCTTGGACCGCACCAACATCGGCAATGCCCGCCTCGACACGCTTGAGAAGGACCTAGGCCTCGTGGCGGCGAAGCTGCAGTACAACGATGCGCTCGCCATCTTCTTCCCCTTCTACGTCGCGGCCGAGATCCCCTCCAACATGGCCATGAAGCGCTTCCGTCCGTCCGTCTGGATCCCCAGCATCATGGTGGCGTGGGCCGTCTGCACCACTCTCATGGGTATCGTCAAGAACTACCCCGGCCTGATGGCGTGCCGCTCGTTCCTGGGTATTGCAGAGGGCGGTCTCTTCCCTGGCATCACCTATTAGTGCGTCCTCCCCAAGTGGCCCATATCTTGCTACTCGTCGGATTGGCTAATTACCGCCGACAGCATCACCATGTGGTACCAGCGTCACGAGTGCGGGTTCCGCATGGCCATCTTCTTCTCGGCCGCCACGGCAGCCGGCGCGTTCGGCGGTCTCCTCGCGCGTGGAATTCTCGAAATGAGGGGCACGGCTGGTCTCTCGGGTTGGCAATGGATCTTCATCCTCGAGGGCATCCTCACCTTTGTCGTCGCCATCATCGCGTACTTTGTGATGCAGGACTACCCAGCGACGGCCAAGTTCCTGACGCAGGAGGAACGCGACGAGATCCAGGCCCGTCTGAAGCGCGACCGGTCCTCGCTCGCCGACGAATTCGACTTGAAGTACTTCTGGGCCGCTCTCAAGGACTGGAAGATCTGGGTCCATATGTTCATCACCATTGGCGTCTACACCGGCCTGTATTCCTACTCGCTCTTCCTCCCAACGATTATTGCAGATCTCGGGACCGTAAGTACGCCGGAGATGGCCCAGCTGATGACCGTCCCGCCTTACGTCGTGGCTTGCGTCTTCTGTGTCTCTGCCGGCTGGTACGCCGACAGGCTGGGCCAGCGCGGCATCTTCATGATTGGTTTCATGATCATCGCGTATGTCTCTTCTACAACCGTTGTGACACGAGAAACTGCCTCACTGACCTCGTCTGTTTCCAGTATCATTGGCCTCATCATGCTCATGGCCAGCACTTCGAGCGCGGTGCGCTACGTCGGCTGCTTCTTCCTCGCCACGGGCATCTACCCCAACGTGCCGCAGGGTGTTGCGTGGAACGGCAACAACATCGGCGGCTCGCTCAAGCGCGGCGTCGGCATCGCCATGCACGTCGGCTTTGGCAATCTCGGTGGCACCATCTCGGCTTACCTCTTCCTCGTCAAGGACAAGCCGAGGTACATGCCCGGCTTCAGCACCCTGCTCGGCTGCCAGGCCATGGCCTTGATTCTCTCGGTCGGCATGACCATCTACCTGCGCCGTGAGAACGCCCGCCGCGACCGCGAGTATAAGCCTCCGAGCGAGTACACCGAGGCAGAGAAGCTCGCCGAGCGCGAGAAGGGCGACCTGGCCACCTTCTTCCGCTACACGGTTTGAGGCGGGGAGAGCTTGTTTTGGTAGACTTTGAGTTATATACAATCATGTAATAGCCGGAGTCATGATGCCATGGTCCAGTCTGAAAAGGACATGTCTCGTGATGCTCTGTTTGTCCTTTCTTGTCGTCCTGCTAAGACCCCTGGCGGCTGGGCCGGTGACATCGGTACCTAGGTAGAGAGCCACTTGGTAGAGGGTTGGTTGACCCAATGAATAGAAGTCTTGCGTTTCCGAGGAGCTAGTCTCAAACTCGACAACGGTCAAGTTGGCGATGCCATTTCCTCGGACTTTTTATGTTTTATTTCAGCCAGTCCTCCTCCGTATTCGTCTCCTTTCCCATGCTCATTGCTAGCGAGTCTTAACTACCTCCCTAACAAAATGTTCTCATCGCTGTCTTGCAATCATGACATCCGAAGCGACCCCTTTCCCTTCCGAAAGAACGCCAGCCTTGCACAGGACATCAACAGTGTTGGCGACCACCTTGAGATCGACACCCTGTGTTCTCTCGGGAAACCGAACCGTCTTGAGCCACTCCCGCGCGTCGTCCTCCGAATAGTCCAGCGCCGTGCTAATGTACTCGACAGCCTCTTCATGGTTGTTGTTGAAATGTTTGATGCCCAGGTTGAGCTTGTCCAGCAAATCGTCGACGCGGGCATCCAGCTTGTCGCCCTCCGTCAGACCTGTCGACGCGACAATCTTCCAGCTGCTCCAGGGGGTGTAGATCTCGCCAATCCTGCGGATCTCGCCGTTGTCGTAGTAGCGCTTGGAGGTGAAGTGCTCCCACATGAAGAAGTCGGCCTCGCCCGAGTTGACGGCCCTGCGCAGGTTCTCGAACGTGTTGAGCACGACCGTCTCGGAAAAGGGGGAGGCCTGCTCGTGACTGGTGCCGACGCCCGCCGTCGGCAGCAGCCAGCCGCGCTCGTCGGCCAGGACGAAGCCCATCACGTAGCTGCCGGACCCGATGCGCGAGACGCCAATCTTGCCCGACTGGAGCGAGTCGACCGTCTTGATCTCGGGCCGGTCGGCGCCGGTCGAGATTGCCCAGCCTGGGAGACATGTCAGCCCTCGAGTCTGACACTGGGCGCAACACCTGGTCGTGCTCGGCCCTCGCTTGTGTTCTTACAGAGTGGAGTCTCGACGTAGGTGCCAACGAGTCGATAGCCACCGTCTTGGTCGCCAGACTCTTGACTCTTGCCCAGGCCAGCCACCCAGCCCTCGGTGAGACCGATGCCGACGTCAATCTCACCGTTTCGCAAGGCAGTGATCATATGCCCTGTCCCCGAGGGAAACGGGATGAGCTCGGCATCCAGCGCATAGTACTTTTTCGCAAAATGGATGGGCGTAGAAAAGTGCTCCGGGACAAACCCGATCCGCAATGGTGTCGAAGCCATGGTCTAGCCCAGGTGAATCGCCCTGGAAGAAGAGAGCAAGCTGCAGCGAGTTAAGGATAAGGCACCTAATGAACCCGGGTAGTCGAAACAGCAACCACCATTCGCCACAAGGCAATCAGTTGACTGGAGGGTATCGGAACTGAGAATCTGCAAAGCAGCCTGAACGGAGGCAGCGAGTGTAAGGTAAAGTAATAGCCAATGACCGTGTTCGAATAGGAAGAAGCCGATGTTGGTTCGGATATAGGGCAAGAAAGAGAAAATGACGCAATGCGGGGCGCAGTGCGGCATCTGGAACTTTTCTGTAACGGTGGATCCGCCGGGACGCATCAGGAGTCTCACGTCAGGTACTAGTTATCGCCCAGGGGGGGCACCTATTTGGGTTGAGGCACGGGTCTAGCTTGAATCCTAGGGAGGGCGAAACTCCATGCCGCAATCTCATGATGTGCAAAGGTCAGTCCATGCTTCCTCCAATTCAAGACACACCCAGTTCAAGACATGGGGTCAACCTGTGGCATTGAAAGGGGCAGGTATTTAGAGGGCAGATTGGGTCACTGGATGGCCACAGCTCGCAAGCCCTTGGAGTCTCATTGATGATGGCTGGCAACCTGGAAGGAGGCAAAGTTGAGGTAAGATAAGGGGGATAGGAGAAGAGAGAAATCCTAGCCACGGAAGAATGGGCCGATAAAAAGACGACGAACATCAAAAGGCCGGGAGGCATGGAGGGAAAAGAAGAGAAGGAAAAGAGAAAGAGGAATAAGGATAAACAGATTAAAAAAAGTGGTAGAAAAGGAAAAGGAAAAGGGGGGAGAAAAAAAAGTAGAACAGGGTAGTAGAACGGGGTAGTAGAACGGGGTAGTAGAACGGGGTAGTAGAACGGGGTAGTAGAACGGGGTAGTAGAACGGGGTAGTAGAACGGGGAGGAAAAGGGGAGAAAAAAGGGAAGGAAAAGGGGAAGAAAGAGCGGAGGAAAAGGGGGATGAAAAGAGAGGATGAATGGAGGGGAAAAAAGGGAAGCAAAGACTGAGCTTAAACGTGGTAATGGTAAGGTAAGCTCGTCTCCTGCTAAACATGTAGTGTTAAAAGGCTTAGCTTCAATTTGGCAAAGAAGAGAAGAACGGACTCAACTATCCGAGTGGCGGTTAACACGGCGAGACTCATGCTCCCGCTTACGCTCTGTGCCCTGCCCAAAAGGTTGGTGTTGCAATCGTTTGCCCCATGTTGTCAAGGATACAAGAAACTCCAGAGCTGATCCATCCAAGCAGGGATTCTGATTCTGTTCCCGGCTCAAATTTCTGCGCGGCCGTGCGACTCGAAGCCAGGGGTCAAACGAACGGCTCTGAGTTGCGACTCGACTAAGGCTTTTGACGCAGTGTACACTCCCGTACAGCTTGCTTGAATGAGAATATGCTGCGAAGTTTGTGACTCCTTGTCTGAGGTCGTCGACCAAGCCCGCCGCGAGCGGGGGTTGGCGATATCGGTAGGCATGTAGAGCGTCTCGGTTCGCTGCACGCCGCAAGGGGGCAGGATACTCGGCAGGTTTCCATTGGCTTTCAATAAACTGTCTCGCGAACAATACTTTTTCTGTTTTGGAGGGTGGGTGCGGCTCGACTAAAAATAGGATAAATGCCAGAACCAAAGCGTCGACGACGGGGGAGAAACTCCGGCTTGGCTGGCAAGATTGGTGAGCAGAGCGCCCTCCACACAAGTAATATCGTAGCACTCAAAGAATTTGAACAATGTCCCTGGGTGAACCACCCCTAGCCCCCCTTTTCAGCCGAGCCAAACACGAGAAACCGGATGGCTGCCATGCCACTCAGTTCGGTCAGTACTACCATGTAGGCTTGGAATTCAAGGGCGCATGGCGAGTCTCAGGGCCGGAATTTGAATACAAATCAGGCGCTGCCCACCGCGGATAATAAGGTACCTAGCTATAAGCATCCTTTGCGTACCTTAGGTAGTTACTTTGGCTTGACTCGATTCAGCCCACAAAATCTCTCCTGATCGTCTCTGACTCGGCCAACCCGACTCTCACCATGCGTTATCTCTCCCTCGCCACCATTTCGCTCTTGGGCGCCGCCACCGCTCTGGCCGCCGTCGACAAGCGGCCGTGTGGTTTCAAGATTGCCCCTTGCCCGACTGGCGAGACCTGCAAGAAAGTCGACCCGAGCTGCGACCGGGCCGAAAATTGCCAGGGATACTGCGTTCCTCTCGCGCAAACCACCCTGGTGACCTCTAAGACGACCGCGAGCCTGCCCCTGCCAACCTACACGTCCTGCGGCGGCTTCCGCATCAAGCCCATCGACTGCGCCGACGGCGAGATCTGCATGGACAACCCGTACGTCAGCGGCTGCGGCATGGCCTGCGACATGCCCGGTATCTGTGTCAAGCCCGTTTTCTGCGGCGGCTTTGCCGGCATCCCTTGCAAGGACGGCGAGACATGCGTCGACGACCCCAGGGACGATTGCGACCCGAAGACCGGGGGAGCCGATTGCGGAGGTTTGTGTTTGCAGGAAAAGAGAGCGCTGGGGCGCTTGTGATAGGGTTGGTGTTGTCGGACGGCATGTTTCTCGAACTTCACCTGGGGGGTGGATGACCTTCTCGAGACCGTCATCTCGACAACGGGTCCACAAGCCTGCGGATTTAAGTCCACGCTGTATCTAACGGTAGCAATGGCGATGAATACATAGAAAAGGCATTCGCTGTGTGTTAAAGTTATCTGTGGATGTTTCCAGCTGAAAAGTTCAAACATGGGATCCCCCACTCGTTGCTGTTGTCGGTGCCATGCTCCAGGATTCCACCTTTGCCACCTATCAACGGTCATGTCACAGTTACCACTGACCCAGTCTCGAGCTTTCCAAACCACCTGCCGGCTTCGAGTTCCCAAATCTTGCAGGTTCCGGAGGCGCCTCGGGGTTCAGTCTCTCCGCTGCTGAAGACAAACGTACCGCAGCGGGGCTCTATAGGGGGCAGGTATGGTAGCTGGGGGGTGGTATTATAGCTTGAAAAGGTTTGACAGTTTACTCAGCTAGCCTTCCCATGTCAACTAGGTAGCCTTCCTGACTCAACTAGCCTTCCAGGATTCAACAAGCCTTCCTCACCCAAATTAGACCCCCTACACCTGCCCGCCCACTTGCCTACAGCACTCGCATCCAGCAACCAATTCAGCACCTATTTCCTACCGCTAAACTACAGGGCTTCCAAGCCACAACACAAAGTCCCACATCCAGGCAGCCTGCCGCGCGCACCCACTGCCGGGCAGACTTACCCTACCGCGCGCACCCACTGCCAGACTTACCCTGCCACACCCACCCTGCCGCACCCACCCTACCACGCCCTGCCACCACCCGCCCTGCCACCACCCGCCCTGCCGTCGCCGCTAGGCAAATTAGCCAATTAAACCAATGATCATGATAGCGGTTGCTTACCTAGTTGATTGATGCGGGCGGCGCTGATGATGCGGGCGGGCGTTGATGATGCGGGCGGGCGTTGATGATGCGGGCGGGCGTTGATGATGCGGGCGGGCGTTGATGATGCAGGTGTTAGAGGTCGGGTTGTTTGTTGAAGGTTGAGAGTTCGGGTCTGCTAATTTGAAGAAGTCTGCCAGGTCTTGAGTCTGCCACTTCTGCCAGTTCAGCCAGTTCTGCCAGTTCAGGGAAGTTGAACCTCTTGCTCTTGCCATATTCAATACTCGGTGCCTAAGAATTGGTGGGCAGGCTAGAAGGCTAGTTGACCTGGGAAGGCTAGTTGACCTGGGAAGGCTAGCTGAGTCAGGAATCATACATTGTATTGCAGGAATGCTATGTACCATACCTGCCCTGCCCATTTTCCCACTATGGTAACGTGACACGCTATTCGAATTGCTTTTGTTGTTCAAATCAGCTTGCGCAGCCTGAGTTGAATCGCTCTCCCCTACATGAATCAGCCTTTGAAGTGCCAACGCCGCAGTTGGAACCTTTTGGTCTTCCGCCGTTTAGACATTTTCCTCGTCTTGTCTTGCCCTCTTCTCTCTTCTCGTCTCTCGTCTCCTCTCTTTTACCGCCATTCGTCCTGTCTTTGAGCTTCCCGTCGGGTATTGCTGACTTTGCGCTCCACGCCGCGAGAGATGGGTTGGGGTGGCCAACCCCCTCACCCAACTTCCGTCTCTCGTCTCCGCCACCGCCGCCAACCCGGCTCTGTTAGTTCTTATCGACCCCCATATTCTCCTCGCCTCCAAACCCACGACCTAGCCACGGCGCTGGACGCCCCCCCCCTCCCCCCCGCCCTCCCCAGCCCGCCCCCATTAC